>Ga0209410_1001746_pt1 | contig 10576 bp, 13 predicted proteins | sample Mar14436cmmetaG_FD_184135 | JGI IMG/M metagenome (GOLD analysis project Ga0209410, IMG submission 184135) | Marine hydrothermal vent microbial communities from Guaymas Basin, Gulf of California to study Microbial Dark Matter (Phase II) - Marker... ... | reverse complement strand
CACGCGCACTCATCCTCCTTCCGTCTTTCCTCCTTCCTTTTTTTATCCTTTCTTAACACCTCGCCGTGGCCAGACGCAAGCATCAACGACTCCGCAATCCTGTTCACACCTATCTGATTTTGCTTAAATGACTGCATCGCATCCAAGATCTTACTGCGATGAAACTTATAAATCTTTATCTTTCTCCAGCTTCCTCGTCCCCTGCGTGGTTTTATCGCATACCATGTTGCAGTGACAGGTGAGTCTCTCCTCATCTCCTTGTTCACATCATTCAATCACAACAATACTCCTCCATATTATGCATGAGATATTGCTGAGAAATGGCAATAAGTGCTTGATGATGATACTGCATAAGCGGGAGAGGTTGCTGAGAGCCCTGTATCTGTGGTGAAGGAACTTGTTATGCGGTAGATGCTGAGCTGAATGCACTCATCTCATAATTGAGATGGGAGAGGCATATACATACGCATATCTGACGGAATTCTGTCTGAGGATGTTGAGACAGCTTTCCTGAAACATGCGACAAAGGATAAGACAGGATCTCGCTGCGAACACTTGGATTCAGGGGGAAGCTCTGCCGAGCATTGCCGCAGTCTCAATGAGATGAGGACAAGGCACATGAGTCGGCACTTATATGCGTGTCTTGATGCGATAGTTGCTGTCTTCGGTGTCCGCGTGGGGAAGGCGGTATATCGCTTCGCAGTGAACTCATGCAGATGGCTGTGAAAAGAGGATGTTCGCCTCAAAAATGAGGTTGCCGAAATCGTTACAAATTCCGTGTTCGTTCCCACGGCACACATTAAACGCAGTAAAGCGTCCCGCCGCTCACTCATCGCATCCCGGCTCTCCAATGACGACAATCCGGATGCCTCACACGCACCATATGCCCTTTGAAAGCGCAGATGAGAAGAAAACATGTTCATGTTCACCACAGAGCGCTGATGAGCTTGGGATACTCCTGTTTCCTTTTTATCAGATGCTGAACTCATTCAACATGCCGCTCTGAGCGCATAAATTACGAAAAAATGCTGAAACAGCATCGTGAAAGCAGGCACTTCTCAAGCCGATCTGAGATAAATCCAAGATGTTTATAAGAATTTCTTCATGAATTGAGTTGGATATGGAGAGATCAGCAAAAAATATATAATGCATCTCAGATGATGAGATGAGGTTGTTTCGCAAATTTTGGAGGAAAAAGGGGAGTTATGAGTTGCAGGCGCACGGAAATGCCTTATGCCCTCACGGCCTATGATAAAAATAAGCAGAAAGGAGCTTGAGAGCAGGTTCAGACGATCATCAGCCGCCGGAAGCCGCCAATAGTGCTGGTGGCAGGGCAGGATGCCGGATATTTGTGAGATAGGCGGGATATTTGTGTGATAAGCGGTGTGCAAGGTCTGTGTGAGGTGTGCTGAGGTGTGCGGTGAGAGGTGTGATGTGTGAGGTCATGTGAGGTCAGAGCAGTTGTGAGTGGTCAGCACCGTAGAGCGGGGAGGGGGGCTGATGGGTTGTCGGCTGTGTTGATTGAGTTGTGGAAGTTGAAGGAGGGCGCGTGCTGTGCAGTCTTTCCTCAATTATCTTTGCGTTTTTCTCCAGCGCTTCCTCCACATTTTTGATGTCAATATTCAGATCTGTGAGATTTTTGAATGCGCGGAGTGCACGGATGCATGCGCGCACATCGTTGGGGCGGCTTCCGACGCCGAGTATTGCATAGCTATCTATATTCAGTTTTGATGCGAATCCGGGCAGCAGTCCGGTTTTTCGCAGTATTGTGTAGCTTCCCATCTCACGCCTCGTCATTTTCCTTATTCCATGCGGAATTTCCTTTGATTTCCTGCTGAATGATGCGATGAAAGCCTCAGCATCACCCATCCTCTCACGCTCCTCAGGCAACAGCACAATCACGCCTATGGTGTAGAGTTCCTCTATGAAAAGCTCTCTCGCAGTTTTTGCAAGGATCTCAGCCTGCTTATATGATGCTTTCGGTATGTATTCAACCTCCGGATACTTCCCCACATACATGAAAAGACCCTTCTCCTCACTGAACCAGAGCTCATCGTGGGGAATCTCAAACACATCATCATGCATCTCAACGACAGGAGGGAAGTTATACGAATAAAATCGCATTATTTCAACGGAATCATCTATATGCTCCTTCAGATTGAATGGAACAAGATTCCCAACAGGTGGAAATCCAGCAACGAAAACAAATGAAGCTCTCTCATCACCGCGCTCACGACGCCTCAGCAGCCGCTCCTGCAGTCTCCTCTTGAAATCTCGCTCACTCACATTCCAGAAAGGCGTGAATTCTTCTATGAGCATCACTTTAATGTTTCCTCTCCTATTTTTCTTAGTTGGTTAAAACTTAAAAAAACATAACATACGCATAGCCGCCGAGCGGCACATCAGGAAGGATGATGGGAAATGGATCAAGAGGGATGATGAGAAATGGAGCGTGAACAGCAATGAAAGTGCGCAGTCCGATGGAGATATATCGTCATCTGCCGCAGACGAACTGCGGGGAATGTGGCGAGATGACATGCATGGCTTTTGCATCACTCCTGAAAGAGCGAAAGAAGAAGTTGGAGGAATGTCCGCCGCTTATGAGTGATGAGTATGCTGAGCAGCGAGAGAAGATAGCGGAGATGCTCGCACCTGAGATAAGAGAAGTTGAGATAGGTGTAGGTGATAAAGCGGTCAAAATAGGCGGAGAAGAGGTGCTTCACAGGCACGAACTCACATTTTTCAACAGAACGGCGCTTTTTTATGATGTGTGGGACACGCTTGACGCGGACAGTCTGCGAGAGAGAGTGCATAAGATAGAGAGTTGGAAGAAGTTTTATGTCGGTGAATTCCTGCGGTTGAACGGTATTGCTGTTCGTTCTGTGAGCAATGATCCTGAGAAGTTTGAAGAATGCGTGAAAAAAGTTGCTGATACCACCGATCTACCTCTTGTTCTCTGTTCATTTGATCCAAAAATTGTTGAAAGAGGATTGAAGCATGTGGCGGAGAGGAGACCCCTCATATATGCGGCGACTGAGCGCTCCTGGAGTGCGTTCCTGGAGCTCTCAAAGATGTATGAAGTTCCAGTGGCTCTTTTCTCGCAGTCTCTTGATGTTCTCACAAGTCTTGCGGTGACATTTGCAAATGCTGGCGTTGAGGACATCGTGCTTGATCCATGCACTCATCCCATGGGAAAAGGTCTCGCTGACACATTCACGAAATTCGTGAAGATAAGGAGGGCAGGAATCGCAGATGGGAGAAAGGAGATCGCATATCCCCTTCTGAGCGTGCCACTCACAGCATGGTTTTTCTTTGATGACCCTGTTGAGGCATCTTACTGGGAGGCAATTGTTGCATCAATATTCATCATAAAATATGCAGATATAATGATACTGCACGGTTTGCAGCCTCATTCGCTTATTGTTGAGCGCACACTCGTAGAAACAATATATACTGACCCCAGAAGACCTGTGAGTGTTGAGCCAGGGCTCCGCATAATAGGAAATCCGGATGGGAATTCGCCTTTATTCCTCACAACAAACTTTGCACTCACTTATTACACTGTTGAAAGCGATATAAGCTCAAATAAAATAGATTCTTATCTTCTCGTCGTCGACACAGATGGGTTGGGTGTTGAGGCGGCAGTCGCGGGAGGGCAGCTCAATGCGGATAAGGTGAAGGATGCACTTGAGCAATATGTTGACAGCAGGATAGAGCACAAAACGATTGTCATTCCGGGTCTCGCAGCGAGAATATCTGGCGAAACAGAGGAGAAGACAGGATGGAAAGTCCTCGTAGGTCCGAAGGACAGTGGAAGAATTCCCGACTGGATCGATAAAAACTGGCCGCCTGAAGTATGAATCTGAAGTATGAGTGATGATGCTCATCATCGGATGTCAGCACTGATTCATGTCATGTCATGGTCCACAGCCCAACAAAAACAAAGCGCCAGAGCGATCAGCGCCTTTTTTTCAGCACTATTATGTCAGGTCGTGGAGAGGATTTTGAAGATGCGAGCTCTCTGCGGCAGCTGTCACACAACTCCCTCGCAGTCAGTGCAACAACCTCCTCCGAACCGGGCAATTTCCGCGCATATATGAAATCCGCCCTCAACCCCATATCCTCGCCTATCCGCCGCATAATCTCTTTTATTTTTTCACTGAAAGCCTCAACATCATCCGCACGAAGACCTCTTATGTCAGCATAAAACCCGTAACATCCACATCTCATAGCAAATAACTTCGCCTCAGGCACGAATATGCTGCCCACCAGTGACCTCAATTCGTTCTCAACACGCCTCCTGCCAGCATTTATGTCCTCCTTTTCCATTTTATTATCACCTTCCTTTTTTATCCTTCCTTTTTTCTTGCCGCCCGGACAGGGACGACATTTTCCTTTCACTTTTCTATCAGTTTCAGCACTTTTTTCGTTATATCAGCGCAGTATCCGCATTCATTGCACATCTTATTGCATTTTTTCCACTTCTCCATGCATCCCTCAAGTGCGTTGTTGTCCACATAAAATATGTATTTCAGCTCTGCCGGGCAGTCAAGGATTTCAATGAGATTTCCATCATATTCGCGAGAAGCGTATGCACGAACCGCATTCAGAATCCATGCGACTGTGTTTGCTCTTCCCGCTATCTTGAAGTCCTCTATGCCTATTTCCTCATAATGATTCAGGTCTTCAGGTCTTATCCACGGCGATTTTATTATTTGTGAGGGGTCCCGCACTCTCAAGGAGATACATCTGTCAAAATAATAATCGCTGAATATGTCCGGTCCTCCTTCTGCGAGAGGAGATCTGCTCGCAGTAACATGGGAGAAAAGATTGAAATGCGCATATCTGAAAGGACATTTGTATATGCAACCTTCATTTACAATCACACGAATTCTGCAGTGTGATACTCTTTTTATCGCTCTGAGCACATCAAAATCTCTGTTTATGTTTGTGTCAACAGTGATGGCGTCCGCGCCGAGCATCTCATAGAAAACAGCTTTCTGCGGTGAATCGACATGAGACACGCAGCTCACCACAATTTCCATGGGATATTCCCGCAGCATCTCAACAAGATAGGGCTCAGCAACAGTGACAGCATCAACTTCCGCCCTGTTCAACTCGTTGAAGTACCAGCGCAGCATGTTGTATCCTGCGTATGTCAGATGATAGCCGCCAAGGCATGATGGGTTCACAATTATATTCATCCTGATGTCATACTGATGTGCGAACGCAGTCTGCTCCTTAAGCTCTGATATCAACGCTGCGTGCAGCGCGGCACGACCACTTCCCATTATTTCTGGGGGGCCGCTCATGAAAACTTCATGCACATCTTTCAGATTCTCATTCTCAACAACACGCAAAATTTCCTTAAGCGCATCAAAATGCCCGGGATGCGGAATCATCAGACGCATGTTTTATCATTGTATTTTGTTATGTATATAACCCAGCCTATAACCCTGCCTAACCCTGCCATTCTCCTCCTTCTCAGCTGCGTGCTTTCAGCAGGACAATATAGCATAAATAATATAATGATTAATAAAAATAATAATATTATAATAATATAAAATAAAAATAAGTTCAATAAATTAAAAATAAAATAAATAAAGAAAAAAGAAGGAGCCTATTCCGACATTTTGAAGTATGGATGCGGCTCGTTCGTCTGCAAGCCGTGCTCACTTTGAGCTGCTTCAGCCACTATCATATCTATCATGCCACAAAGCGGAAAGACAAGCGGTGCGTTTTCTATTGGGCCGTAGAGGACGTAATCCTGACCAAGCAGTATTGGAATTATGTTTGAGCCAACATCGCACAGATGAAAAACTTCAGCGCCGATACCTTCCCAGCCTTTCTCTGTCTTTTTCGCATGAGCCTTCCTGTATTTTTTGAGCCATGTCCATGCGGATGGGGCGTTGTGAATGCCGAGACCGACTGGAATTCCGTATTTTGCTTTCACTGCGAAACCTGACAGGCAGGATGAACCGCAGCCAGCTCCTATGGGCAGTGTTGCTGGATCAAAAAGCGGCTTTGTGATGCCGAGGTCCTCGCGGGCGAGATGAAGCATACCCTTTTCAAAAGTTCCTGCGCCAGTCTCCATGAGATCCATCTTTCCAGCGACTGTTGAGTCTTTTGGATTGAAACCGAGGAGGATTGCCGCGCTCATCTTGGAGTTCTTTATCTCCTCAAGCTCCTCCTTTGAGCATGACACATTTATTGAGTTGTATATTGCCCTGTCCGCGAGACCCACCTCATCACAGTATTTCATGCCAGCAATTTTCGCCTCAGCAACTGTTGAATCTATGAGGAATGGGTCATCGCTTATATCCGCACAGAACTCTATCTCCTTCTCCATTGCCTCAGGTGATTCAGAGAATATCTGAACCATTATCGGATTTCCTGTGACATCTGACATCTCCTCCTGCATCTTTATCAGTCTCTCCGCTTCCTTCTTGTCGAATATGCCCTTATCCGCGTCCTCAACGATGTAGTGCTTCGCGTAAAATATTGTGCCTGCGAGAACAGTCGCATATTCACCTGGCTGACCTCCTATTTTCACACCAGCTATCTCATACACATCCTGCTTCCTGTCAAAGAGATACACGATGCATCACCCCATTCAGATTTCTCCACAATATTTCTCCTTTTTCTTTTATCCGCCCTTCGTTCTTCAGGAGAAAGATACTCAAAGAATGAAGAGCACATACAGGAGCGTTCCGACGAAAAGACCGTAGAGGATGCCTATCGTGAACCCTATTTTCTCGCCCTGTCGCTGGCTCAGCTCTCCCATGACGAACTCCACCTTCTCGTCCATCGCCTTCAACCGCTCAATCAGCTTCCTGTATTCTGGCGGCGTCACTGCTATCGGAATTGCCACCTCCTCCCCCTTCTCCACCGCTTCCTCCTTCCCTTTATCCTCCGCCATCTTCACTCACTCCTTTTTTCTTCTTCTCTTCTCTCTCACTTTCCTGCTCTTACTCACACTCTCTCACACTCTCACACGCTCAGGAAGCGAGCAGGACGAGTTTAATGCCGACGAGAAGCATGCTGACGAATATGCCGATTGCGAGACCTTTCACGAATCCAACCCATAGACCAGCTCCGAACCTTGACTCACGACCGATGAGCGTTACCATTTTGCGCATGTCTTCAATTTTTGCGGTGATTACAGCAGTTTCAGGTGTCTGCTGCTCAACTCGCTGCTGTGGTGGCATTCATATCACCTCTCATTCCTTTCACCTATTTTTCTCTCATTATCCCCAAAGCAAGAACGGCAGTGAGACGAGGGCTGCGAATATCAGCCCTGCGACTGTGCCGATGATTGCGTTTTTGTATATGCCCGAGGTGAGTTTGTGGTCTCTCGCGATCAGCTGTGCTTTGTATCTTATGCTCTCAGTTGCATCTGAGATAATGCCCATGTAAGGTTCTGCGGGCATCGCCAAAGGCACTTCAAGCGCAACAGCGGCAGCCTCCTCCTCACCGCCGAGCTTCACAATCATCGGCTCTTCTGGATATGCTCCAGGGTCTCTCGCCTTCAACTCCTCAATCTTCGCATTGATCGTTGCGGGGTCTTCCACGCCTATCATGTCTATGACCTCAACCTGCTTCCTGAACCGCTCAACTGCCTCCGCCGGAAGATTCTCTATGAAGGGGATCGCACCTTTTGTCCCGATGATTTTCTTGGTTGAGGGGTCTATGCCGTTTTTCCACAGTGCGACGAGACTGCCTCCTGAGATGTGACCGGGAACTTCCGCACCTGCAACAATCAGGAAGCGAATATTTGGGTTTGATATGATGTTCGCTATGATCTTTTCAATTCCGATGTTTTCCGTCTTGTCAGAGCCCACAATGGCGACACCCGGAAAATCAGCGAGTTTGAAATGACTTCCGGTGGATGACAAAGCCACACAGCTCTGCGGGTCACCGACCTCATAATCGCCCGTCACGAAGGGCCATCCTGAAGGAACCTCCACCTTCTCAGGCATCACGCACCACCTCCCATGCCGAACAGCATTATTGCGATGAAAAGCAAGCCAAATATGAGACCGACCCAGAACATCGTTAAGAAGCCAGCCTTGCTCAATGCACCTTCTCTGTTCGGCTGCGCCATCGTAAAGCTCGTCGTCGGGTCAAGACAGTTGAACAGGTCTTCAACAGCAGTCTCAAGCACATTTATCTGCTCCTCTATCGGCGATAGATTTATTTTGTAGAAGCCCGGTTTTGCCTCTCCCACCTTCATCGAATCCGTGTCAAAGACAATGCCCAGTTCCTCGTTCAGAACAATCACGCCCATTTTTCTCAACCCTCCGCTCTCCGCTCTTACTCCCTCACCTCTCACGCTCTCACGCACTCACTCCGCTCACTTCACCGTTTTTATGAGACCCGTGCCGACGACCTCGTAAGATGCCTCAAACGAGCGGCGCACAAACTTCGCATAGAAAACGACCCAGACGACGATGCCGTAGAGTATGAGCAGAGCCGCATTCAGAAGACCGAGCGAGCCGAGCCATTCCGCTTCGAGAGCGATTGAGACGATGCCGAGAATGATGCAAATCAGCCCTGAAATCTCAAAGGAGAGGAGCAATGTGCGACCTCTGTCCTCATCAGGACCCAGACATGCGTTGAACGGGTGGAACATGCCTATCGCAGACATAACGAACATGAATGCTATTGCACCGCTGAGGAACACATCCTCCAGAACAGCGTCAAGCTTCAGAGTTCCTGCGACCATTGAACTCTCAAGCAGGAATGCAAGCGTCCCTGCAACACCAAGCTCAGTCATGCCTCGCTCTAATCCGGGAATTTTCATTGAAATGAACTTCTCACTGTTCGAGAATATGCCTGAAATGTATCCGATGAGCGCAGCAATCGCAACACCGCCGAGAACGCCGACATTCAGCACCTCAACACCGCCTATTGTGAAATCTCCGCCGACATTTGCGATGCCCATTCCTGCGATTGCACCGATGACGCCGTAGCCGACTGCGAGGACGCCTATTGATGGGACGCCAGTGCCGAGACCGTAGCGAGAAGTCTTGCGAACGGAGTCAGCCCCCCAAACAAGCACGAAAGTGAGACCGATGGCTTTGACGAACGACGGCAGAAAGGGCAATATTGTCATTATGATGCCGAGAATCGCCGCAATTATGCCCAACCCCGTCTCAGTTGGCGGCCAAAAGCCCTCCTTCGGCTTCGCCTCCTCTTCCTCCACAGGCGCAGTCGGAACGGTCATTCAGGCACCACCTCCCATCAGACCCCAAGACGCTATGATGACACAGAGTCCGCAGAGCGCTGAAACGACAGCACAGGAGATGAGAGCCTTGGGCAGCCGCTTGAACTTCGGGTCGTGGAAGCCCTCAATTGTGCCGCCGATGTTGTAGGCGGAAAGAATGGCATTCGCCACGAATATGCCTGCGGCAGCGATGCCAGCAGCGGCGGCTGAAACCGTCTCAGCATCCACTGCTCTGAGCTCTGGGAAGAGATATGCGGGGAATGCGTAGTTTTTCAGCACGAAATACATGAGAGCGCCACCGAAGCCTCCCAAGAACGCACCTATCCATCCTGAAATGTAGCTCACATTCGGAACGCCATGCCCATCCGTCTGAGGTGTCTTGTAAGGTGCTTGCGGCTCCTTCGTGATCGGGTCAACCTCAACACGCCCAGAGACGGGAACGACACCCGCACCGAACACATAGAGCATGTTTGCGAAGAGCATCGTGAAACTCAACATCAGCATCGCACCCACCGCACCAGAAAGAGCGACAAGAATTAAAGGTATCCCAACAATTTCGTCAGGCTTTGGCGTCGGGAAGAAAGTCGCCACCGTGGATGCTGTGAAAAGACCTGTGAGAGCAGCGCCGAACATGAGCTGAACGGTGCCTGTTGCAATGCCTGTTGCGGTGCCCATCGCCGCCGGAGCGCCTCCGACTGGAATCATGTGAACGCCGAGAGATGCGAGAAGTCCTCCTACAATCACACACACCAATATCAACAACGCAGTTATCGGATCCATTTCTCTCTCACCTCCATGATCACTCGCCTACAAAAGGCCCATACCGCTTACGCGCCCACCTCACAAGATAAAAGTTCCCGAGGATCAGCGCTATCCCTATGACGAGACCGATAACGATGCCTATCGCCGCAGCCGCAGCTCCAGCAGCAGAACCTGCCGTGAGGTATCCGCCGCTGAGCATGCCGAGCACGGTTCGCCAGTTCTCAAAGAGGATGATCATGCCGAATGTCATTCCTGTGAGGGGACATCCGTATTTTATGCAGAATCCGACGATGTCCTTCTGCGTCCTGATGCCGCAGTCCGCATACCTTGTGATCATCCCATGATAGACAACTCGCTTGCCCTCACCAAACGGACGGTCCTGAAATACTCTTTCAGTGCCGTAATGGATGTCGCCTGTTGAAGAGCCTATGCTTCCGACGGTGATGCCCCAGATGAATCCGAGAAGTGGCAGCGGGAAAGGATGATTCAACTCAGGAATGCCTGAAAGCGTCCCAAGGTTTGCTTGCAGGTATGCGATGCTGGTGATGCAAAACGTCGTCATGAAGCCGTGTGTTATTATAGGGACCA
>Ga0209410_1001745_pt1 | contig 10584 bp, 20 predicted proteins | sample Mar14436cmmetaG_FD_184135 | JGI IMG/M metagenome (GOLD analysis project Ga0209410, IMG submission 184135) | Marine hydrothermal vent microbial communities from Guaymas Basin, Gulf of California to study Microbial Dark Matter (Phase II) - Marker... ... | reverse complement strand
GCAGAGTTCCGCTTGAAGAGGCGTTTGAGGAGTGGCTGCATCGTCGTAAGCTCTTATCGCACAGCACTGTTGCGACGCACATCACGAGGCTTCGGCGAGCCATTGCGGATTATGGCATTCGCAGATTCCTCATGTCTGCGGTAGCGGATAAAAGCATCAGGCAGACACAGCTCTACTACAAGGAATTCCTCTGCGAGTATTACATACCCTTGCTTCTACCGCTGCTTCAGGGCGAAGAGTATTGTGCTGCGGAGGATTTGGAAGAGGTGGAAGGGAGGTGCCGAAAAATGTCTGATGAGTTAGAGGACATTTGGTTGCAGATGAAGGGGCGGAAATCTCTTCGTTCCGAAATCGCAAAGAGGCTTGAAGAAGCATCTCACGAGCTCCAGTTCTGCGAAGATGCTGCGGATGTCGCATCAATTCTCGTGGATTTGTTCAATGAGATTGCTGAAATGCTGAAGGAGTAAGGGTGAGGAAAAGATGAAAGACTTAAAGGAAAGGGTGGAGGAGTGCCAAAGAAACACATTTGACTTCAAAATGGAGGAATTAGAGGGATTAGCATTCAGCATTCTCGCATGTGTAAAGAACCTACGCTCAACATTCCTGCTATACAAAGAGAAACAAATGACGGCAGCGGATGTGGAAGATGCGGTAAGAGACCTTGCAGACGAAATCAAATTTCTCTACGAGATGCATGGCAGCGATTTGGATGCGTGGATAAGGAGCATACTGAAGGTAGATGAGCAGCACGGAGATGAGTATGGGGGATGAGTGAGATGGCAATTACTATGGACTTAAAGCGAAGGGCGAAGTTGCTGAGAGAACTTGCAGAACTCCCTTGCATTTCTGAAGAGGCGAAGCGAAGAGCCGAATTTCTACGGAGGCTTGCAGGGGTTTATGAGCGTAGAGGAAAGGGTGAGAAAGAATGAGACCTGCGGAATTAGAGGTAATTGCTCGTGATGTTGCGAGCATGGTGAAGGAGAAGAACAGAGGATATGGCAGTGCCTTCCAGAAAGTCAGCCACATCCTCTCTATTCTTTTCCCAAATGGCATTCCAACGAGCAAATATCATGATGTTGCAATTCTTGTCAGAGTGCTTGACAAGATTTGCAGAATTGCTACTGCAAATGACAAGGATGTGAAGAAAGATGCGTGGCTTGACCTTACTGGCTACGGCTTGTTAAGGTTGAGCGAAGGTGATTTGAATGGAGTTGAGGACGAAAGAGTATAAGTTCAACGACGGGGAGCGAAAGGTGGAGTATGTCATTCCACCAACAAACACTCCATTCTTCAGTGTTGTCTTCAGCAAGAAGGGTGAAGTGAGAATGATAGCAATTCATCAAAGGGTGCTTGAGTATCATGAAGCAGTGGTGCTAATGTCGTTATTGTGTGGAGTGATTAAAAATGAGGAAAGGATACAGTGATGAATATAGGACAAAGCAGATGTTAGTGGAGCAATATGGCGAAAACAATGTCGTTAAGGTGGCAATCGGCTCGTTTGGTGCTGACTTCCTCATTCTCAACAGAGGAAAGCTGGTGAAGGTGGTGGAAGTCAAGGGGACAAGGAAGAATGCATGGTATCCTCTACCAAGAGAGAAGGAGCAGTTGCGGAGAATTCTCCACTTCTCACAAATTCATAAATGCGGGGCAGAGGTATGGATTTGGACGAAGAATGGCGGGAAGAAGGAATTAAGGATTGAGAGTGTGGAGAAATTCATAGGAGGTGATGCATAATGGAGGAATTTATGGGAGATGTTCTTCCCATCTGCGAGATAATCATGGAGGAGTGCAAAAGAGGTCGTCGGCGGGATGAAATCATGAAGATGTTTCCGCTGCCAGAGCAGGTGATTAACATAGTCCTTGAATTCCTCTGCCAAACTGAACTGCTGAAAAGGGAAGGCGAAACATACAAAATCACCGAAGCGGGCAGAGCCTTCCTTGAGCTCCCGACGGATGTGGAGGGAGGGGGCGATGAATATGCTTAAGGCGACAGTGAGCATGGAGCAAATCATGCTTGCAATCACATATCTGAAGGGTTTGTTGAGAGATGCAAAAAGAAGAGGAGATAGGGAGTTGGTGAGATATGTTGGAGAGATTATCGGAATTTATGAGGCGAGATTACAATCTCAAAACAGTAATAACTGAAGAGTGCTGCGACTTGGTGAGGGTGGAAGTAATATGCCTCACAGCGAAGACATCTTTTCCTCTACTTTCACTCACATACAATAGGCACACGGATAATTTCATCCTCACAATTGAGCGAAAATTCATCACACAGCATTCAACGCTCAAAGCACTGATTGAGGCATTAGAGGAAGTGAGGGAGGTGATAGCGAAGAGTGCTTGATATTCTTCATGTCCTCATTCCTGTTGCTGTTGCATTTCCTCTTTGTTTTCCTACAGTAAAGGTAATAGTGAAAGCAATTGAGGACAGAGATTGTGAGTTGTTTGCTATTGGCTACTTTATGTGTGTGGCAGTATTTGCAATTGTTGGTGGTGTTGGATTGGCTCTTTCTCTTTCACCACTTTACGGCTACACTTTCTTTCTTGGAGTTGCAGTTTGTGATGCTTTTACACTTATGGAAACTCTAATCCTCATCTACAGGCATAGTGGAAAAGGTAAAGAAAAGGAGGTGATGCAAAATAATGGAATGGAGCAGATTGAGAGATAAGTTGAGGAAAGGAGAGTGGTATGCCTTTTCAGCAGTCTGCTTCTTGGCAGGCGTTGTTGCAGGAAAAGGAATAACAGTGCTTGGGAGAGCGGAGCCAGTGCTTGCACTGACCGCTGTCGGAGCAGTATTATTGGCATACTGGTTAGCACTTCTCACAGCGACAATCATCGCCGAAATCAAGGAAGCACCGAAAACTATTTAAATAGTGCCTCGCACATGTCCTAATGTGGCGGGAGGTGATGAAGCGAGGCGTGTGATGCGAGAAAAATGAGAAGGGTGGCGAATTTTTTGAGGAGAGTGAAGGAGATTCTGACCCATAAGAGCAAGGGTTTCAACGACATGGTGATGATAGCAACGGCGATAGTCTCAACGGTTGTCGTTGCGATAATCGGTGTTTATATCAGCTCGCAGATATACGATGTCACGCAATTGAGCACCACATCGCCGTTCAACACAGCGATGAATTCAGCGATAAAAATCATGAACACCACCTTCCCGTTGATTATCGTGGTGGCGATAGCGATTATCGCTGGAATCATAATGACATACTTGCTCGGCGGATTCGGTGTCGGCAAGAGGGGCGGCGGACAGCAGTAGAGTAGTAAGGCAGCGGAGGGGGTTTTTATCCCCTCACTTTTATTTTTTATGCGGTGGAAATGGCAGAGAAAAACGAGATGGTGGGAATTGCAACCGCAATAGTTTCAGTGGTTGTAGTTTGCATCGTAGGCATCTATATATCATCACAGATATATCAAGTGACGCCGCCGATGCAGTATAATGTCACAAAATCAGTGATAAATGAGACATTCAACTCCAGTGAGTATGACACATGGGTTCAGTTAGCCCATACAAACATAGTAAATGCATCTGAAACAGTAACAGACACAAGCGGTGCAACAACATACACGAGAGGAACTGATTATCAAATGAATTACACCGATGGAAAGATAATGGTGCTTTCAACAGGAAACATGCAAAACTACACTGACTACCTCATTTCATACAAATACACCACAAGGGAGACATCACCGTTCAATACTGCGATGTCATCAGCAACAAACATAATGAATGTGACGATACCGATGTTAGCAATAGTAGCGGTTGCGGTAATTGCAGGGGTGATAATGCGGGAAGTTCTGTTTGGCTTCGGCGGAGGAGGGGAGAAAAAGTGATTTCACCCTTCTCTCCTCTGCCCCTATTTTTAGGTAAAGTGGGGGTGAGAGGCGAATGAAGGGCATGGTCTTCTTTGCCCTTTGCACCCAACGGTCATCACCTCTTGTCTCCCCCCATTTTCTTTAAAATACCCCCCCGCCAAATCTCTCCTCAAAGGTGAGAGAGAAAATGAATACTTATGCGAAATATGTGAGAGTGAGATTTGAGCGAGGAAATTTGATAGTTGAGGTTTCAAAGGATGCGTTTAAGGATGCTGAAACGAAGAAAGAGGCGACAAAGGAATTACAGCAGATAATCAAAACCTATTTTGGCATTCGTTTTTTCATCCGCCTCTCTATTGTTTATGCTTTCACAGCCCTCTTCTGTGCATGTGTCGCATTAATAATCGTTTTGCTGAAATGAGAAAACAGCTCTTTGCCTTGTTCGGAATTGCGGTTGCAGTGAAATTGCTAATCCTCTCTGTAACACAATTCCAGCAACCTTTAATCGTGATGGACGAGACTTTATATTTCCTACAAGCGAAAGAGATTTGGACAAATCACACTTACATTCTTCATGGAAAAACATTTGGCGCACAGTATCCTCCGCTTTATCCTCTCATTCTCTCACCGCTCACAGCGATTTCAGATGTGAATTTGCGATATATGCTTGGATTGGCGGTGAATGCAATCCTCTCTTCTCTTCTTATTTTCCCTGTGTTTGAAATTGCGAGAATGTATTTAGATGAGAAAAAAGCATTTATCATTTCTGCAATCACAGTATTTGCACCCATTTCCCTCACATACTCATTTGTGTGGATGAGCGAGAATTTGTATTTCCCTCTCTTTGCATATTCAGAGCTATGGATTTTGAGGAATGAGAAGACAAAGGCGGGAATTGGTGTTGGATTGGCAACACTGACAAAAGTAATTGGGCTTGCACTCATTCCCCTCATGATTTGGAAGTTCAGGAAGCACTCAATTATTCCAGTAGTGTTGGCATTATCACTTGCCTCAATTCATTTCCTCTTTTGCTTGAACACAACAGGAGAGGCAACAGGTTATCATTATCATCCACATTCACCCTCCTCACCATTCTTCATTCAGTTGTTTCTTGCATTTGTGTATTTGAGTTGTGCAACCGCTCCTGCTCTCCTGAACTTTGATTTCAGAAGGCACAGTGATATTATTGCTCTCGCAGCATCATATACGGTTTTAGTGGCATTTGCCTCACAACTTCCATCCACTCATGGAAGGTATTATGAGTGCCTAATTCCCATCTTACTCATCCCCGCTTTTGATGAATTCGCAAGGTCAAGAGCGAAGACAACCGCCTTATGCGTTCTCGCATATCTCTTCTTTGCTCTCCCTACGCTTATCCATGCTGATTTAGTGAATGCCTCGCTGACTTTTCCTATAACTCTCTCAACGACATTCACCCCTCTTATAGTATTTGCGATTGCTTTTGCTTTGCTCTATGCATATATTCTGACAAAGAGTGAGAAATGGAGGCACGGTATTGCTCTCGCTCTCCTCGCCTTTGTTTTGCTTGGAAGTTCTGCGACAAATCTCTACAACATGCACAAAATCTCAACACAGGAGAGAGAATGCGTTGTATTCAACTTTTTGAAGCAGCATTCAGGCGAGGGCGTTGCATTCCTTGCAGACAAAGAGGAGTGGTGGGCGAATTATTGCCTATGCTGCTTCTATGCTCAAAATTTTCTCCCTTTAAAAATTTTTTCAAATACCACAAAGTATTTAATAACGGAAAGGGCAGGACTTGATGAAGGTCAAAAGCATATAGCGAGGTTGGAAGGTTGTTGTGAAAACGATGAAGTGCTTGTTGTTGAGATGGTGAGACAGGATGAGGTTAAAGAAGGAGAAAAGAGAAGAAATGAAGCAGAAGATTATTGAATTTCTGAAAAATGCGGATGGACACATAGCATCAATCCCGATGCTTGCGAAAGCAATTCATGCATCATCGCCGACAGCGAAGTCAATTGTTTGGGAGTTAGAGGTTGAGAGAAAGGTGAGCGTGGTGATGTTGGGTGGGGAATATGTGGTGAAATTAGAAGAGAAGGGGGTGAGCAGGCGTGATGGGTGGATACGGATATGAGGAGGAAGAGGAAGAGAGAGAAGAGAAAGAGGAAGGGGGAGGGACAAGGGGTGATGAGGTTTTTGATGAACTTGAGGCGATAGCACCTGAAGGCAGATTACCGACACCACGCATTCAAGCGGATGAAGCACTCTTTGATAATGAATTTGTGCGTTTTCTTGATACTCTTCTGAAGGACAGCACAACAAGAGAAATTGCGGAATATATACTTCGTTCATCACTCTCAATCAAAGCAAAGGAGAAACTGATTTTGTATGCATATACCCTCTTGCATAAGGAATTCGCAATCACAAGATTGCGTGGAGAGAGGGATTTGCATCGCATCCTCATACAGAAATCCTTAATTGATGCTGACTTACCACTCGGACTGACAAAGTTTGATTTGACGCCTGAATTCCATCATATCGTTGGATTAATCACAATCAAATTTCAAGCGAAACTACTGCGAAGTATGGATGGGTTTGAGAGAATTGCACTCGTCTCGCAGAGGCAAATAGTGGCGAGGGAAGAAATGCGAATGGATGAATATGAATTAAAGGAGAGATTGAGGCGGTATCCTCAACGAAGTTTCATAGGCATTCTCCCATTCTTCAGGAGGAGGTGATGTAGGATGATTATCGTCCCCGAATTCCTATTTTTCGGCTTTCTCCTTTGGGCGATAATTGCATCTATGGCTTTGATAATGTTTGCACTTACAATCAAAAGATATGCACCAGAAGCCTTTATTTTCTGGAGAGCAAGGCGAGAAGGAAAGCCATTAGCATTAGTTCATTATCCAGAGGGGATTGTCAGAGCATACATTCCGAGAGAGGAGAGGAGGCTAAATCCTTCAGCGACAAACTACTGGTATGTTTCCGATGTAGGCATAAAATTCAAAGGTTCATCGGCAACGGTTGAAAAATGGGAGGGTAGAATTCCCGTCTTTCACTATTTCGTAAATATTCCTGAAACGATTGCGACGAGAGAAGCAGTTGCCTTCTCGCAGTTCAAGGATTATCTAAAGGAGCATGGGATTGATATAAGCGGGATTGAGGATATTGCATTCTTTGTGATTAACCGCTATGAGAAGTATTTAGGAAAGTTAATGGAGCAGAAGGAGGAATTCAAAGAGAAATTGAGAAGGCAGTTGAGGTCAGAAGGAAAATACTTTAATGATGCGGAAATTGAGGAAGTCGTGAGAGCAACGATAGAAGAGCGTGCCATGCGTCAGGCGCTTCAGGATACAGGACTTGATAACGAGGAAATGGTGCAAAAGATGATAAACCTGTTGAAGTTCATAGAGAGGAACAGGGAAGAAATAGAAAAAATGAAGACGAAGACGGGACAATTTACATATCAGGTGATTGCGAATGCGATTGACACAGTTTCAGCATACACATCTGCAAATGTCGCTCACACAAAGGCGGTGTTGGAGAGTGCAATAAGAGAGAGTTTGGGGAGTGAAGTGAAGGATTACATCAAGTATGGAATGCTGATTTTCATAGGTTGCTTGGGTTTAGGCGTGTTGTTCATTCTGACGCACTCATTTATGAGATGAGGGGGTGATGCGAGACGACGAAGGTGATATGCGACATTTGCGGAAAGGAAATTGACAAGAGAGCAATTCACTTGCACATGCGAGTGCATGAAAAGGAGAAAGGTGGAGTGGTAGGAGAAGGCGGGAAGATTTACGATTATCATGTCCTCTTTCCCGATTTGGCATGTGTTGTGAGAGATGGAAGCGATGTGTATGTGACACCAGTCCTCGCACTTCATATTTCTGCAAAAGGAGGATGGATGATAATCTGCGACAAAAGCGGAAACTTGGTGAGGAGCGATGCCATTCAAGAGTGCTACATTTGCAGTGGAAAGAAAGAGGCGATGAAACTACTGAAAATGCTGAAGAAATCAGAGAGAGCAGAGAGAGCAGAGAAATCAGAGGGGCGGAGAGGAGAAGGATTACTTGAGAGATTGATGCGAGGAAAAGTGAGACGGAGAGGGAAAGAAGAAGTCAAAAGGGAGTTAAGTGAGCGAACCACGATGGAACTGCTTTTCACACTGAAGGAGTTTGCGAAAAAGAGAGGTGAGAGGGGCGGAGGTGAAGAGGAAGAAGATGAGTTATGATGACTTCTCACCATCATTTCTGCAAGAGGAGAAGTATATCTCAAAACTCGCATACCCTCATCTTCTCTTCATTCAGATTCAGAAAATAATGGACAGTATAGATGCGGGTGGCGATGGCAAGGAGGAATTGGAGAGTTTGAAGGCATTATTAAAACCTTCATGGAGAGTGGAAATAGATGTGAAAACGGAGAGATGCAGGAGGGGGATGGAGCGAGAGATTAGCAGAATTGCGAGGGTTAAAGAGAGAGTAGGCATCACCACATACAAAGAAATGAAGAGGGCAGCGATAGTGAGGTATGTGCGAGAATATGTGCAGCATGTGATTGAGAAATTGGACGAAGTGGGGCTGCTTCTAATTGAAGAAAGAGGGGTGCTGCGGGGAGGTGGTGTGATGCTATGAAGGATTTTTTTAACAGATGGAAACTCATCGCACCAGCAGATAACGGGCATATCTTCGCACTCTCACAGAAAATTGAGCAGCATTCCGACATGACAGGTGCTATAATCTACGGAATGCAGCGAAGCGGAAAAACGATGTATTCTTTATTGGTGATGTATGACTTTTATCGTGATTGGGACAAGGTATTAGATAATGTCTTCTTCACATTGGAAGATTTGATTGGTGCAATTAAAGAGCGTGTTCTCACGAACTTCTCCGCAAGCAAGCAGTTGAAAGTAATATGCTGGGATGATGCAGGAGTGCATGGCTCAAAATACCTCTTCTTCAGGAGCAGACAACTTGCAGAGTATTTGCAGAACCTGTTTGATGTCGTCGGATTGGCTGTGAAAGCCATTCTCATCACAACGCCAAATCCCGAAAACTTGCTGAAGGCGATAAGAGGTTATGAATTTTATCGTGTGAAGATTTTCAAGTTGCCGAAGGATAACAGGGTCGCTGTTGGCTACAAATCCTCTCTCTTGCCCTCTGGAAAGCTGATTGTGAGGCGGGTGTTTGAGGATTACTACAACTTGCGCATTCCAAGCGATGTCTATAATCAATATTTGGAGATGAGAGAGCAGTATTTGGAAGAGGCGGTGGAGAATTTAGAGAGATTCCTCCAGAAGAAAGGATGGGGTAAGGAGGCGGTGGGCGTATGAGAAGGATGTCGGCGAAAGTCCCTGAAAGCACCGCAAGGTTTATATTATGTATAAAAGAAGATAATAATATGAGGGGGCGAAGATGGATGGAGGTGAGAAGCAGTGATTTTTGACTTTTTCAGAAACATAACGACAACATTCTTTAAACCACCTAAGCCCACTATGGAGAGGTTAGAGCAAAGGCAGGAAGAGTGGAGAAGGAAGTATATGCCTTATGCTACTCATCCAGCACCACCAAAACCTCCCACACCAACAAGAGTAGTTAAACCTCCTTCTCCACCAACAATAACACCTCCAAGAATTTCTCCTCCTAAAATTCCAACTTTTCATGATGTTATGGGATTATCACAGCAAATCAGAAAAGAATTGAGGAGAGAGGGGGTGCCAGTGTGGTATTACACAGGAAAGTTGCAAGTGCCAACACCACAGAAGATTTGGAAAGGAATTCAATATATCACAGGATTTGCATCAAAACTTGCAGAAAGGGCAGAGAGGAAGTATGAGAGTGTTGTTGTGCAACCTGTTCTTGCAAAAGTTGCTCCTAAAGGCGAGACACCTATTGAGCAGGTGAAAAGAGGAGTTGCTGGTGGATTGGTAAGAACTCCTATTGCAGTTACAGGCATTCCTATTTTGAGGATGGGATTTAAGGGTGTTGCTACACCTTCAGGATTGAAAAAAGAGTTTGGTGAGATGGTGAAGTATGCAAAGAAACGACCATTTGAAGTAGGTGCTGAAACTGCAACAACAATACTTGCTCCTTATGCCTACAAGAAATTACCTGTGAGACCAACAATAAGTGTTGCAGAATTTCCAAGAGGGAGAATTGCATCACTTGGAATTGAGATAAAGAAATTACATGGTGAGGCAACATTCAAACCTCTTGTGAGTGTTGGTAAGCCAAAGATTGTTAAGCCAATTTCACTTGGCAAGCCAAAAATTGTGAGTGAAATTTTAAGTGAGGCAGCATACACACCACAAACACCATTTGAGCGAGTAATTGCATTTGAGTATATGCAAAGAAAAGCACCATTTGAACTTGGAAGAATGGAGTGGGGCATAAAATCACAGCAAATCATTAAGGGTGTTAGGGCAAAACCTCGTGAGTTAGGAGATGTTATAAGGGATGTTGTGGAGAAAGAGCATAACCTTCCTGAAGGCGTTGGCGATGTCGTTATCAAGGAGCTGAAGAAGGCAAAGGCAAGAGTGTATGGCAGTGTGATGCAAGAGGCGATTGGAAGGCAACTTGGGGTGAAGGCACTCCCACGCACACCACGAGATATTGATGTGCAAGTGAGAAATCCTGCTGAATTTGCAAGGAGAGTTGCTGAAGCGATAAACAAGAAGGCAGGAAGAGAAGTGGTGAAGGTGGAAGGTGAGAGTGTTATTGTAAAGTCATCAGGAGAGAAGTTATTTGACATCCATCCAATAGGATTTGGCGAAATCT
>Ga0209410_1001743_pt1 | contig 10588 bp, 19 predicted proteins | sample Mar14436cmmetaG_FD_184135 | JGI IMG/M metagenome (GOLD analysis project Ga0209410, IMG submission 184135) | Marine hydrothermal vent microbial communities from Guaymas Basin, Gulf of California to study Microbial Dark Matter (Phase II) - Marker... ... | reverse complement strand
GCCCCTACCCGCATACCTTCCCGCATTTTCGTGTTACGCCTATATAGTCTATAGAGATTCCGCAAAAGGTATATAGCCCTCTCATAATTCTATTTATTGTTTTGGACATACTCATATAGTTCGTTTATATTAATAGGTTTTGAGGATATTGACCTGCTTAAGAAATCTTCTCCATTTATAAACAAGTCTTCCCACTCTCGTTTAAAGTCTCCGTTTATGTCAATTGTTCTTTCTACTTTCGCCCAAATATTTAAATCTTCCCATTTGCGAGTTTTCGTATGTGTGAGGACTTCTCCGAGTTTTACGGGTCTTTCGTGTGTGATTATGTATTGGGTTAATTGCGGTTTCGCTTTTATATACTCAAATATATCTTCGTATTCTCCGTGTGGTGTTAATATTTTACCAACTCTTCTCACTGCTATACCTCGCATCCTTATTTTATTCGCTATTTTGTATATACCCGACATTAAGACATATGTATGTCCGCTTAACTCTTCCGACCATCCGCCTAATTTTGTTGATAATGGTGTGTCATGTTTTCCGTAAATCAATAAACTATCTGTTGCCATCCCAATTACTCTGTGCTTATATCGTTTCGCTTCTTTGTATAGATTTATGCGTCCTAATGCTGTTAAAATACATGCGTATGCTGGCGAGAATAACTTTCCCGTAAGGTAAATATTACCTTTCTTTTTTTTCTCATAAAATGCTCCATATATACTATTTAAAAGGATTTTAACGAGCATATATTCCATTTCGCTGTTTTTTGCTTTCTTTTTCCACTCGTATAAATGCTCTACAATATCTTTTAGGAAAAATTCGCCCTCACCCTTCGCTTCTACTCCGCTTATGATTTCTATGTCAGCATCATGCTCATACGCTAATATTTCTTCCTTTGTTGCGTATGTGATAAATTCGCCTCTTGGGAAAATCACCCGCCCCTTAAATCTAAACGGGAATGGTGTAATATATAGATTGTCTTTAACATCAACCTTTATTTTGTAAAAACCGTGTGTGTTCTCATATTTTATGTTGTCCGACCTTATCCAAGCATCTTTAGGGTATGCTTTAAGAAAAGTCATCGCATAAGGGTAACTACTATTTATATCTAATAAGACACACTTGCCTATGTTGCCCCTTTGTGTTACCTCAAATCTTCCTCCAAAATATGCGAGCAAAGCGAGTTTATTAACTATCGGCGGAAAATCTGGTGCTGTCGGTATTTTTGTGTGTCTGCGAAAATACTCTTTGCTTATATACGCTTTTGATATGTATTTGGAAGGTATAAACTCGATATTATGCTTTAGTGTGTCTTTAAGCAACACACCTAATTTTGCGGTGAGTTCGCAGTCTTTAATACAATACTCAATAATCTCACGCTCTCTTTCTTTCCATAGATTAATATCATCGTTAAGTTTGCTTCTATCTATTAATTCCATCAATTTGCCCTCACCTAAATACTTTTGGGAGGCGGTTTCTAATGCGGTATTGTAAAATTGATATAGGTCGTAAAACTCATAAACATGCTTACTTTTCTCAATTATAAACGCTTTCTTCGGTATGTATGAGATTTTGTAATCTTTCCAAACCGTTTCTCCGTTCTCATATAACTCTCTCGCAAAATCTTCTCCCGCATATTTGATTATAGCGAAGAAATCATAATCTATGTTCCAAAAAAAGCCGTGTGTGCCTCGCCATGTTTTCCTCGTTAAGAAGCGTAAGATTTCGGTAAATGTCTTTTCGCTTACCTTTTGTTCCTCAATAAGTAAATATCGTCCTTGCGAATTTGCTATAAGGCGAGCATAACCTTTATAAGTTTCGGTGTCCCAACCTACTATATCATGATTTTTAGGTGTTTTTGTAAGTTCTCTTAACGGTCTCTTCCTCCACATTATTTTATCTAAATCTACATGCGGTTCGTTTTCGGGTATGAGCATATTTTTTCTCACCTTTTATGTGTCCGCCTTCTCGGGTAATGCCTCTTTTAAATATGATTTGTAAATTCTTTCTTTTACCTTTGTTTCGGGTGTCCATTTGCGGGGGTCTTTACGCTCATTTAAGAATTCTTTGATTTCTTTCCAAGACCATTTTTTTTCGTCATGGAGTTTCTTAACTACTTCGTCAAAGAATATATGTTGCGTGAGTTTTCCGCTGTATGTTCTCGCACTCTCAACATATCCGAAACGATGCCAATCCTCTCGCATTAATGCTTCTGCGTAACCCAAATGTCTCGCTCTCGCTTCTCGGAAAAATCGCCGTTGCGACCAACCTAAATTCCACGCTCTCTCTAATAATTGTCGGTATTGCTCGCCTCTCGTTAATCCGAGCCGTCCCCAAAATGCGTAAGCCATTCTCTTCGCCTCCTCATACGCATATATTCTAATTCCGTCCAAACGAGTAACTCTTCCATATACTCCTTTCCGTATAGAATTTTAAGCGCCGCTAATAGCCGAGCAAGTTCGTAAGTGCGAGGAGTATAACGGTATATGCTTCGCTTAAACTTTATCACAGCACATAAAGGAAAACCCTCGCCAAAATAATCGTCGTTCTTATCTATTCCGACGAATTCTACGCATCGTTGATAACCCTGCCTATGTCTACCTTTTTTATGCGAAAAAAGTGGAGGAGAAGAGCATATTTTTATCTCGCTCATTTCTTTCTCTTCTCCTCAAAAGTATATAAATAAATATGCTCTTTCTTCGCATTCTGTTATTTCTATTTCTGTTAAGTTATATTCTCGCTTTAATCTCTGTATGTTTTGATTTATTTTGTCAATATCTCTTTGATGTCTGCGTTTTTCCGCTATTAAAAATGTAATCAACGCTTTAACTTGCTCTTTAGTCCAAACGCATTCGCAAGCATTAACCATTTTCGCTCACCTTTTTAGAAGGTGTCTCGGTTTTTGTCTTCCGCTCTTTCTTCTTCTCCGTTTATCACATACCTATACATTAGTAGTCCCTCTTTGGAAAGCAAGTCTCTTACTGTCTTTAGAGCGTCAAGGAAACCCTGCTCATACGCTATGACAAATGTATTTCCTGCGAGCATCGCTTTTGACCGCATTTCGCTATGTTCTATTAGATAATCAGTGATAAACTCTCGCAATTCCTTTATTGAGCGTATTTTCTTATGTATGATTTCCCTTTCCATTATTGCTCACCTTTCTTCTCTTCCTCTACCTTCGTTATCTCCACTACTATTCTTCGCTCATATCCTCTTCCACCGAAGTCTGTCGTTATTATTTCCTTGGGAAGTGCTGTGTCTCCGTAATAGAAATATACCTCTTTGACGCATACGGTTATCTTCTTGTCGGTTTTATTTACCACCCAAATCTCCTCGTCCATTTCCACCACCTAATCCGCTTCCAATATTGCCCGCACCTTTTCTATCAATTCCCTTGCGGTTCGCTCCGTTCCGCACATCTCGCATCTCCACTTATCTTCGCTGATTTTGCGGAAAAACCGCAGTCCTCCGCACTTGTCGCACCATGTATATATCAGATTTCTCTCGTTGTTCTCGTTGGGTATTTGTCGGTATGGTATCCTCGCAAAAGCGACATATTCTTGCTCGCCTTGTAGGAATTGTTCTAATGAGCGAATGCTTGCTATATAGACGATTTCTCCGTCCCGCATTCTTACGCCATTCCCGCTTCGTGTCTTACGCATATATACATACCTTCTCTCTTCGCTCATTCTTCCTCCCTCCCAAACAATTTTCTTATTTGCTTCCGCACTTCTTCCAATTCCTTTCTCGCCTCTTCCGCCATTTTCGCATGGTATTCCGCTCTCGCTTTCGCCTTTTCCAAATTTCGCTTCCATTTTCTCCTTATATGCTCCTCCACCTCGTTGCTCATTTTCGCCAACACATCTTCCCAATATTCCGCTTCTCGCAGTGCGACCCTGTGCTGTCCGCTGTGTCCGTGATATTTTCCTACAAGCGTTTGTTCCCTCGCAAGCAAGTCCATTAATTCTTCCACCGCTTTGTTCTCTTTCTCGCTCATTTTAAAACGCCTCCCAAAAATGTTCCGCTTCCTCAATATCTCTCCTCAAATCCATGCCTTTCGTTATAAGGTTGTTCGCTTCCCGCACTACTATATCGCATAATCTCCCAGCGGTTGCGAAATCATTTTGTAGTAATGCGGAAATCAACACCTTCGCATCCACTTCGCACATCTTCGCCAAATCTCGTAGATAGCCCGCCTTTGCTATGATTATCTCTTTTATCTCTTCCTTCGCTCTCGCTATGTCGTCGCTATCCCGCATGTTCGTCGCCTTTATAATCTCCCGTATGTCCCGCATCTTCCCCCTCACCGATATAGTGTAAGATACCCCTCTTTAAATTCTTTTCGCATATATTTCCAGTGGAGAAATATATATCTATTTAGATTTGGGTTTTGTCTTTATAGTTTCTCGCTCAAGTTTTGAGAGTAAGTGATAAGTCAATACTTTTAATTTATGGTCGCTTTTATATCGCTCTTTCCTTCTTGCTTCTTTCTCCTCATTCCGAACCTCTTCGCTCATTTTAACTCGCCTTTCCTTCCGCTATGTAATAATTAATATACTCTTCCGCAACATTTATCTTTCTCAATATCTCCCTCGCTTTATCTTCCGTTATAATACCGTTCTTAAGCCATTTTACTACTGTGGAAGCGGAGGGTAACTTTTGCGAAGATAATCTGCGTTTGTCCTCTTTATCTAAAACAACCGCTATAACTTCCTTGCTTAAGCCCGCTTCCCTCAACATTCTTTCCGCTTCCTCTCTTGTGATTTCGCCTAAAGCGTAAGCATCACGCACAAACTTTTGAGTTTCTCGCATATCCTTCTCCGCTAATTTAACCTTCCATAACTCAATCATAGTTTTAGCATCTTCTTCGGTGTAACCTAAACGCTCCAACATAACTTTTGCTTCGGTTTCGTTAATTATACCGTAATATAAGAGATATTTAATTTCCGTTTTTGCGAATGTCCTTGCTTCTTCCTGTCTAAATGTTTTGTAAAATTCTACCATTAATTCCGCATCTTTCTTTGTATAACCGACTTCCATTAATCTCGCTAATAATTCGTTATCATCAATAAGTCCTAACTCGTATATTCGCCTTAAATCCACCCTCGTTAATGGTGAGTATGATATTGCGAGCAACCTTTGTCTCCACCGTTTATCATAGTCCGCTTGCTTTAAGTAAAATTCTACGGTTTCTTTTGTTGTTTGTAATTTGTCCAATTCTAAACCCATTTCTTTATACGCTTCTCCTCTCACCGCAAGAACATCTGGATTTAAGCGGTGGAGCATCTCATAGACCTGTGTCGGTGATGGTAACTCCCAGTGTGCTTTCCAATACCACATTAAAACATCTTTACGCATACCCGCTTTCTCCGCATACGGTACTATATCTTCTGGGAATTCCGCAGATAACGCTTCTTGTGTCTCTTTATCCGTTGTAAAAACATCTCTCACAGCAAAGCGAATAAAATCAGTTGGAGAAGGATACGCCCACGATAATTTCCTTAAAATGTTTATTTCTTTATCGTTAAATCCAGCATCCTTTAACGCTTGCGTAACATCATAATCCAATTTCTCAATTCTCTTTTCCGCTTCCAATAATGCGGTAGGCGAAAGTTTAGGCTTATAATAATCATATATAACAGTATGCTTTTCCTCCGCATATCCTTGCGAGAGTAAATCTGTCTTAAAATTAACATCTGTAATTTTTCCCGTATGCTTTCCATAAGCAAGTATATCGGGTGTAAGCGGAGTTACAGGTCGCCTTGTATTAAAAAAGTTTTGTATATCACGACCAAAACCGCCTAAAGCCATACCTACACCCGCTCCTACTGCGGATGATGCTACTAAACCCAATAATTGTATAGCACTTGTTTTACCTTCTTTAACTTTCTTCTTCTCTTTCTTCCATAACTCATTAACTTGCGGACATTCTTTAAATAAAGTATCATAAGTTTCTTCCATAACCTCTAAATCATCTTGTAATAAGGAAGAAAGAAACATCCTCATACCCCTCTTTAAAATATTTGCGAAATCATCCGCTAACTCAACAACATAATCAACAACCTTCTTAAGCGTGTCCAGCACTAAATCCCCTAATCCCACTTCCTCTCACCCTCTTACCATACTTTCTCTATCGCATTTAATAAGAATTCCCCAAACTTCGCTGGGTCGGTCAAAAGCGACCATACATCACGCATCATCTTCTCAATTGTATCCACAACCGCTTTTATAGCGTCTAAAACTGCTTTTATAACAGAATGTAAGAAATCATAAACAGCACTCGCCTTTTCCTTTATCGCTTCCACCGTTGCCTTAATCTTCTCCTTAATCAAAGTCCATATATTCGCTGTTTTTTGCTTAACTGCTGTTATGAGAGACCATATAGTATTCTTAAGATAATCATAAACACTCTTCGTTTTATTATAGGCATCTATGATTTTTTGCTTTATAATATTACTTATCATGTTATATATATCCTTCGCCTTCTCAAAAATCTGTAATAAAGTTCCGCCTATGCTGTCTTTTATCTTTGTATAAATCGTCTTAACATAATCAAAAATATCTCGTATTTTTCCAAATATTGTGCTGGTAATCCAATTATAAATACTTCTCGTCTTATCAAGAATGGAAGAAACTATGCCTTTTAACACATTCTTAACATAATCATAAATCCTTAAAACCGTTTGTCCAATATTTCTTAATTTTCTTAAAATTTCCATAGGGTTAAATTCCATTTTACATCACTCTCTCTTACTCACTCACATACTCTCTTATAAGTTTCTCCAAACGCTCTTCTACTTCCACCTCCGTCGCCTTTAACTCGCTCACATCTACTCCCGCTCTCTCCGCTCTCTCAATCTCACGCTTTATATCCTCCAACAACTTACGGCTCTCTTGTAGTTCTTTCTTCCGTTCCTCTGGCAATTCCACCTTAAATTCCACCACCTCCACACATCACCTCCCTTTACAATATTGTAATAATTAATCCGCACACAAATCCCGCTATTCCAAACGCCCACTTTATCATCTTCTCAATCCATTTTATATTTTCCTCTACTCTCGCCAAACTCTGCTTTATCTCTTCCAATTCTTCCTTTATTTCCGCAATTTCCTTCTCCATTTTCTCAATCCTCCTCGTTATTTCCATGCTTTCTCACCATTCGCTCTACAACGGTATAAGCCGTATATAATGATTAAAAGTAAATTTCCTGTCCGTTCCCTCAACATCATAAATAGCCGTAAGCCACGCCACCTCTGATAATTCTTTTTCTAAAACATACAATCCTGTTTCCGTTATTGTTGGGTAAGAAAATTTATAACAAATGTCGGGTTTATCAATTAACGAAGAGGATAACTCAACATCCAAACTCGCATCCGTTCCACTTATATTAGTAACATGTAAATAAGATACCAATTTACATCTTCCTATACATGCCAAAGAAAAAGTATATGTAGTATCAGCATCTAAATCCGTATAAGAAACATCATCATTTAAAATTAAGGATTTTATTGATTTATACCCGAATAATTTTGCCTCATCAAAAATACAATAATCACCTGCCGTCATCGCTTTATACACTAATCCAACTTTAAAATGCGAAATATCTCCAAATTGTCTTAAAAGAACTAAATTTTTCTTCCATGTATTATCTTCCGTAAGCCATGCTAATCTTATTGCTTTTATAAACTCACCTTTATCATCAAGCCCAAATAAAACAGGTTGAGCATATTGACCATACGACTTCTTTGTATAAATAATATACAAAAATACCTCATTTTCCTCAAAAGAACAAATTTTATTATAAGCAACATAACTCCCTGCGAAATTCTCATAAGCAATTAATCCTCCCGCATAGTTTCCCCTATATTTATCCGTTGCGAATATAACAAAATCACACTCGGATGATAAACCGTACGGTCCATGTTCCCATCCTTCCTTCGTTCCCGCCTCAAAATCTCCATTATACAACAAATTACCTTTTCGTACCATTTCCCTCACCACCTTTACCTCATTCCTACAATCCAATATCGAGCATCCGTCCCTCCATACCTCTTAACCTTTATATACTTCGCACATATATCATAATCTCTTGGCGTTCCCTCATCTATATAAATCTCTTCCGACCATGTAACATTATCTTTACTAAACTTCGCTACATAAGGATAATCCAAACCCTCAAATCTTATTCTATTCGGAACAAAATTAAATTCTAAAACATCCGACCACTCAACCGTTGCTGTCCCCTTTAAAACATCTATTTCCTCAAAACCCGCCCCCGCTATACCGACTTTAACAAGACCGCCCTCCGTAACCGCTACCTTTTGAGGTTCGCCGTTTGTCTTCCACCCAAGTAAATAAGCAAAAGTCCGCTGGAAGATATTATTTACACCATAGCGAAAAATATGAGAAGGAGAAACATCTAACTCCGACCCTATTTTCTCATTTACCCTTTGTAATACAACATCCACTCTCGCTTCCTTTACCGCTCTTCCCGTTCCACCAATAAACTCACGCCTTCTTCGCCTTCTCACCATCTCTCTCTCACCCTTTTTCGCTTATCCGACGATTTCGTATTCTACCCAACCTCTCACACTTCCTTGATTTCCGCTTGTTTGCGGTTTAATCTTAACACTAAAAGTATACCCGACGGGTATATCAACATCCAAATCTATAACCCTTTCGGGAGCAATATCCGATGCGACTTCTAAAGGAATGTTCTCGCCTATTCTATCACGCTCCAGCCAAATTTCCATTATAAGAGGATTTGCTACGACATCCGTAATAACTATTCTTCGCACTTTGTATTTCTCTTCTTCTTTAGAAGTAAGTGAGAAAATTTCCTTACCTTCGTTTGTGCTGTTATCCCGACTTAATCCCTTATTATATATCACCATCTCTCCTCACACCTCCTTTACTCCGCAATCTTTACCCTCTCAATAAATCCAATTTCCACAAGGTCTGTCGCTAAACTCCCCTCATTCGTTGCTTGACCAGCAGTTATATAAACATTTACTTCGTCCCCCGATGTAAATACCAAAGGAGTAGGCGGAACAAACGGGAAACGCCTATCTTTAGAACTAAAATTGCCTACTACCGAAATCCCTCTCGCTATATGTGTACCAGCAGTTATACCGTCAAAAACTGGATGATAAAATATTAATCCTTGCTTATCCCTGTCAAATAAACATGTTCGTCCCTTAAACAACTTTAAAAACTTTGTATAAGTATATGTGCTCGCATCGGTATAACTAATTGCTTCCGAACCTAATATCCCGAGAATCTCTATTGTTGTTTTAGAAGGTACTGCTTCCCCAAAAGGAAAGTTTGGAAATTCCTTTGTAGTTATTGGATTATCAACAATATAATCACCAGCAGCTTTTAAAGCAGATGAGGGTCGCCCATAACTAACAAAAACATACTCACTCGCTTCCGAGCCATTTAAGTCCGTCGCCTTTATATCACCAGCATCATACTTCTCATAAACAACAATCACAGTTCCTAATTTCTTCCCCGAAGTATAAGGCTTTACCCTAAACTTTTGACCTTCGGCTACAGGATATCCTCGCATCCATCCTTTGCGAATCATATAACTAATCAAAGTTCCACTTGGCAAAGGACTTAAACAACCGTAATAAGGAGAATTTGCGACCAATGCCTGACATGTATAAAGATGAGAGCCGCCTCTAGATAGCGTTACCCTAAAAAATCCTACCGTTGTTTTATCAATTTCTAAAAGAACATACGAATCATCAGTTCCATAAACTATCACATCCTTAACAAGAAGGCTCTCTCCACTCTTCGCCTCCAATTCCAAAACTTCGTCAGCCGACAAACCCATACCCGTTTTAAGCATGTAAGATTCTATAAGTGCCATTTTCGCATCACCTTTTTCTCATACTCTTATTTAACGCCCTCGCTTCTTCGCTTCCATACACTTCGCCATCTCAATTTGGAATCTCTTTGACTTCTCCGCCCTTTGCTCAATTGTTGTAGTAGGCATTCCTTCTACCGCCTTCCTCGCCCTCTCAATACACTCGGCGACATCTCTCATAGCACTCGCATAGTTTTCTTCCGCTTCCGCAGATGTTGCTCCAGTAAGCCAGCGGTCAGCCTTTGCGAGTGTTGCTCGCTTCCATCCATCCGTTCCAACCCTTTCCGCTCCCTTCTCAAACAAACCCTCCTCAATTGCTCTCCTCAAACCTGCGTTTCTGCGGTCTTTCGCCTTCTTAAATTGCTCAAGCCAATCTTTAGAGGGCGCTTCCACTCCCTCACGATAATACGCCTCACTTACCGCAATACGTTCTTTCCGCTTCTTAACAGCCTTTTCCACAATATCAGCCATTCCCACATCACCTTTTGCGACCTATATAAATATACAGTTTCTCTATATAAATGCTTTTCGGTATATACCCATCCCCACTCTACCCTACTTTAAAACATGCCTAAAACGCCCTATTTTCGCCCCTAAAAATGCCTTTAGAAATTCGCCTAAAACCCTAATTTTACCTTCTCTAAATAGGTGTTGCGGAATCTCTATAGACTATATAGGCGTAACACGAAAATGCGGGAAGGTATGCGGGTAGGGGC
>Ga0209410_1001742_pt1 | contig 10591 bp, 10 predicted proteins | sample Mar14436cmmetaG_FD_184135 | JGI IMG/M metagenome (GOLD analysis project Ga0209410, IMG submission 184135) | Marine hydrothermal vent microbial communities from Guaymas Basin, Gulf of California to study Microbial Dark Matter (Phase II) - Marker... ... | reverse complement strand
TAAGGCGTTGAAAGCTGGGTTGAATTATGTTGAGGTGAGTTTGGATTCGACGGATCCGAAGGTTCACGACGAGTTTAGAGGGGTTAAGGGTGCTTGGGAACTCGCGGTCAAGGGAATTAAAAATGTGGTAAAGCATGGAGGTGCATCTACCGGGATAGCCATGACTTTGACCAAGCTCAATAAGGATCAGATAGGCGATATGGTTAGGCTTGCAGAGGAGCTGGGAGTAACTAGAGTAATCTTCTTCAACTTCATACCAACTGGAAGGGGAAAAGAGAACGTTGCCCTCGATTTAACCCCAGAGGAAAGGGAAGAGGCCCTTAGATGGATTTACAGAGAGTCTCGTAGATCAAGCGTCCAAGTCGTTTCAACAGCTCCTCAGCTCGCGAGAGTTTCATGGCAGATGAGCCAAGGAGAAGATGTTCTACCAACTCATTTCTCGATTCCGAGAAGTCAAACTCTCAGAAGTTTGGCGGAATTCATTGGTGGATGTGGAGCTGGAAGGATCTATGCAGCTATTCAGCCTGATGGAAAGGTCACTCCATGCGTCTTCATGCCAATAATAGTGGGCGACTTGAGAAAGCAGACATTTAAGGACATTTGGGAGAATAGTGAAGTCATGCTCAAGCTCAGAAACAAGGATCTGATTAAACCTCCATGTGGAGAATGCCCGTATCGATATGTTTGTGGGGGGTGTAGAGCTAGAGCTTATTCATATCATGGGGATTACCTCGCCCCAGATCCAGGATGTCTCAGGGGACTGATGGTCAGCCGGGGAATGACGGAAGAGGTCCTAGCTATCATGGAGAGATAAACTAAATGCTTATAATTTCATCGAGACGGTTTAGCGGGGAGTCATGGGCTTAAGCCTAAAGCAGCTCCTAGCAGAGCTGGCAAAGTATATCGATGTCTCAAGTGAGATGCAAGTGGGCGCCATGGATTATGCATGTTCAAGCGGTGGAGTGATCTATGTGAAAGAGTTATCCGGGATCCTTGGATTAAGCTATAAGCAGACTCTCGATTTAATGACTAGACTTAGAAAGAGGGGACTTGTCGTCAGAAGAGGCATAGGAATATATAGCCTAACGGAAAGGGGGCGGGAATTATGCAACTTGATAAAAACTCTTAAACCTTCCAGTGAACCTCCATTTAAGCTCATCAGATTACTATTGATTGTTGGAAGTAGACCCGGCAATAAACTCCCGCTTAAGAAGCTTATGAAACTATCAAGAATGAAAAGAGACGAACTCATCAAGATCTTATCTGATTGGGGAAGATTCTATGAAGAAAATGGAGAAGAGTATTTTGAATTTAGTGTGGAGAGCGAGCAGCAGTTTAAGGAGATCGTGCGTGTCCTTGGCATAGGACCTATAACTCTCAGAATATTGACGTTCCTTACGAGGGGACGTAACTTATCATCAATATTGCTGAGGTTCCTGATATTCTATCTATCGGCATCCACATTGGTAATATATGATATCCTCACAGCTCATATTCTTGGGGTGATTGCCGCATCGCTTTGGATGGCGGTAACAGTGATATTCATAATACTGTTCGCATTTAAAAAGTAGCTCATTCTAAAAAGTCCTTAATTTCCCTCATGACATTCATCACATCTATCAATATCAGTCCGAGGTTTGCGTTAGGCTTCATCAATAATATTAGGGATGATCTCTTGCCAGGGTGTATTAGTGCTCCGCCATTCTCGGAGAGCATTATCAGTTGAGTTACGTTTCCGAGTTCTATTTGTTGAGACGCTCTTTGAGCGATGCTCCTAAGCGCCGTGAATACCGCTGAAACTAGATCTTCATCGATGTTTTTCGGGATCTTTCCCGCCAACATAAACCCTTCATTACTCACTATCGCCGCTCCTACAATATCATGATTCGTCTCAGAAAGCCTCTTCAAGATCCCATCGACCTGATTCATATCGATCGACGGCAACTCTCCCATTCTATAAGCTATCCGAGCCTCATATATGCGTTTCCAAATCCGATGACTTCTACAAGGAGCACGTTTGCTTAAGGAGATCTCAGCCGATCTCTAGAAACTTGACTTCTAAAAGCTTGATATAGATCTCCTTGATTTTCCTATATTTCATATCGTCTATTTTCTTCTCACGTTTAAGCTTATCCAGCTTTCTCATCAATTCCTCAAACACGCGTTTACAGAAGCTTGCAACCGCCGGATTCCCCCCGCGTATTTTGGAGTCTTCAGAGCGCTCGATCCTGACTTTGTTAAAGCTCCCTATCTTACGAGCGCGACGCAACAGACGATGAACTACTTGTTCGGAGTTTAAACGATCTCTACTACTCAGTATAGAGTATAGTTCTGAGGCTATGTCCACAGCTTCTTCGCCAAAGTAGTCGCATCCCCCTAGGCTGACCGCTGGAAAGATGGGTATATTGAACACAGGTTTATACCTCTCCTTATATAATTCTGATATCGAGTATACTATCACCTTCAAGGTATCGCTTTTTCTCGCAAAGTTTGGCCTTAGCATTATCTTAAGCTCAGTGAGAATTGCTCCAAGATATTTTTGAGAGCTGAACTTCACTTTGCCGTCCAATTCCTCGATTAATCCGTCGAGGATTGCCGCTATACTATAGGACAAGTCATCTTCCGCTAGGAAGAATATTATATGCTTCTTCATCCCTCGCACCTCACGATCATCGCGTGAGTTTAAGGCTTCCTCGTTGAACAGGATCCTCGATATAAGCGAATTATTTTGGGGTATTCGATCTGGGAATCTCTCAACTCTCCTTAAGCTTTATGAGCCCCTCTGAGATCTCTATCTTACCTTCACTTCTTAACGTCAATAAGGCCTTCACAATGAGATCCTTTGGAATAGATGCCTTAGCAAATATCTGCCAATATGGGATCGAACCATCACTCATCGATAAAAGCTCTATCACATAGTTTATTGCATCCTCTACTCCCTTAACTTCGGTTTCCTCAACAGGCTTCTTAACAGGGATTGAGGGAGGCTTTTGAGTTGGAGACCAAGATGCTAGAACTTCTCCCTTGAATCCGACGGATGGAGCTGCAGCAACGACCTCTATCTCATGTTCTTTAAGGAACTTCTCTGGATCCGTGTAGTATGAGTATATTATGTTCGCGACGTCCTTTAACTCAGTTATATTATTTCTTATCATCCACTCTAATACTGCCTTTCTCCTCCAAAGTTCTTCGAGAACATCTTCCTTAGATTTCCCGATTCTTAACGCTATTCTATCGAGTATTATGCTCGCTGGAAAATCTGTTCTAAATGTGTCGCTTAAAGGATCCCATTCAGCTATCGTGATATATCTTCCATAATCCGCCACTTCCCAAATATATCTAACTCTCCTGCCAAATGCTCTGCCCTTGAATGGCTTTGGGAGATAGACTCTCTCGATCAGTATCAGGGCGTCGAGGAGGGAAATGTGGCTTGGAGGAATATTCATCGGGGGGCTGACAAGCCTCTTGATGGCGGACTCAACGCTCTCGGCGTGGATCGTCGAGATGCCTCCATGGCCTGTCGCGATTGACTGGAATAAGACGAATGCCTCCTCTCCTCTCACCTCTCCAACTATTAGGTAGTCTGGCCTATATCTCAGACTTGTCCTCACCAAGTCGAATAGGCTTATCTGACCCATCTTCGTGGTTCCAAGTCCATAGCTTTCACGAGTTACGAATCTCACCCAGTTCTCGGTCGGAAGGTTTAGTTCAGCTGTCTCCTCGCAGGTAACTATCTTCATCCTAGGTTTTATGAAGCAGGCCAAAGCGTTTAGGAGAGTCGTCTTGCCGCTTCCAGTGGCTCCAGCTATCATTATGTTCGCCTTATGCTCTAAAAGTAGCCAGAAATATGCCGCCATCTCAGGGCTCATCAAGTTGCTCTCAAGAAGCTCGATTATGCTAAACGGCTTTTCCCGGAACTTCCTTATCGTGAAGGTGCTTCCCCTCGGCGACACCTCTTCCCTAAAAGTCGCCGCAAGCCTATGCTTTCCATAGATCATGGCGTCTAGAATTGGGAATGCTGATGAGATGTGTTTACCGGATTTGTGAGCCAGCTGTATTATGAAGTCATCTAAGACATCTCTATCGGTGAATATTATGTTCGTCGGCATACTCTCATAATCTCTATGCCAAACATATACGGGAACATTGACACCGTCACAGGATATATCCTCAATCCTATAATCTTCCATTATAACGTTCAGCGGCCCGAAGCCCATCATATCCCTCTCGAGATAATAAAAGAGCTTATCCTTCGAGTCCTCGGAGATCTGGCCAAATGCCCTCCTATATTTTTTTAACAATTTATCCGCCGTCTCGATTAACAGCTTCTTCACATCCTCTTCTTCTCCAGGCTTCGGCGGCTCAAGCTCTTTTGAGAGCATTTCCTTCAACAATTCAAGAGCTTTTATCTCATGAGGTTCAAGCTGAACTTCCTTAACGAAATACGTTGGCTCCGGAGCTGGGCCGGGGGGAGTCGCAATCACGACTTCCGCATATCCTTCCCGTATCGGATAGCCATCTATAACTTCATAGTCTTCTGGAACAGGCTTGACCTCTATTCCCTTCCAGAAGAGCTCGTATTCCTCCTCTTCCTTCTTAGACTTCTTTTTCTTACCCAAAGCTCCCGTACCCACAATTTACTATCTCCTTAGGGAGTAATATATCCTTCCTCCAGGTCATTTAGACGGAGTTACCGAGCACATATGCGAGATTTTTCGAGGCTGAGAGTATTCCCTGCCTTAAGATCAGGAAGAGTAGGAGCGGATAGGTTATTAAAAATGCCAGAAGCGATGGTGGCGGATTCGTTGCTAGGCTCTCTAAGGCTCTTATGATGAGAAGTGGAAGATCTAAGATCATAGATCCAGCCATGGGGATCATCGTATATAGGAGGGTGAGATGAGAAAGGGCGGCTGCGGGCTTCTTAGATCTTAAGACCATGAGCATGGAGATGGCTGAGGAAGTTATTGAGGTTGTTAAGGCGAGGAAGAGATCTAAGATCATGAATGGATTCTCGCCGATCATAATATTCATCAAGGTATAGAAGCCTATTGCGAAAAACGTTGAGACTATTATATATGATAGGAGCATCCCATCGAGGTAACTTCTTAATCCATTTGAAGACGATGCCGGAGACCAGAGATTCATTCTCTCCGTGACGTTCCAATTTATGGTTAAGAGCGCTGGAATTAGCGGTATGTAAAGAGCTGTGAGAATCGTCGACGCTAGTTCAGGTCTCAATGAGCTCCAAGCAATTCTGGATAGGCTCATATTCGCCGCAACGAAAACTGCTAGAAAGAGCATTGAGGTGCCAAGGCTTCCATCTCTACAGATCCTTACCAGATGGAATTTGATAAGATAGGAGTGGAGAGAGCCCTTCCTGAAATCCAGTTTCAGATAGGGAAACTTCGTCCAACGTGAACTCGGCTCCATAAAACCCGTGGTTAAGAGGGGATTCACATCCGAGAATATCTTAATTCTCAGGGCTTGGAGATATGATCCCAAGATCACCGCGAGACATATTACCAGAAGTGGGATGTCCAGAGTTTCTTGTGCACCGACTGCGAGCCTCGCAAGGATCTCCGATGGATGAAAAACGATTATGGATCTAGCCTGCATATCAAGCATGTTTAGGATTATCGGTATAAGCATGAATGTTATTAAGGTCCATCCTAGAATCTTCGTAATTCTTCCATATCCCTTCACATTTAATATTCCGAGGATATGAGCTATAATCACCGCCATCAAGATCGAGATTTCGTAAAATATGAAGAATGTCAGGAGATAACGCTCATCTGGATATAATAATGTTGCCATAAATGTTGAGACCGCGGGCGTCAGGATTACATTAAGGAATATTAGCTGGAAAATCAAGTCTGCGATGAGATATGTTGACGGCTTGATCGGCGATGGGAGGATGAAATCGACCTCAGAGCTTAACGCTGTGATGCCTCCCTTCATTCCGAGATAAATCTCGAATATGAAGAGCGTTGAGAACATGAATGCGATAGCCGTGATGATTCGGGGAAGATCTTCGATCCCGGCGATCCCATATAGACCTCTCATCAGAATTGCTGCCCCAGCTGCTGAGAATATTATCAGTAAATAGGTTATGATCGTTGAGATCCTAGCGATGGCTGAGATTCGCAGAGTCCCATAATATTGTTTGAGCTTCAGCGCGAGAATCGTTTGGATGCTCCGACTCAAGTCTTTTTCATCTCCTATTGATGAGCTTGATAAATGCCTCTTCCAAACTGTTCGCATCAACTACCTGCTTTATGGACTCCACATCGCCGCTTACGATCTCTCTCCCCATATATATTATCGTCACGGTGTCACAGAATCTCTCAGCCGTATCAAGCATGTGGGTGCTGATAAGAGCCGCTCCCCCATGCTTAACAATATCCTTAACCATGGACTTGACCTTTAGCTGGCCTTCCGGATCTAGTCCCAGAAATGGTTCGTCAAGAATCAGAATCTTTGGCTTATGAATAAAAGCCGAGGCTACGGCCACCCTCTGCCTCAGCCCTTTCGATAGTGATCCTATAAACTCGTGCTTAAGTCTCGTTAAGCTAAAGATCTCCATAAGCTCGCCGACTCTTAGCTTGACTTCCCGAGGTTTAACCGATCTGAGTCTTGCTAGATATCCGAGAAATTCCTCGACGGTTAAATATTCTGGAAGCGCCGGATCTTCGGGTAAGTAGCCTATTAGAGATTTATAGCTTTCAGAAGACGTTATCTCGACGCCGTTTACCAAGATCTCGCCTTTATCCGGCTTCAGTAATCCAACGATGCATTTAACGACCGTCGTCTTCCCCGCGCCGTTAGGTCCCAGCAATCCATGGATCTTCCCAGCTTTTATTGAGAGGCTTAAATCGGCTACAGCCAAGGTCCCTCCATAGCTCTTCCAAAGCCCCTTGATCTGCAGTAAATCTTCCACGAGATACTCCCCAGCTATCTAAAATGAAAATCTACCGTTTAGACCTAATTAGAAATAAATATAAACCGCGTGGAGACATTTTTTACCGTGAACGGTTTAACCCTAGACATGCTCACAATAGTCACGAATCCATTTGTGATGTTCCTCATCCTAGTGGTAGTCTTGATAATCTCGATCACAGCTCTGATAACCTCGCTCCTCACAGTTAGGAGATTTTCCGAGCTCGTTTCCCAAGAGGTTAAGGCTGTTGAGAGAGCTCCTGAGGAAAAGGTTGAGGAAGCGGTTGAGAAGGTGAGTAAGGAGGCTGTGGAGGTCGAGTCTAAGGAAGCTCCAAAAGAAACCGAAGTGATTAAGATCTCAGGCGGATTTGAATCCTTAGGCGATCTGGCCACATTGACTGGAATGGACTCAATTTTTCTCTTCAATCTCTCCGGACTACCAGTAGATTCATATAATATGAAGGAAGGGGAACGCGTCGCGGCATCTCTCGCAGACTTCATCTTAACCTTGAGGAGGCTTGGATTCCCAGCAGATACCATTATACTTAAAAATGGGTTAAAGGCATTACTCCTAACCGTTAAGAAGGTCGGAGATATGGAGATCTGCGCCTTAATGGTTGGGAAGCCCGAAATCAATGTGGATGTTGATGAGATTAAGGAACTTCTTCAAGCATATGTATCCGACCTTGTTAAAGGGAGGGAGAGATGATGTCAACCACCTATGAGACTTTTAACATGCTCATCGAGAATATAATGGTCAGCTGCAGAGGATGGCTCGACGCCATAGCCGTCGTCTCCGAGGATGGAACTCCAATAGCATATAATGCGAACATAGATTTCAGACCCGAATTCATCGCCGCCGCCACTGCGGCGATCGGTGGAGCGATCTCCGCTGTCATTGAGCTATTAAATGCGAAGTCTTATGAGAAGGTGGATATTCAGCTTCAAGATAAGAGATATTTGATAATTCGGAGCTATAAGTCGCATTATGTGGTTGGGTTGACGAAGCCTCATCCGAATCTTGGATTCATAAACTTAATTTTAGAGGCATATCTTTCAGGGAGAGCATGAAGTCGTATAAGATTCTCGTGACTGGGCCGTTCAATGCCGGAAAGACAACTTTTGTAAGAACTCTATGCAAGGAGTATCTTGACACGGATAAAAGAGTGTTTCAAAGGGCGGTTAAGTCCGTGACCACGGTGGCCTTAGACTTCGGAGTCGTGGAGATGGATGAGAATAGACGTGTGAGATTATTTGGAACTCCAGGCCAAGAGAGATTCTCATTTCTGTGGAAAACTCTATCCATAGGAATGGATGGATATATTTTAATGATAGACTCCGGAGACCTTGAGAGCGTTAAGGAAGCCGAGAAGATCTATAAATTCTTTAGAAGATCGGCCCCGAAAACCCCGCATGTAATCGCCGTCAATAAGTATGATAAGCCTGGATTTAAGGTGGGCTGCGAAGACGTTAGGAAGTTGTTGGAAGTTCCTCCGATGATCCCGGTGAAGGCGACGATGGCGATCAATTACAATAGCGCGCTAAGCCTGATCAATATTTTGTTAAAGCTTATTGATAGGGGAGGCTTAGTAACGTTAAGGGAGGAGATTTAATGGGGATCATTAACAGCTTAGCCGGATTCTCATACTCGAATTTTAGAGGACTTGGATCGTTAATTTTAAGGGCGTTTCCCCAGATCTCGGCGAAGCTTGAGAGCGCGGGAATACGGATTCATCCAGAAGCATATGCATCCGTCGTCGCAGCAATTACGTTCATAAGCGCCATAATCTGTATTCCATCAGCATTTATCATATACTTCTTGACTCAGAACATAATCTACCCGATAATTGTAGGCATAATTCCATTATTCATCTTATTGATGGGGGCGGCTTATCCATATGGAGAGGCGGCTTCAAAGGCCTCGGTTCTAGAGAGCGAGGTCCCATATGCTGCAACCTATCTCGCCGTCATGGCAACAGGTGGAATACCCCCATATACTAGCTTGAAGAGAATCGCGAGAAGCGAGCTCATGCCTAATTTGGCGAAGGCTGCTAGGATGGCTGAGATACAGGTCTCCGCAACCGGATTAGATCCTATTACCGCGATAGAGAATATGGCCAAGGGGATTCCATCGAAAGAGTATAGAGACCTACTGATGGGATATGCTTCAACTCTTAGAAGCGGTGGAGACGTGGTCCACTTCCTCATCAGGAAGACCGAGATGATCTTCGAGTCTAGGACGAATAAGATGAGAATCATCGGAGAGAGAATGGGGATGCTGATGGAAGCTTATGCCGCAACCGTGATGATGCTCTCCCTCGTGGTCTACATAATGTATATCATATCTAGGGCGATGCCGACCCAATACATGATACTTCCACCGGGTCAATTCGTCATAATAGCATATCTCATAATGCCGATGCTCGCAGCGGTCTTCCTCTATCTAGCCGATATTAGCCAACCGAAGTATCCGCTAACAGATACCAGACCATATAAGGCGTTTATCGCGAGCATCCCAGTAGCGATAGCATTTCTAGTGTTATTCGTCGCGCCATTTTATATCGTCCAGCTTAAGGTGATCCCGCCCTTCAACCTGACGAGCAATCTCATAGTTAGGTTTAGGGAGATTCTAGGTCTCGAGATGGGGTATGAGGCGTCGATAGCCCTATGCCTTTTCTTCATAGTCCTCTTCACTCCTGGGGCGGTCGCGTGGGAAAAGTATGGTAAGGAGAATTACTCGATCTTGCACGGCTTAACCCTCTTCACCAGAGACTTAACTGAGGCTAGGAAGACTGGGATGAGCCCTGAGAGGTGCATCATGACCCTAGCCGAGAGAGGGGAGAAGGCATACAGCGGATTTACAAAGCATCTGAAGATAATTGCGAGGCAGATTGGATGGGGTCTCTCCCTCAGGAGAATCTACCAAGACTTTGAGAAGAGGGTTTATGGATGGTTGGCGAGAGCCGGGGTCTTCATAATGATAGACGCGATAGATGTTGGCGGAGGGGCTCCCGAGACCTTCGATGTTCTCGCCTCCTTCATGGAGAACCTAGAGGAGATGGAAAGGAATAAGCGTGCAACCCTCAGACCCCTTCTATTGATACCATATATGACGACGATAATCTTGGTTACGGTCGTGGTGATCTTGATCTCCTTCATGAAAAGCCTCTTGAGGCTCGCGAGGGTGTATATATCGGTTCCAGAGTTCGTTCACCTATTCCTCCCACCAGTCGTCTTGATAGCAGTTATAAGCGGGCTTGTCGCTGGAAAGGTCTCGGATGGAACGGTGGCGGCGGGCTTCAAGCACGCGGTTATAATGGCCGTGATAACCCTGGTGGATATGATCGAGATACTCGGATCACGATAGACTTACCATCGCATAGTATTTGTTGCCTGAACTCGTTATTATCAAGATCTCGACGATCTCTCCACCGCTCCATTCTGAAGGATTTAGATCTATTCTTATCTCACATGTTTCCCCAGGCTTAACCTGAATGGGAGCCTTCGTTATATCTGGATTTATGGATTGGACGGAGTCTCCGATGAGGGATGATACTGGAACTTTGTTGAGATGTAGATCTGTTATGGAGAGGGGGTTGCTTCCGAGATTCTTGATAACCATGATTATGCTGGGATCCCCATGATGAGCCGAAGA
>Ga0209410_1001741_pt1 | contig 10597 bp, 14 predicted proteins | sample Mar14436cmmetaG_FD_184135 | JGI IMG/M metagenome (GOLD analysis project Ga0209410, IMG submission 184135) | Marine hydrothermal vent microbial communities from Guaymas Basin, Gulf of California to study Microbial Dark Matter (Phase II) - Marker... ... | reverse complement strand
GTGTTTTGTTCGTTAAAAAGTGAGGAGAAATGAAGATAAGCGAAGGTATCGGACTCGGCATAGGGGTGGGCGCATGCGCACTTGCAGGATATGCGATCTATCGTCTATTCTTTGCAGGTAAAAAAAGCCCGCTGGATACCTGGACAGAGGAGCAAGTTAAGAGGGCAATGAGTGATGTGGAAGAAGTGCTTATGAAGATAAATGCGGGGCAGCCGATAACTGAAACTGATGTTGAGGTGGAAGAGGAAAAGTATCTCCCATCTCTTTACGCATTAAACGAGCAGTTAGAGATGTATGATAAAGATGCGGTTGTTGAACTACCCTCCGAATACGATAACCTGTCAAACGCAGAGAAGGCGTTATATGTAAAGAATGCGGTTATATCCGCTGGGGGAAAACTCGCATACTTCCGAGATAGAAGTTTCTGGGAATATATATGGACAACCATCAGAACCGCAGGTATATGGGTAATGCTCCCTCTTACCTCTTACGCTCTCTTCCGATACGGACAAATTCCTGAATTGGTGCGCAAGGTGATGCCGCAGAAACCGCCGAAAGGGAGGAAAATTTTTGAAATTTATGATCAAGATTATAACCCTCTTGATGCCGAGATATTGGTAGACGGTAAAGTTTATCACACAACAAACGGCACATTAACACTTGATCTGTTTGTTGGTCAGCATGTGGTTACTATTCTCGCTGATGGCTATAAAATCATACGAGATGTTATAGAGGTCGTTGGAGGTAGTAAAGTAAACACTTATCAGCCTGAGCCCATTGTCAACCCTGTGACCGATGATCCACTGCCTGTTGAAGATCCGCAAGACACTGTTGATACACTTCCGCTGGACATACTTTCACTGCTCGCAGAATGGACGGGAACAACAGTTGAGTGGTTGAGACAAAATGCCTACTGTGCTGCTATGATTGCTCTGGCAGCTGCGGTGGCGGTAGGAACAGCGCTTTTCAGTCGCAATCCTATGGCTACTGAGGCCGCATCCGCATGCGTTCTCCCATATCTGGCGCTATGCGGAATCTATAAGACCGAGGATGAAGTCATAAAAGATGCGAGTCCAGAGCTTTTCCAGCGCTTGAAAGAGGAGGGGTGGATCGTCGTCTGAGCCTGAGGGGGAGAGGAAATGAAAGAAGAAGAGATAATGCTCTGGGGAGGTATTGCAGCCGCAACATCATTAGCGGTCGCTGGCTCGCTTATAAAAAGCAGGCATCCTACAGCTGGAGCTGCTGCGCAAGCGTCTGCAACGATTCCTGCGGTTTTAGCAGCGTATGGTGTCTATAAGCTCATTCTGGGAAAGGCGGAAGAGAAAGAGAAATGCTCCCAAGTTTTCTTAGTGGTTGATGAGGGTGATAATCCCATTGAAGGCGCTTATGTCACCGTCAACGATGGCATCCAAACAGTAGGAAGCTGCTACACAGGTTCCGATGGGAAGTGCACTGTCGCACCGCTTTTAAAGGATAAAATCTATTATGTGAATGTGACGAAGGAGGGATATATATGCGAAGCGTGCCCGTTGGAGTTGGTCGCATGCACAACCTTGCCTCAAAAGGTAGTGCTGAAGAAGGGGGGAATAACGCTATTAAAATTAGAGCTGTCCAAGCCGTAGGAGCAAGTATGCAGTGCCCGACGAGCAAGACCGCAATAAACTTCGGCGATACATACACGGTCAAGGTCACCTACGAGAACGAGGGATTGCCTACAAGCGAGCAGATACAGATCGTCGCACTCATTATCGTTGAAGGAGGCGTATATCCAGTTTACTATGATACAACAGTATACTTATTAGGAACGCTGTGCGCAGGTTTCTATCCTGCCTCAATCGGAAGTCAGGAGACGGTAACGCTGCTGACAGGCGTCAATAAGATTTGCGAGCTCGGAGGTGCAAAAACATACACAGATTGCGGCATGCACATATTTGTAATTCCTTTTAATCCGTCACAAGGCATCGGCGTCTTCTCCTACTTGCAAGATGATTACGGAAATATCGCAGCAGTGAGTGATGCTGAGTTTGCGAACACGCTCTCTCAAGCAGGCGCTTATGCGGTGGGTTACTGCGATGCCATTATAGACTGGTCAGTGATTCAATGCTGATTTCCTCGCCTCGCTCTCTCTTCTCCCGCACTTTCTGCGCCGCTCTGCGTATGCACTCAGGGTTGAAAGAGCAACGCTCAAGTATTTTCTGCACTATTTTCTGTCGCTCTTCTTCTTTGCTTTCGCCTCTTTCGCCTCTCTCACTCTCACCGCTTGCTACGCTCTCAGCGCCCTTCTTCGCAACACCCTCTTTCGCCTCTTCTAAGAGTTTCTCATACTCTCTATACGCTTTCAAGAGCTCCTCGTATCTTGGCTTAGGAGAGGTTATAGCGGAGGAAACCGCCCCGAATGCGAGCTTGATGCTTCCACCGACCAGATGCGCTAAGATGTCTCTCATTTCCACTTCCGCAAAATCTTGCACTTTATTCTTTTTGCGACTTCAAAAGGTATTACAATTTCGTCGCCAGGCATGTATTGAGCGAAAGCTGCCCAAAAAGGTTCTTCTAATCGCACAACAACTGCGTTCTCTGGACTATCGCTAAATTCCCATCTTTTCCCATTTTTATCATAGAAGACAAAAATTTCTTGGGGTTCTTCCTCCATTTTAACTCACCTCCGACGACAGCACCGCCTTTATGTTCGCCTTTATATTCTCAAGTTGGGACGCAAGCCACTTAAATGCTTCCTCTTTCTCATAATCTGCGTAAGCCCACTGGTTCTTCTTCTCTATGACATCTGCCAAATCAGGCCTGTCTCGGCGAAGCCACTCAAGCACTAATCGTGGCGTGAGGTCATCCATATACCTTATGATGAGCTTGCGGAAGCGTGGCAGAACCTTCTTCATGATGTATGCCTTGTCGCTGTCTGGCGTGATTTGCCATAAATTCACTTTGTTCTTGATTGCGGTGTAGCAATCTGCTGCCGTTATATCTTCTAATCTGTGAAGAAGATAACCTCTCACAACATCCACTGCAAATTGGACTGCGAGGTTTTCAACAAACCTCTTAATCTGCTGTTTTACCTCCATTTCCTCCGTCTTTTTCTCCATTCAGTTTCATGATGATTTCACAACATACTGTGAGATGTTTGTGGCATGCAGGGCATTCCATCTCTCTTGTTCCTATTGGAAACATCAATAAGGCGTTGCACGATGGACAGCGGGCCTCTAAGATGGGCGGCAGATGCCACTCCCCGCTCATTTCCTCCCCTTCCTCCTGCGTGGCCTCTCTTCTTCAGATGCCTCTTTAGCCGACTCCACCTCTGCTCCCACCTCTTTCTCTTCCGCATCCGCTTTCGTCTCTTCCACACCAGCGAGCTCTTCGGCAGTGCCTTCTTCCTTCGTTACCTCCATCTCTCTCGCTTTCCCCACCTCTTCAGCCTCCTCTACTGCTGGCGCTGGCGTCTCAGGCGTTGTCGTTATGGGTGTCGTTGGTGTTGTTGTTGGCGTCGTCATAGGTGTCGGAGCAGGCTCAGAGACCGCCTCTAATTGCAAATCCTCAAAGGACGGGTTTATGAAGACTTTACCGCACTTCGGGCATGAGATTTCCTTCGCAATGCTCGGAAACACCACTGGCGCCCCGCATGAAGGACACTGCATCATCATAAGCCCTGGCTGGTTCTGAAGTGTTCCAGCAGGCGTCTCATACTTTTCACCGCTCTCTTCCTCCGTGACTGTCGCAGCGACTGCATTCGCTATTTTATCACCAAAAGAATCTAAGAACGATGCCACCTTCTCTGAAAACGACTTCTTACGCTCCAACTCCGCCTTCAGCTCTTGCTCTCTCAAATCCAACTCTCTGAGCTTCGTCGCCTCTTCAACTCCTATCTTTCGCAACTCTAAGAACTGCTCTGGCGAGAGGTTCTTAGGGATGCTGCTTTTCAAATCCGAAATCTGCGATGCAACCTCTGACTTCAAGGAGGCGATATGCTGCTGAATCTTGCCATCAACCATGTCGAGAAGCTGCCTCTGCTCTCTCTCCTTCTCTAACTGCTCAATTCTCCGCTCTTTCTCTTTCAACTGCTCCGCCAAGCGTCTGACTTCTTCATTGCCTGCGAGGCGTAGGCGAAGTTCCTTTATTTCATCTTTCAGCCTCTCTACAACCTCATCCTCTTTTTTCTTTTCTTCCCCTTCTGTCTTCCCCTCTAATTTCTTCTCAAGGTTCTCTATGCGTTCAACGAGCTTTTGCAGCGCATCCTGCTGCGGTGATGGTGGCGGTGAAAGGGGATGCGGGTAAGGATAGGGATAATATGGATATGGAGGATACTGCTGCCAATACTGCGGTTGAAGTTGCGGTTGAGTCGTCTGCCACTGCTGATATTGCGACGGTTGGAATTGCTGCTGTTGCATCATCTGTTGCGTCATCGGCGGTTGCGGAAAAGTTGGTGAAATTTGCTGAGGCTGTCGCTGCGGAGACGGGAAATAGAAAATCGGCTGCGGTGCTTGCGTGTCTTGCTGCGGCTGCGGTATCCACTGCGGCAGAAATGTGTGCTTGTGGTTCAAAATAGGACTATATCTTGCATCTATCTCCGCAACATCTCTGCAAATGTAGTTCAAAAGTGAAACATTGACTTTCGGAAGGAACTCCCTCATCACTTCAATCAGATTATTGATGTCGTCTAAGAGATAAGGACTCATCCTCAATCTCGTTATCAAGGCGGAAATGGCTTGATTGCTCGCACCTGGAGTGTTGTTCAACCCTCTGAAAACTGCTCTGATTTTAATCTCTCGCAAAGCGTCTTCGCCAAGATACCAAACCGCCTCCTCAGGCTCCATAGGGTCGCCTTTCGGCTCGCCTTCAATCGGAGGATAGCCTTTAATGTTCAAAAGTTCAAGCGGTGGAAATTCCTTCTTCACCTCTGTCTTCATTTCTGTCTTGGTTTCGCTTGTCTCGCTCGCTTCTTGCGTTTCCACCTCTACCTTTTCGGGCTTCTTCTCCTCCATTTCTAATTCTCCCCTTTCTCTCGCTTTTTTTAAAATTCTATTTATCTGCTGTGAATCTAACCCTGTCAATTCAGAGATTTTGCTGTATGTTAGACCAGACTTCCGAAGCTCCACCACTCGCTTCCGAAGCTCATCCGTGACCTCTACCATTTTCCCCATCAACCTCTTCTATTTACAGCTCCGACTTCTTGCACCTTTACCGATACCGACACTCACACCGACACTCGCAGACACTTTCGCTGACGCCTACCGACACTCACGCTGACAGACACAGACACTTTCGCTGACGATTACATATAGATGACCACTTCTATAAAAGGATTACCCCCATGTTTCACTCGCCTCACGGGCTTCTGACGACCTTACCCCTCCCCCTTCCGCAGCAAAGGAGGAAAGGGGAGAAAAGGGGATTTTTCGGCTCTTCTTCTGCCTCAACGCTTTGATATCCACTGCCTCTCGCTCCACGATGCGGCAGTTCCGAAAGTTATCCACTTTCGGATTGCTCCCTCAGCTCCGGTAGGTTCACCTCATAGGCGTTGAGAGTTTCAACGCCTCGACACCCTACCTTCACCACCTCAACGGAGAGCCTTTCAGGGGCGCCGCACCTCCCCACATCCAAGAGGTTCAGACACGCATTCACATCTCTATCTAACCCACAAACGGGGCACGCCCTTAGGGAATTCACAAGACCCCCGCATCGGGCGCATATTTTGGATGTGTTGTGCGGTGATTTATAATCTACGGGACTTCCGTTGAGTAAGGCTTTATATTCTATGTAGCTCTGAATTTGGTGGAATGGTAGTGAGTTCAAGCGTCTCTTCATCTCTTTCGTTCTCACTGAAACCTCTTGCACTCTTCCGCTCTTCTTGTTGTATCTCTTTACCTTTCTGTTGGCTGATTTCCTCAAGCCTTTCAGATTCTCTAAGATGAGGCCGTAACCTTTTAAAGTGTCTGCTAAGAACCTCGTTGCTTTGTGCAGAATATCCTTTATTCTGTTTGTCTCTCGCTCACCATATTTTCTCAGAAGCTTATCTCTCCTTTTTCCATTAACCTCTCTCTGAATCTTCTTTCTCTTCTGATGATAAATCTCTCTCAACCGCTTGATGCCAAGATATATTTTTGCCGCTTTACCGTCAGAGGAGACATAGGTTATGTTGTCTTCGTTCACATCTACTGCGACAAATCCTTTCGGCTCCGACAAGTCCACATGAACTCTTATCGGAATGTAAACGAATCTCTCGCCTAAGAGGATTTCTTTTACCTCTCCCTTTGACAGCAGCTCCTTGTGATAGTCCGAGAGCTCAAGTGGAATCTCAACACGCTCTTTAGGTCTTATTGTAAGAGCTAAGACACTTCGCTCAGCATCTATCTCAAAGATCGTCTTTGGAACTCTCACGATCCTCTTCCTCATCACAGGCTCTTTTCCCTTGCGAGATTTCCAGCTCTTTATGATGGATTGCGCAACCCTATACGCTTGCGGATAGATATGAGTGTGGAAGTCATACTTGCTTTTGAATGCCCGATAGCATTCCGCATGTAGTTTCTTGAGAGAGTAGCCCTTCTCCAAGCCTTTCTTGATGGCGTAGTTCACCATGTCTCTGAAGGTGCTCAGCAGCTCGTCTATGTCCTTGCGACCTTCCGCTTTGTGCTTGACCACCGCACTGATTGTGACTTCCATCATGTTAATTAGAATGTAGGTATTTAAAAGGCTTTCGGAACACCTCACAGAAACCGCATCTCCCCCCGCCTCTCCTCGGGTAGAGGCTCCTTGAAGCACCGAAGGAGATAAACGAGCAGGTCGTGCCTCCGCTTGAAGTCATACTCCACTCGCAACCGCTCAAACTGCTTCTTAACTTCAGGCGTGGTGCGGATGTAGAGCCTTTCGCTCAGCTTATGCCTTCGCCTTATTACCTCCACCATTTCGGCATCTCGGTGTCTTGGTGAGTCCTTCTATTTAAGTGTTTCGCTTGAACGCTTCAGTGGAGGTGAGCGTGGAAGGCGACTGAAAGGGAAAAAGGAGGCGAAAAAAGCGATGGGTGGCACATGGTCGGGACACTGGATGACTGCCGAGCGCATATATCGCATCAAGGAGCAGCTTGACGACATGCTCATAGAGGCAGCGATTGAGGCGAAAGTCGTTACTCCTGATAACTATGTCGTCAGAGATATTTTGCCGTCAACTGACTTCGGCACAACCTACTATGACCACGAAGAGTGGGAGAACGCACAGAGCATCGGCGGTGATGCTTGGAAGACTGCAGTCAATGTCTCGTTGGACGGTGACAAGCTCATCGGCTTCTACGGCGCTCTTGGGCCAAGCACGCAAGGAGTTGTCGCAATCAGGTTCAAAGAAGGCGATGCTGTCAAGGATGTCTGGCAGGTTCAGTCAAGAAGGGTTGGACTCATGACAAGCGGCGCCACCGCTGGAACAGCGTTTGAAGAAGGTTTTCTCGCAATTGTCGGCGAAAACGAGCAAATAATCTACGCTCAAGACTCAAACATCGTTATTGATTTCTACGGAACCGCATCCGCTAATGCTGATGACACGACCGTTCTCTTGGGCAGAGTTATTGAGCGTCCTGGTAAGAACATCATGGGTTCCACTGATAAAACAAGGACTCGTGCTGGCTTACTGCCATGGTTCATGGTCACGCCAGAGATGATTGAGCAGAAGCGAAGAGCTTTGGATGCGGAGTTGATAAGAAGGGCAAGAGAGCAGGGCATCATTGAAAGCGACAGATATGTCCTCAGAGATATTCTGCCGAACACGGACTTCGGCTCAACTTACTATGCGCACGAGGACTGGGACGGAGCTATATCGCTGACCGCATCAAGCTGGAAGACAATCATAAGCGTTGATTTGGACTCTGACAAGCTCATCGGCTTCTATGGCTACTTAGGCCCTGATGACAATGTCACTGCGTTGCGCTTCAAGGTCGGCGGTGCAATCGTGAAAGATATATGGATGCTTGAGCAGACCCGCATGGGTGAGCTCTCAACAGTCGGAGCATCGGCGACAAACGAGTTCCAGCGAGCTCACTTCGGCTTGGCACGCACTCCAATCATCTACAACGGCGAGGACACGCTTGTTGTTGAGGCTTACGGCGCTGCGGGCGCATCAGGCACTTTCAAAGGCATTCTGCTGGGCAGAGTGATAGAACCGCAGGGGAGGGTCGTTAGCTGAGGAGGTGATGTGAAAAAATGCCAGGTCTTGCAGCTGTGTATGAGAAGGGCGATGTGCTGAGGATGGAGCGAGCAATAGAAGAGCTGCTGAAGAGCGAGGCGGTTGAGCAGAAAATCGCATCATCAAGAGATGCTGTCGTTGTCAGAGATATTCTGCCGAAGACAGACCTCTCATGGAACAAAGAGGCGTGGATGTATGACCTTACGAGTGGAACTGTGGAATCATACAACACCGTTGTCAACAATGTCGACTTGGACAAGAAGAAAATCATTGCGTTCTGGGGTGTCAAGATGCGTGGCGACCCTGTTGTTTCAGCAGTGAAGTTCATGCGTGGCGACTCCGAAACGATTGATGTCTGGGAGATAGAGTATCTGAGCGATGGCGAGCTCGGCATCATATCAAATGTTGAGGATGTCGTTCTCTATCATGCGCAGGACAAGGTGAAGGTTCAGTATTACTTGGTTGCGAAAGGTTATGCACAGATAGTGCTGCGTGGTAAGGTCGCAGAGAAGAAAGATACGACGGTCTCTGGCTCACGCTTGAAGAAGGATGAGGTGGCGCTGTTGCACAGGGAGATGTTCAAAAGAGAGTAGGTGGGAAGGAAGGAGGTGATGGGTTGTGGGAGTCGTTGGTGTTAGCACAAGCGGTCGGAACACAACCGCTTTAGATGCGACTGAGACTGTGACTATTGTAAGCATAGGCTCAAATCAGGCGTTCAAAGTCACAGAGATCGTGATAACAAACACTGATACTGCGAACACTGCGAGAGTTGAGTTCTATGATCAGGCTGAGACAAGCGGCACTGGGAACGCTCCATCTTCTGGAAATCAGAAGCTTCCTGAGATAAGAGTGCCTCCAGGAGAGACTGTTCGCATAGAGTTCAAGGATGGGCCTGTCTTCACGACAGAGGTGAGCGCAAGAGCGGTTGCAGGAACTGTCGCAGCATACGACTGCATGGTGAACGGCATAATGTTCTGAGGTCGGTGAAAAGGTGATGTCTGAATGAGTGGAATCGGCATCTCTGATAGAGTGAGCAAGTATCGCCTGTTGGACTTCGCAGTCGGTTGGGAGAAGCTGCCGAAGCGAGAAGAAGTTGCGCTCGCAGATGCGAATGCGACGCTTTCAGCAGACGACTTGATAAACAAAGGCATATTTGTAATTGAGCCTACCGCTGCAAGAACGCTCACAACAGACACGGCGGCGAACATCGTCGCTGCGATTGATAACTGTCAAGCGGGGATGTCCTTTGATTTCACCCTCATCGTGCTCGCAGCGTATGATGTCTCCGTAAGCGGCGGAACAGGAGTGACAGTTAAGGGGAGCGGGACTGTGAACAACGCATCAGGCATCTTCAAGGCGGTAATTGCAGATTGCACCTCTGGAAGCGAGGCGGTCACGGTTTATCGTATCGCATAAGGGGGTGAGGGTGAATGAGCATGGTTGAAGAATGGGATGACAAGGACACCGCTATGGTATGCTTGACGCTCATCGGTCTGCTCTGCGTCCTCTCGCTGATGAAAGTGCCTGTTGAGATGCTCAAGGATGTTATCGCCGCATTCGCTCCCGTTCTGACAGCAATAGTCAGCGCTCTCGCTGGTGTCGCAACAGGCAAGAAGAAGGAGTGAACGCTGTTCGCTGATGCAGAGAAAGGCGGGGGGCGGGTTGTGGCAAAGGGAACGCTCATAAAGGTGCGAAAGAAAGGAGAAGAGGTGGTGCGAAAAAATGTCTAATGTTTTTGTTTTTGAGCCCTTTGCGAGTGTGGGTGAGGTAGTGGGTATCCTCACCACTGAGGGTTCGTGGATATACAGAGTAATCTCATACGCAGAGCCTTTGCCGCCGTCAGAAGAAGGTATGATAAAGGATTTCGGGGCAATAGAAAACAACGGGACGAAAGAACTTCAAGCAGTGGAGCTCGTCAAGATGCGAAGCAATGAACTCGGGCAGTTCCGCTTTGAAGTCCTCGACAACATAAAGGTGAGTGTGTGGCAGCCAAAAGGGGCGGCGAGGTTTCAATCTAAGGAGACAATCGCATGGGTGACTCCGCTGACGAAGCAGAAAGACCCGACGATGAAGATGACTGAGTTCTTCGTCTATAAGGGAGATGGGGTGTTCTTCACAGTGAAGAACGATTCAGGCGAAGACCTCACGAAGTCGAGGATTCAGTTCTACGGCTGGCGGTTCGTGCTGGAAGACTGGGAAGCATGGATTAAAAGAAGACAGAAGAAGTTAGAAGATGCTCTGGCCGCAGTGGAGGAAGAAATTGACAGACTGAAGAGAGAGCGAAAGGAGAGTGAAGTCCGAAGAAAAAGAGTGTTACTTCGCAATCTGAGAGAGAGACTTGCAGAGGTCGAGTATGAGCTTGCGCTTGGAGAGCCTTCAAAGGTCAAGAGGGTCGTCGCTACTGGAAAGGGTGGAAGCTAATGGC
>Ga0209410_1001734_pt1 | contig 10620 bp, 12 predicted proteins | sample Mar14436cmmetaG_FD_184135 | JGI IMG/M metagenome (GOLD analysis project Ga0209410, IMG submission 184135) | Marine hydrothermal vent microbial communities from Guaymas Basin, Gulf of California to study Microbial Dark Matter (Phase II) - Marker... ... | reverse complement strand
TTCGCGGCTTGGGCCCGCGAGGTCCTGGGTTCGAATCCCAGCGGCCCCACCTCCTCAATAAGGAGCTAAAGGCTATCTGGCGAGGCTGGTCATTCAAATTAGCTTCCTTTCCTCATTATCTTGATGTTCTCATAGAAGAATACTATAAAGGAAATCGCCAAGCTCGAGCCGCATATAATTGAGAGAGCCAAGTAGATGCCGCGGCCCATTAAGTTGAAGCAATAAAATATGTGGGCCATAATGTTCACGGTCATCATGAGGAGTCCTATGAGTAGTATTTTGAGGGCTCTTATTATCCTCGCCCTCTCTAGGAAGATTCTAGCTATATAGGTCTCCGGGCTTCTCCTACCCAGTAACATTGCTATGAATGCTAGGACTAGGGCCGTTCCGGTGAGCGCCATTCCTAGAAACGCTCCATAGCTTACTCCGCTCATCTAACCACCTCATAGAGTTTGTAGAGTCCGTAAAGGAAGAATGGTAGGGATAGGGATACGAGGTATCTTCCAACCTCCCTCACGATATAATTCTCGACGAGGAGGGTTACGGTGAACATGTGGACTAAGATTAATCCCGTAAAAATCGCCACGTTAACCTTGCGGAGCCTCTCGGCGGCTAGGAAGAGCCTACCGGCTACCACCGTCGTCCTCCCAAGCCTCCTCAATAGCTTAATGACATATATTAAGATGAGGACGCAGAAACCCAGCGACACACATGCACGCGCGAGGGCGATTAACTCAGGCATCCTTAACTTTTAGCCTCTCATAGTGGATTTAAGAATTTCGCATTAAGTGGATGTCAACAAGTTTATCTTTTACATTTAAGCATTAATTCTTAGGTTCACATGCTCAGATTGGGATATGTCTCGACCTACCCACCGACCCACTGCGGCATCGCCGAATATACCCGATTTCTTACCATGAGCTTGAAATCGATCTATCCGGAAGCTGAGATAATAGTGTTCTCTGACAGCGGGTCGAGTTTCAGAAGGGAGTCGCATGCGGAGATTAGGCCATCGTTTGAGAGGGGTTCAAGAGATTATCGTAGGGTATTGGATGAGCTTAGCGAGATTGGGGGAGTGGATGTAATACATGTTCAACATGAGTATGGGATTTTCGGGAAAAATGATGCAATCCTTGAAACATGCCTTGAGGCCAAGGATGAGAGGTTGGTCAAGGTGGTGGTATTTACGATGCATAGCATTCATCACCCATTGGCAGGGCATTCTTACTCATTAAACTTTCAGAGGAGGCTAAGCTCGGTTAATGCCGTCATAGTTCACAGTTATTTAATGGAGTTTGAGATCCAGCATCAGGGAGTCGATCCGCTGGTGATTCATAGGATCCCTCACGGCACGCTCCTGAACCCCTACCTAGGACATCCGAGGTATAAGCTATTGAGGGACTTAGAATTGAAGGAGAGTATGCTTAAAGGCTTAACATTATCTCTCTTCGGCTTCCTGAGAAAGGACAAGGGTTTAGATATGTTGCTGGAGGCTTTGAGAGAAGCAGGTTACGGAACGGGCTCCATGAACATTATAGTGGGCGGAGAGCTGAGAGATAAGGAACTTTTAGAGCAGATAGAGGATCTCAGCAAAGTCGTGAACTTGATCTTCATTAGGAAATACTTGACAAGCGATGAAATACTCAAGATAGCCTCTATCGCCGATATAATATTGTTACCATATCGAGACAAGTATGGAGTATATTCGGTGAGCGGGATATTGCATCTGTCGATGGGGAGCTTTAAGCCCCTGTTAGGTAGCAGAGTTCCAAGGTTGATAGAATTATATCAATTTGCACCGAGGGCGACCGTCCCTCCTAAGAAGCCGGTCGAGCTCGCAAAGAAGCTTAGGTGGATGATACATAACTACGATTACGCCGTTGCGTATATGGCCCACCTCTATAGTTACGCTGTTAGGACTCAGTGGCTGAGGATGGCTAGAAGACATCTAAACCTGTATCACGAGTTATTACGCTCTAGAAGCTAATGCTTTTAAGAGTTCCTCGGCTATCTCTTCAATCCCCCTAAAGAACTGTGTCTTAGAAAATCTCCCCACATCTCCCAAGGCGTCTTCCAAATTTTCATCGAAGTTTATCCCACCAAGATATCTGATCCCGAGCTCCTCAGCATTTAACTTAATGAAATCCGATTTCCTAATCTTCATGTTCTCGACTATTCCTATGATTTCCACGCGTAGATCTGAGAGGAGCTTGATCAATTTTTTAACAGTTTCAAATGCGAGTTTAGATGGGGTTGTTACTATCAAGAATTTTGAGCGCTTAATGAGTCTGATGATGTCTAGGGTTGCGTCGCTTATCCCCGGAGGCATATCCACGACCAGGAAGTCTAGATCCCCCCACCTAGTTATCGCCATCAACTCGATTAGGGCGTTAGAGAAGTCTACGCCCCTTAGCGGAGTCGGTTTGTCTTCGGAATAATAGGTGATGGACATATAGCTTATTCCATGAATCTTAGGTGGAACTATGCCTCGATCCTCGATCGGCCGACTCTCTCCAACGTCTAAGATTATGTGGGTTGATGGGCTTGTGAAGTCGATGTCGAATAAGCCGACTCGATAGCCTCTTCTCGCAAGTGTTAGGGAGAGGGCTGAAGCCACGAGGCTCTTCCCAACGCCGCCTTTACCGCTCGAGACGGCGATCACATTCTTCACGCTCTTAATCCTCTCATCTATCACGCTTAACCTCACATCCTTAAGCTCACTACCCATGACATCATCCCTCCACTCTATTGGAAGACCTCGTTCACCGCTTCCCCCTAACATATTCTAACCAAACCCCCCTTCCATCGATAATGTCGAAGTCTATGCTCCCACATCTCGGACATTTAAGATATGCGTGGCTTATCTCGGGGATGAAGTGTATTGCCTCCCTAACACCTTCATCCAGCTCATCTCTCCTAGGAGACCATTCATGGCCGCAAACCCTGCATCTAAGCCTAGTCTTAACGATCTTAAACTTGAATTCAGCGTCTTTAAGATAATCAGGTCTTAACTGCATGAGGGCGAACTTGAAGGTCTCAAGGTCGATGTCTTGAAGCTCTCCGATCCCAACCCCAATCTCTAAGATCTTCTCCAACCCCTCACTCTTTAAGACCTTGATCACGGTCGAGATCAAGGCCTCAGCTAAAGCCCATTCATGCACATCAAATCGCCGACCAGGCTAGATTTTAACCTACATGCCGACAAAACATCTAATAACGATAACAATATGGATCAAATGAAGGGCCCGTGGCCTAGTTTGGATATGGCGCTGGCCTGCGGAGCCAGAGGTCCCGGGTTCAAATCCCGGCGGGCCCAAAGGGTTCCTTAAACTCGTCCTTTATCGTTCTCTCATCAGCTCCTCGGCCGTCTCCAAGACTATCTCATAATCCCTCTCGGTTAATCTTATGATGCTCCCCCTAAATACTCTCGCCGGGTTCTTTCTTCCGAGTAGGAGGGGCATCCTATCTGCTAGTAGATTGAGTGGGACTAGCTTTGGCCACATCTCGGCCTCGCTAAACTCGACTGCGTAATCAAAGTTTATCGACGGCGACCCAATTATATGAAACCTCTGCTCGATGCTCATAGGATGGGCTTTGCCCGCTAGGATCCCCCTCCCCATGAAGCCTCTGCCCTCCGAACTTGTGAGATAAAAGATCACCTTATCCCCCTTCTCGAGTTTCCTAACATTTCGAGCCCTAGAGTTCAGGGACCAAAACTTGTTCCTAATTCGGTCGGCCAGGACATCCCTCGCCAAGATTATCTTCCCTTGATAAGTATGGTCGCGAACTATGAAGGCCCAATACTCGGCCATGTTAATATTAAACCCCCCAGCAGATATAAAAGTTATTAACCTGATTTACCGCGGCCCCATCTCAACAGGTTACATCGTTAAATTCTAGACACCATTGGGGTAAGTTGGCCGAAAAATGCTTGATGAGATCAAGATGAGTGAGGGCTTAAGAGAATACTTGGATAAGATGCCCGACCTAGACTTAGACCTACTGCTTGAAGCTTATCGGAGACCGCTTCCAACGTCATTTAGAGTGAATACGCTCAAGATGAACGAATACGAGGTCTTAGAGATGCTCGAAGAGAAGGGAGTATCCTTCAAGAAGATTCCTTGGGCACGCTATGGATACGTTGTGGAGGATGAGCCTTTCGATTTGGGGAAGACCGTTGAGCATATGCTGGGACTAATCTATATCCAAGCTCCGATCTCGATGGTTCCAGTCGAGGTCCTCGACCCTAAGCCTGGAGAGAGGGTGTTGGATCTATGCGCGGCTCCGGGAAGTAAGAGCACTCAGATAGCTCAATTGTTGGACGGCCTCGGAGTCCTGGTTGCAAACGATATAAGCTTTGAGAGGGTTAAGGCTCTTGCATCAAATCTTCAGAGGTTCGGCGTTTTGAACGTGATCATAACCTTGATGGATGGCAGAAAGTTCCCGAGATTCGCCCGCGAATGCTTCGACAAGGTTTTGGTCGACGCCCCCTGCAGCTCTCTGGGGATAGTGAGCAAGAATTGGGGGATAGCGAGATCTTGGAGCCCTGAGATAGCTAAGAGGTTGAGCAAGCTTCAACGTCAGCTGATAGTTGCGGGATTCGACTGCTTAAAACCTGGTGGAGAGCTCGTCTATGCGACATGCACCCTGACGGTTGAGGAGAATGAGATGGTGGTTCAGCATCTATTAGAAAGGAGAGAGAACGCCGTCTTGGAGGACATAGACGTTCCATCATTGAGATATAGGTGTGGAATTATTGAGTGGGATGGCACGAGATTCGATGAGGAATTGAGGAAGACGATAAGGATAATGCCCTACGATAATTGGGCTGAGGGATTCTATGTGGCGAGGATCTTAAAGGAGGGCGATTCATGAAGCTCCTCAGTCCAAGAGAGAGGAAGTTCATAGAAAATAGACTTAGAAGCATATATGGAGTTGAAGCAGGCTTCGACGGCTTTGTCTTAATTAAATGTGGGCGGAGGAGGATTAGAGCCGCCACGAAGGAAACCCTAGAACTGGCATCGAGGCTGAGGGGGGTCCAGCAGATAGGTCTATATGTGATGAAGGTCGCGAACGGCGCTATATCTTTATCGGTTGAGGGGAGTCAGCTACTAGATGGAGAGATCAAGAACAATATCATAGAATTAGATGAGGAGCAGGTGGAGAGATGGATGAAGGCTATTCCAATAAAAATTGAGAGGGCTTGCCGTGGAAGATATGTTGTGGGGAAGTTTGGTCGGCTATATCTGGGATCGGCGAGGGTGTCGAGGAATGGACTTCTCTATCCTCAGATACCGAAGTGGAGGAGGATCCCATAGCTAAAATGCGGAATAATATGCATAGTCGATCTCTTTGACAATCCTTAACGAATACCACAAGCTCGCCGCCGTCAACATTATCGTAGCTATCATGAAGCTTAGAGATGCATACTCTATTCCAACATATCTCGTCAAGATAAAACCTAGGATCGCGTTAATCGATAGACTAAAGATTAAGGGCTTAACGAATAACTCGGGCTTGTAGAGGAATGTCCCAAGGAGCCATCCGATAAAGAATAGCGGTATGAGAGCATAGCTTAATCCGCTGAAGAGGAAGACCATTACGTGGAGTTTAGTCTGTATCCAGCCCAAGTTCCTGAGAACATAGAAGAGTGTTATCAGCGATCCTATGCCGGATCCAAAGGTCACTAGGCAGGCACCTCGATAGCGTTGAGCGATCCTATCTCTATATTTCTCAATCTCCTTTACGGTGAATCTATTACCCTCACTTAAGATCTCTTCATAAATCTTCGTGAGATAATAGTTTATGACGCCGAATGGAGCGACTAGAACGAGCAAGCCTAAGTTAGCGATTTTTTCATAGTCTATGTTGGCCAATAGCGGGTATGGCGTTCTAGTCATCGACCAAACCAAAATTCTATCCGTAAACAGGTAAATGAAGTATAATGCTCCTATGAGCGAGTAGCTTAACCCCGAGTAAATTATAAAGGATAGCCTCGGACTCGTCGTGGGTTCGGATGTCACTCCGAGAATCCTATATCTGATGTAAAGCATGCTTGTCGAATATATTATTGCGAAGAATGCCCCTAGCATGATCCCATACACGTGTATTAGATGCGGACTTAACCTAACCTCAATAACCCTATACATGATCCCGATGAACAACAGGGATACCACGTATGAGGATGCGAGGGCGAAGTATTTGCGGAAAGAGTATAGTGGGGCTACTGAAAGCCAGAGGAAAGAGAACGGGACGTAATAGATGAGCATATAAATCGTCCACCAGTCTGGATATGGGAGAGATCTGAATATGAGCCAAATTATGATGCTCGATCCAAAGATTGTGAGGACGCCGGTGACGTAGTAGAGCATGAGGATCTTCTGTGAAGTCGCATAGTCCTCTTGATAGAAGTGGAATTGAAGCTTACGCATGAAGATCGGTGGGAGGATTGAGGTTATGATTATGCTTAAGACGAGCGCCATATCTATGGCGGTCGCCCTCAGGGGTTCCTCGTATACTGGAAGCAAGGATATTCCGAATAGCATATATGAGATGGTTATGAGGAGCCATGGAGCGCTGAAGAAGACTCCCGAGATGAAGAGCTTTGTGGCCTCCATCATTCTTTGAAGTCTTGTCGGCTTCTCCTCAGCCGAGATCTCTCCAAGCGTCAACCTATAGTAGTCTATGATCTTCATAACATCTTTAGCCAGCTCAAATGTATCCGAATAGCCGAGCTCCTTCGCCACCCGCGGAGTTACTCCGATGGCCTCAAGGATGGCCGCAACCTCCAGATAATCCTTGACCTTTTCGTCGACTTCTAGGACGGCTCTGGCAAGAGCATCCAGATCTCGATACATGGTCATGTATGTCCACCCAGCCTATATTCCGACACTATCTCTAGGTAGAGCCTCCTATACTCCTCTAGGAATCGTCTCCGACTGAATAGCCTCAGGACCCTCTCTCTAGCCCTATCGCCCAGCCTCTCCCTGAGGTCTTCATCTCGATGTAATTTCAGAACAGCGTCCGCTAAGTCTCTCGGAGATCTGGGTGGAACCACCAACCCAGCATCTCCTATAGCTTCCTTAACCCCTCCAACGTTTGTGGCCACGACTGGCTTGCCGCATGACATGGCCTCGATGACCGTGAATGGGAACCCCTCTGATAGGCTAGGCTGGACGACCACCTCAGCTCTATTATAGGCGATCTCAGGCTTATCCGTCGATCCCATGAACGAGATCTTATCCAAGACGTTTAATTCATAGGCTCTCTTAAGACATGTATTGAAGTATGCTTCATCTACTATTGGGCCGTAGATCTCGCATTTAATCTCGGGAGCCTCCTTTGAGACATACTCCATGGCCTCGACCACGTTTAGGATGTCCTTCAGCTTCTCAACCCTGCTCATTATAACTATCGGCCTAACCCCCTTAACCTCCACCTTCATGGGCTTAAACCTCTCGACATCGACGCCGTTATAAATCACCTCTACCTTCCTCCTAGGAATACCGAACTCCGCCTCCCACCTGATATTGAACTCGCAGACGGGTAGAATTCTATCGGCGTAATAATAGTTTACCAGGGTGATCGCTCTAAAGAGGTTTAGCCAGAAGATCTTCTCTGGGAGACTAAGCTCGGGGTAGATATCTAGTAGTCTCTCCCTAAAGTAGACACCGTGCTCCGTGACCACGTATGGGATTTCGCTCTCCAGCTTCTTTACAACACCTATCAATCCACACAAGCCTGAGGCGGATGAGTGGTAGAGGTTTGCCTCCGGATAATCGTATGCGAGTATTCTGAAGAGGTGTCTGATTACATGGCTTAGCTTGAGTATATATGAGATTCTTGTATTCGAGTAAAGTTCATCCTCAATTACCTCGTCGAGGAAAGCCTTCCAGACATGAACGCTTCTAAAAGTCTTCCTAAAACTATGATTCAGGAGAAACTTGTGCATGTTTACCAAAGCATCTCCTATAGCTTCTGGATCCCTCCCTCCGACTTTTGCCTCTCTCAAAAATGTCCTGAAATATGGGACAAAGTTCTCCTTTATATCATCCTCATGCGTCCATGCTGAAAGCTTGATCAACCTCCTTACCGTGAACCCTCCTAAATGTTCTCCTAAGCGTTCTGTTCCCCAAAGAGGTATGTTCATCACATATCTCAAGTTTGGGGGATTTGGATAGACGGATTTTAGGAGGGGTTTGGTTGTTAAGGTTACGGTTATGAAGTTAAATTCCTTGAGACCTGAGATGAGAACGTGAGCCCAAGTGCTAACCCCACCCTTATAATACGGATACGTTCCTTCATTAAGCATCACGATCCTCATCCTTCATCCTTCTTCGGCCTATATTGCTTAAAGAGCGGGAAATATTTCTCCGCCTTCTCCCCGATCTTCTCTAAAAGCGATTCCGCCTTTCTCAACACATTGTTAGCAGCCTCCTCATCTCCCGCCCAATTATAGCATCTTGAGGCCATCTTATATGCCCAGGCAGATGAGTTTGGAGAGACGTTGATTATCAAATCGCCATATTTCTCATATCTCCTCCCAGCCTCCTCAAAGTATTCGGAGGCGCATTTCTTACCGAGTTTAGCAGCGCATTTGGCGGCTGAGAGCATGCTTAGGGCTGAGAGTGCTAGGCTTTTAGGCTCCTGCTCCTTCGCCTCCTCCAAATAGAGGTTCATGGCCTCCTCGAGTCTCCCTTGTCTCTCCAACTGGCTTGCCTTAAACCACCTGCTCTCACCGCCTATCCTATCTATCCACGACCCGGTCATTCCAAACCCGGATATATCTGGCAAAATTTAAAATTAACAATTGAGACAGAGTATTCGTGAAGAGGGTTAGGAGCGGTATTCCAGGTCTTGATGAGCTTATCGAGGGAGGGTTCCCGGCTGGGAGAACGTATTTAGTGTGCGGCGAGGCTGGAGCCGGTAAGACTACCTTCGCCCTCCAATTCATCTACCATGGAGCCCAGCATGGCGAGCCTGGAGTATTCCTTACGATCGATGAGAAGCCTGAGCATGTGGTTGAGGATGCGGAATCGTTGGGATGGGATTTCAGGAAGCTTATAGAGGATGGGAAGGTCTTGATGGCGGAGATAACCCCATACTTCTCCGGGGCTGGAAGGATACCGCATCAGAAGATCATCGAGGAGATAAGGGCTCTGATCTCCCAGATAGATGCTAAGAGGCTCGCAATAGATCCCATAGCCCCCCTGGTCCTTGAGGGTGGAGGAGACTTGGCCTCTACTCAGACGACGATCAGGGGATATATCAGGAGCTTGATCCACGCCCTAGATGATATGGGCATAACAACCATCGCCACCTCCGAGATACCCACAGGGACGAATCAGCTGAGCAGGTATGGGATAGAGGAGTTCTTAGCGTCGGGGGTGATAGTCTTGAGCTTTAGGAGAGGGGAGACGGGCTTCAAGCGAGAGATTTATATAAGGAAGATGAGGGGCGTCAACCACAGCATGAACATTTATAGCTATGTCATCAAGAGAGGTTTAGGGATAGTTATATCCCTGTAGGCGAGAGAGGGATGCTCATGAAGCTCAAAACCGGTGTAATGTTGCTCGATGACATGCTTAAAGGAGGTCTTGAAACCGGGGCAACCACCCTGATAACCTCTAAGCCGTTCACCGACGCGACACCTCTCGCCTATCAGATAGCGCATAGGTGGCTGGATGCAGGATATCCCGTGATCTACCTGACGAATAATAAGAGGCCGGATATAATAATGGAGGATGTAAAGAGATATGGATGGGATCTAGCTAGGTTTAGGGAGGAGGGCGCGCTCGTCTTCGTAGACGCTTACACCGGTTTCATGGGGATTAAGAGCGAGGAAAGGTATGCAGTATTGAATCCATATAATCTTGAGGAGGTCGATGGAGCTTTACTGAAGGCCGTTAACGATGTTGGGAAGAGTTCATTGATAATTATAGACTCGCTCTCAACGATGTTAGACCACTTTGGGGAGATAGTCGTTGAGAAGTTTGAGGAGTGGAGAAAGATAGCCATTCTAAATGACTCACACATACTATACATCTTTGTTGAATGGGATTTCGAGGAGGAAGTTAAGCGTAGGTTGAGGGATAGGGTTGATAACATAATAAGTTTAAGCCCGATCGAGAAGGGAGTAATATTGAGCGACTTCTTCACGATAGAGAAGGTTGGGGGAAAGCCAATCAAGCCTGTATCGATACCATTTAGATATGTGAGACCTGGTGGAATGAAGATCTATATTCCAAAGATCTTGATAACCGGGCCATATCACGCCGGAAAGACAACCGTGGTCCACGCCCTATCGACGAGAGCCGTGAGTGTCCAGCGAGGAGAGACCACCGTGGCCCTAGACTTTGGCCATTTTGAGCATAAGGGATTTCAAGCAGACCTCTTTGGAACGATAGGTCAGCAGAGATTCGACCCGATTCTCGAACAGCTTGGAGGAGAGACTCTAGGAGTAATTTTGGTGGTGGATAGCACGGATCCATCGAGCTTTCCGAGAGCCATAGAGATGCTTCATAAGGCCAGGGTCTATGGATTACCTCTTGTGGTCTTCGCCAATAAGCAGGATCTGCCTGGAGCATTGCCGCCCGAGAAGGTTAGAGAGCTCATGAAGCT
>Ga0209410_1001733_pt1 | contig 10623 bp, 12 predicted proteins | sample Mar14436cmmetaG_FD_184135 | JGI IMG/M metagenome (GOLD analysis project Ga0209410, IMG submission 184135) | Marine hydrothermal vent microbial communities from Guaymas Basin, Gulf of California to study Microbial Dark Matter (Phase II) - Marker... ... | reverse complement strand
GAGCCGAAGGGGCCCCACTATAATCATAAGGGCTATTGCACATGCAACACTGATACACGCTATTATCGCCATCTCTATCTCTTACACCTCCTTCTCCTCATAACCTTTCCCCAGTTCTTCTGCTGGGGAAAGAGAAGAAAGGTTTCGGCAATGTTTCTTTATGTAAAAGTTGTGAATGCTACCCCCTCACCCTCTGGGTCCACCGATTCCCCCACCGATTCGTTGTAGTCGCCAATCCCTTCTTTTTCAGGTCAAGGTTTCAACGTCAGGGGAGTGGCTCAGGTGCCCCGATTGTGGGAGGTCGCAATCCCTTCTTTTTCAGGTCAAGGTTTCAACGATTACCTCCGGTTCTTAGACCACTGGGCAGATCCGGAGTCGCAATCCCTTCTTTTTCAGGTCAAGGTTTCAACGAAAAAATAGAAGAGCTCCTTTAGGCCACCGCGTCGCAATCCCTTCTTTTTCAGGTCAAGGTTTCAACAGCGCTATCTGCTGGAACTGCAGAGCCTGTCTGGCGTCGCAATCCCTTCTTTTTCAGGTCAAGGTTTCAACGTAAGCTTTAAAATTAACAAAAGGAGGTGTAGGCATGAAGGAGTCGCAATCCCTTCTTTTTCAGGTCAAGGTTTCAACAGATGTGTCCCTTCCAATACATTGGTACTGAAGCTGAAGGTCGCAATCCCTTCTTTTTCAGGTCAAGGTTTCAACAGTCCCCCTTTCTTTGTTTTGTAATTTCAATATGTTAGCGGCAGGGGCGATGATTGTGAAATTCATTCAAAAAGTTTCCTCCTTGCGTATGTATATTCTCAAAACGAAGGGATTGCTAAATTGTCAAAGAGCAGGAAATTACTTTTCCTTCCTTCTCCCTGCCCAGCAAAAGCCCATCATTTGATTATTGAAGACTTTCCTGGTCAAGGGAGCAGGCTGCGCTCGTTCATCTTTAAAGAGTATGTTTCGCACCTGACTTCTAAGATCTTTGGGCAGTAAAGGAAATACCGAGGCAGAAAGAAGTCCCTGTCCCCATCCCAATCTAAAATTGGGTTGCTTCTCACCAAAAGCTAATTTCCACGGGAGTTCCTGCTCTTGCTTTAGAAGATCATGTACCATGGTCCTTGCAGTAGCAAAAGGTTTCTGTAGCATTCGCTCATAAGCAGAAAACTCGATCCTTATTCCTTTAAAAGTTATACCTCCCAGATTTTCCTTTCTGAATTGACTAAAAAGTTCCCAATCAATGTTTATATCAACAAAGAAATTCGTCCCTGGCTTTAAAGCTTCCACATAGGTCTCCGCAGAGGTACCTCCAGTGATTTTCTCCGTTTTTACAGGAATTACTACCAAATTAGAAGGAGAGAGTGGCTCGGAATCCGAAATTTTCAAGCACCTAAATAGGTCACTATTAGGACTTCCCTTTTTATCGGAGAGCGAAAATCCATTAAGCAATTCTTCAAGAAATTTACCTAAATTTCTGCGCAATTTCTTTCTTTGTTCGCTATATTTCTTTTGGTCTAAGATTTTACTGAGCTTATCCAGTTGTATCTTGATAGGTGAAAAGAGAATATTTTCAAGTTGTGAAGAACAATCCTTAAGGATATTGTAAAGTAAAGCGACCCTTAATGCTCCCTTCACAGATGAACCAGGGATATAAGGTTTACCCTGAGTCTTTATAAAAGGCCTGAACTCCCGGGGTGAACCCTTGACTTCTATCTGATAAGAAGAAACTTTCTCAAGTACTTCATTGCGATCTAAGTTAAAGCGACGAAGAAAATCTTTTATATTGAAACTGCGCCCTTTCTGTGCCATTTCCGAAACAAAGGTAGTGAGGATTCCCCTTTCTTTAAGTAATCCCACCAATCGCTTCTGATCGAAGACAAACAGGCGTTGCTCTAATTGCACATAATCGGTAGAGACATAGAGGAGATCTCCGCTTCCGATGTGAAGAGGGCTTAAGGCAGTAATTCTATAACGACGCCTTTCAAGATCCATTTATTTCAACTCCTTTAAAAGGAATTTCGAAGGCTATTCCGTGACGAAAAACTTTATGGGAAGCCTGCCATCCTAAAGGAGTTACATCGACCACTCTTCCCTCTGGTTTAACCGGGAAAATGCTTCCCTCTGAAAACATCCATATAGGCTTTCTCAATGCCTGCTCGCCTGTGGATGACATGGACCACCCCCGTTGATAATGAAGGCGATAAAAAGCCCGTTTTAGTTCGCTCAGTATTTTTTCTTCTGGTATCAAGACTGAAAGCAAAAGCCATCCATCAGGGTTTGAAGGAATGTTAAGGGAAATCTCTTCTTTCTCCCACTTAAAAAGGCCAAATCCTCTCGTTCTTTCACCACCAAGTCCCTCCTCAGCCAAGAGACTAAGGGCCGGATAAAGCAATTCATGAAAGGTCTCTTCCTTCTCAGTCTCAGCGAGAAAATAAAGTCCTGCATTCTCAAGATAGGTCGTAAATCCAATGTAATAGACCTGTGACGCAAAGGCGGCGTGACCGACTCTTACATGAGGTTCTAAGTGGTCAGTTACTTTTTCTTTTAAATTCTCCCAGGCCAAAAGGAGCTCCTGAATATCATTTTCATCAAGCCTTAAACCATTTATCCACTTTTCAAAGGACTGCTGGGGAATAAAGGTCGCTTTTTTTAACTCCTTCCATTTGGAGGGGGGAAGATCGTAGTCAGCAACAGAGGGGAAAGGACCCATTGGCTTTGGGAAAAAGAGGACTCCTTCCAAGAAAGGAAAGGCGGAGGAAAGCCTAAATGGCGGACTCCATTGTTCATCATTCCCCGGGGGTATTAGTGGAGATGGGTCTTTCCCCAAACGGTTTAAGCTCCAGATGATGCTCGCCCAGAGGGTATCAGAATGAATTGTAAAGGAAAGTACTTTTTCCACTCCTACCCCGGGTTCTCCTATACGAAGAGGGGATTTTAAATGAAGCTTAATAGCCAAAAGTTTCATTTTTCTTCCGTGAAGAACTCCACTATTTTATCGATAGCATCTCGGAATGCATCGACCGGTTTGACATCTTCTGGTCTCTCGGTTGGGTTCTTACGGTCGATCTCTTGTCCATCAATTATGACCTTCTGGTGTTCGTCGGAAGGACTCAGATAGGCTTCAACCTTCTTGACAACAACTCTTGTAAGCCAAATCTTCACTTTGCCATATCCGCGTGAGCCGTGACCGCCCAAGTAATCATCTTCAAGGACCGAGAGACAAAAAGCCAGATTGTGGAGGTCATCCTGTAAATGGTCTAAATTTTCGACGTCATAGATCATCTCGAAGGTAAAATCCGTACCAGCTGGCACGCGCTCAATGGGCCGGGGATTGGCGGCTGCGGTTATTCGGTCAAGAGCGTTTTCATATTTGATTTCAGTGTAAAGAAGATCTGTTTCGGCCTCTCTCAGGTTGGTTTCGCTCCAGAGGGTGAGATAGGAGTCCCTGGTCCTTAATCGGGAAGGAAAGTTTGATCCCTGATTCTCCCTTCCGCCCGACGAGCCAAAAAGCCGACAGATGGGGCAATTAAAAGCATCTTCCTTTTTATCGCAAACATGAATCCAAATGGGGAAATTCTCTCGTCCTACGTTCCTATTGAAAAACTTTTTGAAATCTCTTCCGTGTGCTTCCCTTTTCTCAAGCAGCGATCTGAGTTTTCCTTTTATGGAGCTTCCGGGGATGTAGGGCTGTTTTGTAAGAGGTTCGATCAGGACCGGATTGTCTAAAGCACCGATCTCTATTGCTTCTCTACCTGCCCCAATATGTAGTCCTGTCACCGTATTTATTATGCCGTTAAGGATGACCTTGCCATAAAGGGGTTTTGCTACCTCTGTCATTTTTGCCCTCCTGTAGCAGAAGAATATTTGTAGTAGGCCAAAATGGCCTCCGCGAATTTCATGAGTCTAAAAAAGTCCTCCTCGGTATAGACGCGGTCGATAGCCTCATCGAGGTAAGTAAAGATGGGACTTAGTTTTCTCTCGCGGGCCACGACATATGCCAGACGGGGTTTAAGAAGCAAGACCTCGTCACGATTAAATCCTTCTTTACGGAAGTCGATCTCAAGCTTGCGAAAGGTGTCAAACACTCTCCTCAACTGGGTATCGAGTCCACCTTTCAGCCTCCCAGCAAGCTCTTTCGCTGTCTCGACGATCTTTTCCCCCTCCCATTCCCTTAGCTTTTCGGGAAGATGTACTTGTTCCCTTGGTTTATTTTTTTGGTTCGTCATCTTATCACCCCCTCATCATATAATCGAGCCATTTAAGAGGACCCTTAGCTAACTTGAGCCATCTAAGACTTTCCTTAAGGTCCCAGGAAAGCGCTCCTTTCAAAAGCTCTTCCCATATCTCCTGCCCTTTTTTAGGCCGGGAGCGCCTAAGGACATAGACCATGGGAGGAAGAATAAAGTAAGCAAGCTCTTTATTCTTTCTTTCCAGTTTCTCTCCTTTTTCGGATAAGGCCAAGAGCTTGTAAACCAGCCCTCGTGAAAAATAAGGGACGAAATGCCTTCCTTTTAATTCACCAAGTTTAGAAAGGGGTTCAAGGATTTTCTTTAAGGCTTCTTCCCATTCGTCCCAGAAGTGAATTTCGTCAAAAAGGGAAGCACTATCTTTTTCACGTCCATCCTTGTGGTTTGCTTTAGCTCTACTTTCAGCCTCAGCGGCTAACTGAGATATACGGTAGATGGGGAATTTAGGAGGCGTTAGAACTAACCCGCCAGAGATGGTTATGGAAGGGTTATGGGCGACAAAGCCTTTAAAGGCCCTCCGCATCTCTATGGCGAACTCCACTACATCGCTCCATGCTCCTGTCACAAATAGATCATCTCCGCCTGAATAAACTACAACGAGCTCTCTGTCCCCTTTTGTCCTTTCTCTCCCTAAGATCGAATTGAAGGAAAGCTCTTCTGGAATTTTGCCTTCGGCAATATCATTGATATAGCGCTTGAAAAAGAGGCTGAACATTCGTGAAAGAGTTGCCATCCGAGAAAGAGTACGGGCTCTTTCAGGAATTCCCAAGGAGAAGAGCTGGCCAAGGTTATCTACATCGGCTCTGAAGGTTCCAAGATAGCGAGCACCGAGGGCCTTCTCAACTACTTCTGAAAAATCGAGTCCTTTTCTCGGGTAGTTAGCGAACCAAAGAGTTACGGCATCTCTATGCCAGTGATTGATGCTGAAAAACCTTTTTGCCGATTCAGAGGGTTTTTCCGAAAGGCGATAGTTCCGATCCTCAATAGTCAAAGCAAAAGGACCTTTCAGCGGTGTAACTTCAATATAATTCGCTTTGGGCAGTTCTCCTCCAAGTTTTTGAAGTTCTTCGCACGTTCTGCAGATTAGATAGATTTCCCCCGTTTCAGGATCAGTCTCTTGGTTGACCTCGGGTGAAATTTTCTGGCATATCCCGCATGGTAGGCCGAAATCTCCCTCGGGAGGGAGGAAAAAAGAGCGGTCTATGATTCCCTGGAATTTACGGTTTTTCTGTTCCTCAAGTTTTTGATGCACCTTTTGCCATGCCTCACTTACCGGCGGACACTGAGAAGGTCTCCCGAGCAGTGAGTAACCGTTTAGTTCAATAAAAGAAAGAGCAAAGAAAAGCTTGCCACCATGTTCTTTGAGAAGGTAACGATTGAAAACCTCCTGACGCTTCCGAAGGACGTCTTTTATTTTTTCGGTGTTTGGAGCAAGAAAATATAAACTTCCTCCTCCTAAATAGATTAGATTTGCTCTCGTGAGACTGAGCTTCTGAAGGGTTGTGTCGGCGAAGTGTTCAAGGAGCAATTCAATGTAGAAAGATCTGGCACGAAGCCCTTTCAGGGCGGCACGATAAGAAACCGTGTATATGAAGTCCTGTATACCACTAAAGTCTCCTCCCACTAAAAGGAACCGCGCTTCATCACGATCAGCGATCTCTTCCCGGCTGAGGTCACCAGGACTCTTACCCTTGTCCAGAAAATAGTGATACATACAGGAGGCGATAGCGGCCGTTAGTTTGAGATGGTCATAAAGGGAAACATCGGGATAGGTAGATGCATCATCTCTTCTGAAAGCCGTTTCAGAGGGGACAAAGGAAAAAGACGATTCCAGTAAATTGAGCAAGTGCTGAACAGGATCTTCTGTTGGGCCTTCCTCAAGACCTCTTTCAAAGCGCTCAAGTAACCTTTGGTAGTCTCCTGGGGTTATAGGACGGGGGTCCTCGGGAAAGGGGATTCCCTCATCAGCGAGGGCCACTGGCGGATATGACCGGTATTGTTTTAACGGCCTGAAGACCTTGTTGAAGATTGAGTAAAGGGGCATGGAGAGGTCGAATTCTAAGTTTTCCAGTTCCTCCTCGGGATCCTCCTTGCGCTCACCCGCTGAGAGGTTGTCAGCTTCCCATACTAAAGCAAGATCACCTCTGAAGCCGGGTGCAAAGACGTCGAGGATCGCGTATTTTGGATCTTCTTTTTTGAGGGCATGATGTCGAAGGATGAAAGGATCGCAAGGTCCCAGGTAATGCTTTATTTTCGAAGGTAATCCTTTAAACCATTCTTCTCCCCATTCTTGATGCCTCTTGCGTTCAGGAGTTTCGTTGGCCCGCTGAATAACCTTGCCAATATCATGAAGGAGGGCCCCTACTGTTATTTCTTTAAGAACATCATCCATATTTTTACGCTCCCTTACCACTTCTGGAAAAGGCCTTTTGTCTCATCGAGTAATCCTATGAGTCGTTTTTCAATTTTCTCACGACTGATTCCCTCCTCATGGCCAATGTACCCATGGCAAATCTTATTCCTCAACTCCCCCACCTGATTGTAAAGGAAAGCGCATTGGGAGAACTCCTCATCGGGCATGACCATCTGTTTCCTGGCTACGGCATCGAGAGTATTAGTCAACCTTTCCCTGAAATCTCTGCCGCGTATGATGCAGGTCCCCTCGGTCTCACATTTACGATCCTGGCAGCCACTCCAGCGGTAACAGGCCCAGGTCACAAGCCCCTCTCTCAGGTTTATAGCTGCGGAAGTGAAACGACCAAGTTTCATGCACTGCTCGGCATATCTCAACTGTATTTCCCACAGAGGCTGTTCCGACAGCTCCCCAAGGCCCTCAAGATCAGCCTTCAGAGACTCGAGAAAGGGAACAAGGTAGGGATAAATTCGATCGGCAAGGGGGAGGAACTCCTTCGTCCTTTTAGCGACCTCTTCGGCTTTGCTGGCTATTCCCGGGGTGAAGTTGACCGAAAGCTGGGCGTCCAGTTCTTCAAGTCCCTTAAGGATTCCTTCAATTTTTGCCAGCTCGGCTGCTTCTCTAATAAGGCCTCTTCTGCCGAGGTCATTCCGTTCCTGTTCGATCTTTTCCCTCATCTTTGAGACGCCTACGGCGTGCATGGTTTCCCTGAAGGTCTTGGCGTTTACCACCGTCTCAAGTAAGGTGAGAAAGGGCTTGAGGTTCAGGAACTCTGCCTGCCTTTCCCCTCTTGGCAACATGGCGTAATACACGCCTTCAAGCTCCATATAGTCGAGCATGGAGAGATAGACTCCCGTAAGGAGCAGGAGCAGGGGGTGATGTCTGTAGCCGTGAGTGAGGTCCATGACCACCGCGGAAGGATTGAGCTCGAGAAGGGTCTCCTTTATCGTCCTGAACGCCTCGTCCACTTCTCTCTGAAATTTCACCTCAGGGATGACCTTCCGCTGAGCCTCAGGAAGGTATTTTCTCACCAGTTGCCAAGCTGCCGACTCCACACCGAAAATGAGGACTCTGTCAAAGGGCCTGCTGCCTTTCTCCAGAAACTCTTTGAGAGCAAAGGTTGCAAAGTCGGTCCTCATGGTGTCCTTTGGTGGGAAAAAGTATTCAACCTCTGAGTATTCTCCCGCGCCTAAGACACTGCAAAGGACTCTTATGCCTTCTGTTTCAGCCACTCCTCCACCTCCCTTGCAAAATCCGGCAAGACCTCAAGGGCCTTCAGGAAGTTCTGCCTAAGGAGAGGGATGTCCACCCGCATGTATTCGTGCACAAGGACATTTCGGAACCCCCCAAATCCTTTGAGCTGCGAGTAAAGCCCAGAGGAGATAACGCCTTTTTCCTTCAGGAGCCTAAGGCCCTCCTCATAGGTTTCAGAATAGGCCCCTAAGGACCCAAGGATATGATCGGTTATATCGAAGATCAGATTGGCCGCGGCGATAAGCCCCCGCTCTATCGTCCAACGAAGGCTCAGCGATTCCCCTATCTCCTCCACCGAGCGATCTCGATATCGGGAGAGCTCCTCAAGCACCCGATCGAGCTCCCTCAGCCGTTCCCTGATCGCCTCAGGCCTTAGGACCACCTCGTCCTCAACCTCTCCTTGAATATCTCATGTTGCCTCCTGCGCACAGGCTCCCGGTCCTGATATATCTTCACCACCCGAAGCTCATAGTCGTTCTCGATATCGATGCTCCTGCGGTAGATCACCTTCCCTGTGCGTATGACCTCGAACTGAAACCATAAGGGGGCACTTTTGAGGTTCACAAGATCGAACCTCTCGCTTCCGAGGTAATCGAGGACCGCCTCCCATATCTCGGGGAAGTTCTCACGGCCGGGCAAGACCGCCAGATCCAGATCCTTACCCCTCTCGCCTCTCGCAAAAGAGCCGAAAAGATAAGCGAGGAGCACCCCCTTCTCTTCGAAAAGGCGGGGAAGCCCCCTGATTCTGGACTCGATGTCCTCAGGCAGGGGTCTCGTCCTCCTCCAGCGCTCCTTTATACCCATTCTAAAGCTCCCGTTCCAAATCTTCGGCCAGCTCCAGCCAGAAATGGCGAAACTCCTCAGGATCTACGGGCTTCCGCAGTGCGTCCCTCATCTCTGCAAGTATCTCCTCCGTCGCCTCAGCGATCCTTTCGAAGGCAGAGCTCGCGTAAAGCAGGTCTTCAAGCAGGGCCTCTCGTCTCTGGGCTTCTCGAAAAAATGAATGGAAAAGCCCTCTCTCATCCTTTAACAGGAAAAAGAGATCTGTCACATCTCTCGGTTCACCCCTGCTCACCACGGAGCAGATTTTGTTAACCGTTATGTTATCAAGCATATCCAGTGTTAAGAAAACCCCCTCTTCCAGTTGGGCCTTTGGACGTGGCCCTTTTGCTGAGAGGTGATCCACCACAAAATCTACCTTTACCCCTTCGGCCGAGATATAAGAGGCGAAAGTTGGGGATCGCTCTGCGATGATCTGAAGAGGCCTCACCGCGTCCCTTAACAGGTTGACGTATTCCATTAGATCCATCTCTTCGGTGGTGAAGAGGTCCAAATCGTTCGAGATCCTGTGGTGAAGATAGAATACCCCCAACGCGGTGCCCCCTGTGAGAAAGAACTCCTCCGCCACAGGAACGGTGCGGCAAAATCGTATGAGGAGATCTCGCTGGCCCTCGGATCCCCATAAGCTCCTATCTTCTCTGAAATCTCTCCGCATACTCCGCTGCCTTTTCCCAGGCCCTGAGCCTCACGGGGTCACAGAACTGCAGGGAGCGGGAAGACTTTCTTATCTGCTCGAGTGCTTCTTTTATCTCCTCGCCCCTGAAGAGGGTCATCCCTTCGGTGGCATTTCCCCACTGGACGAACCTCCTTATAATTCGACCGAGCTCATCCCGGCGCCCCTTCTGCCTCAGTTCTTCTATGTAGCTCCGGAACTCCTCTGAGGACATCCCCTGGAAGGAGGGCCTGTCCCAGAAGATCAGCCTATGGGATCTAAGCTCCCGCTCTTTCATCACCGAAAGGTCCTTTCAGTCTGGGGCAATAGCATCAAAGAACAACCTCAGGAAATTAGCGGTCTTGGGAGCCTTGGTATCTTCAGAAGAAAAACGCCGCTTATAGACCTCAAGACATCTGTCGTAACCAAAAATCTCTACCAAGGAAAACAATTCTTCTATGCTCCCATAAGTTAATACTCTTTCTATAATCTCTTCCTCCGGGAGATCCGCCTCTTTCTCGTAGCTCCAGAACAATACTCCTTTAAATGGAAGATCTTTAACCCTCATCCCTTCGCCTCGTTACCCCAACCTCACCCTTTCAGGTGCCCCAACCTTACAAAAATTTTTCGCATTTGTCAACATCTTTCTGGGCTATATGGCCTCCTCGGGATCGATGAGTTGCTCAAGCTCCCTCCACACTTGGAGGAGCTCTCCCTCCGTCAGAAAACACTCGTAGACCGACTTCTGTCCACCGGTGCTGAAGGCCTTAAGGTATTCCCGCACCCGATTGAGCCTCCGCTCATCGGAGATATCGTAGGCGACGATATAGAGCCCCCTCTTCACCGAAGGGTTATCTCTTACCTCATTGGGTCAAGGATTTAAACAAGAAAAATATTGCGGAAAGATTTCCTTCCCCTTCTTGATCGAAGAGAGAAAGAAGCGTTAAGTTTTGGCCTATAAATCCGGTTCCGGAACAGGAGGGAGATCCGTGGGGGTTTCACCAATCACTTCTTTCAACAATTTCTCCCTTTTTATCCTCTTTGCCAGGGAGTGAACCTCGGCCACTTCTTCCTCTGACAGAAGGGCAAAAAGCCGGGCTACATCCGCCCTGTCCTGAGGTCCTGCGGCAAGGAGCTTTAGGGCGATAAGATGAGGCTTCGGGAAAAGACGGATCTCCGTTCCCTCAACGAAGGGAGGCGTTTGTGTGGCCTGCTGGAGACCCTCGATCTCC
>Ga0209410_1001732_pt1 | contig 10624 bp, 10 predicted proteins | sample Mar14436cmmetaG_FD_184135 | JGI IMG/M metagenome (GOLD analysis project Ga0209410, IMG submission 184135) | Marine hydrothermal vent microbial communities from Guaymas Basin, Gulf of California to study Microbial Dark Matter (Phase II) - Marker... ... | reverse complement strand
TTATCTCTATGTAATGCACGGTCCTCACTCTTATTCTTCTCTTGACCGCGGATTTTAATGGTGGTCGCTGGTAAATCTTACCCTCAAACTCCCTCACCACCTCTCTCAGTTTATCCTCTTCCACATCTCCGTGCAACTTCATCAAACACACATATTCCTTATCAGAGACGAAGACACCGGCTAACTTAGTTGCTATACCGAGCAGAATGGGCAGTACACCTGTGACCTTAGGGTCCAGTGTTCCTGTATGAGCCGCTTTATTCACCTTTAATATACCCTTCACCCATGATACGACCTCATGCGCGGTGGGACCCGCGGGCTTGTCTATCACAACCACGCCCTTCTCGATGTACTCCCGCATTGGACGCACTTCCGGCTGACAGCCGAAATGAGGGTCTGTGGACGCAGGAGCTTTCTCCAATTTGCACCTCTCTATCGGGTTCGGGCTATCTATCCCCTTCATCTCCACTAACTATAATAAAAACAGTCTGTTATATTTGATGAATAGCGAAGAAAGGCGTTATGAATATTGTAATTATCCAAACAGGATGATAATATACAGTATCCCTTACTTCATCCTCAATATCACTGATATGCTCACCACACGTTTTGCACTTGCCGCATCGAACTCCCCTCCTCCTGTCTCCCGCCCACGGTGCGAGAGTATCCAGCTTAAGGCTTTACTGTCAATACTTACTGCCAAACTGCTCCACTCGCTCCTTCTCCCTCTTTTGTATATTTTCAAATGCTTCAAGTCCTGTTCATATCGCTCCAGGTCTTTGATATCACGCACATGTGCTATCTTCTCACTTATCCGCTCCGCATCTCTCTTCACAAACGTGTACCATACCAGGGCTTTCCCTTATCCACCAGAAGCTGCTCTATAAATCCTCACATTCTTCATAAAGCTCTTTTCGCTTCTGAACGAAATCCATGGCTCTCATACCCCATGCGATTGTGATTGTTATATGTTATATATGTGAGAGAAAAATAAGGATTAAGGGTGTAAAGAAGGGGATGGCAGAAGAAGAGAAAGATAAAGAGAATGAGAAAGAGATAAAGCTGGGTTTTGTTGTATCTGAATTCCATAGGGATATCACGTATCAGATGGAGATATTGGGGCGAGAGCATGCTGAGTTCCTTGGTGCTAAGGTTATTCATACGTTTTATACGCCTGGAACGTTTGATATGCCGCTTGCTGTGAAAGAATTGCTGAGAAGCGAAGATGTGGATGCAGTGGTCACACTGGGCTGTGTGATAGAGGGAGAGACCGAGCACGACGAGGTGATCGCCGCGCAACTCACCCGCAGGATTATGGACCTCTCACTGGAGTATGATAAGCCGGTGGCGCTGGGTGTAGCAGGACCGGGAATGACGCGTCTGCAGGCGCAGGAACGTGTTGATTATGCAAAAAGGGCAGTAGAAGCGGCAGTGAAGATGGTGAAGCGGTTAAGGGCTAAGATAGGGAATAGGGAATAAGTGGTAGAGGATAGGATAGTCCCGAGAGGATTCGAACCCCTGTCACAGGCTCCAAAGGCCTGTATGCTTGACCACTACACCACGGGACTTACTTATTTTAATAGTAACGTTTAGCGTATCAATTATATTTAAGTGTATGGTAGGCATTAGGATGATGCATCTTGCATCTTATCTCTTATCGGGTGCTGGAAAATTATAGTGTCAATATGGGGGTTAGATTTGTAGAAAGAATCGTGTTGTTATCATCATCTATTATCCCAAGCTTGGGAAGTGTGTTCTGGATGATTAAGATTATTTTCGATGAAGTCATTCCACCAGATGCAGTTACCAGAGCTGCTATATATCTCTATTCCATACTGCTTGCTCATAACGGGGCTTCGCCACGTTGACTCCGAAAACCCTGTAAGGGTTTAGTCGAAGGCGAGATATTCAATAGTAAAGCGATGTCATTATTGCTTAGAACCCTCTTGAGGTAGCGAGCGATAGACTCCGATGAATGCCTTGTATTTCGCTTTTTCTCGGTGAATTCATACCCTTTCAGGTACGTCTGTGTCAAAAGCGTTCCTTGTTCAAGAGCTCATTCGTCAATCTGACAACTATCCTTCATTCAAATCTTCCCCTCGCTTCGTTTACAAAACGCCTCGATGTCACGCGCTAAGGAGCGACAAACCGCCATTGAGAACTCATATTCACGTCTTATATAACCGCAGCACTCCTCTTTTAGTCCTCTCTTCACTATGCCTTCGTAATTGTCCCCTTCGTTGGGCATTTTAGTCACCACATCGAAAATAACTATGCGCTCATACCAATCGAGATTGTCCTTCTTGACCGTGGACTTTACACGTGGAGCGTCATAAAGGTTTTGCAGGAGCTCAAACTGCGATTATAGATATATAATATAATCATGGTTCCGAAATACGTCAGGTTCAAGGAATGGTTAAAGAAAGGTGCAGGGCTGCACGAGCATCGGTGGAAGACGGACAGAGACAAGACAACGCAGAAAAAAATAAGCACGTATATTGCAGTATTGCCGGTCTATGAGAGCTTTGACTGGGTTTTTGCAACAAATATCAACGCTAATATCTATGATACGGCTCGCACTCTTCGTATTTGAGTGCATACTGTACAATGTCCAATGTCTGGCAGTTCTTCAAGGGGCGTCTTCCGTTCAGGCGAAGCATCGTCAAAACTGTGGTATTTGCAGTGATTACGCTCTTCAGAGTGAAGGGTTTTGGACGACAAAGGTCCGCCTCCCGACAAGATTTATGAGGAGCTAATCGAAAAGATCGGCTATTTTGGTGGATTTAGCTTGTAGCTTGTGGCTTGTACAAGGGCTGTTAATGCAGCTTTTTGTTGTTTTCACTCTTTTTCTGTTGCTTAATTAACTGACTATCCGGGCATTGAAGTTTTTATGGAGAAAATATGCTCGATTATATTTATATATGCCAGAAACGCTTAAACTCTGTTCTTTTACTAATATCCCCAAAGAGTATTCGGAGATACTGTCTAATTCGTTAACTTTATATATATTATGCCATTTTTATCTTTTACATTTAGATTTCTTACAGAAGGAGAAAGAAGAGATGAGGACTAAATCGCTGTGCCCCGAGTGTTTAAACGTTATAGATGCAGAGGTGTATGAATCAGATGGCAAAATATTGATGCAGAAGAGATGTGAGAAGCATGGCGAGTTCGATGACATATACTGGTCTAATGCCTCGCTCTATTACAAATTCGCAAGATGGATGTACACTGGCAATGCCGGTATTAGAATTACGAACACAGAAAAGGGCTGCCCCTATGACTGTGGACTCTGTCCTGTGCATAAGAGTTCGACTATGCTTGCCATTATAGACCTCACGAATCGATGCAACCAGCACTGCCCGACCTGTTTTGCAAATGCCGCAGCATCCGGGTATCTATATGAACCAACAATGGAGCAATTGCGAGAGATGATGAAACTGCTCAGGAGCGAGGTGCCCCCATGTCCCGCGGTTCAATTTGCAGGTGGTGAGCCGACGATAAGGGAGGGTTTCATCGAGATCGTGAGAATGGCTCGTGGTATTGGATTCTCTCATATTCAGGTCGCTACAAACGGGATAGCACTGGCAAAGAGCGAGCAGTTCTGTCGTGACCTAGCAGAGGCAGGTTTGCACACCGTATATTTACAGTTTGACGGTGTTACCGAAGAGCCTTACAAGGTATTGAGGGGCATACCAGCATTGAAGACGAAGTTGAGAGCGATAGAAAACTGCCGTAAAGGCGGTCTAAAGAGCGTTGTGCTTGTACCCACACTCGTTAAGGGTGTAAATGACCATCAGGTAGGTGATATGGTGAGATTCGCAGCCAAAAACCTGGATATAATACGGGGAGTGAATGCGCAGCCAATCGCTTTTGAGGGCAGAGTAGATGAGGGCGAGCGAAAAAGCGGTAGGATAACGATTCCCGATTATATAAAAGCATTGGAGGAGCAGACAGATGGTGAGATACCACATGAAAGCTTCTATCCTGTTCCTTTTGTCATTGCTATCTCGCATTTCGTGGAAGCATGGAAAGGCATGCCACAATTAGAATTCTCGGTTCATCCTCACTGCGGTGCAGCAACGTACGTGTTTGTAGAGAACGGGAAGTTCATACCGATAACCGAGTTCGTGGATGTTGAAGGGCTGATGGAATTCATAGAAGAGCAAGCAGAGGAGATGAGCAAATCACGAATAGGGAAATTGAAGGCGATGGCGCGGATAATAACCCAGGGCAAGAAGTTCATAGACCATGAGAAGGCGCCTTCGGTATTTGATAAATTCACCTTCACCGATATCCTGGATAAAGGCAATCGTGACTCTCTGGCAGAATTCCATCGCAAAGCACTCTTCATTGGTACTATGCACTTCCAGGACCCTTATAATTTCGATCTGGAACGGGTACAGAGGTGCGGTATCCATTATGTAACGCCCGATGGCAGGATAATTCCCTTCTGCTCATACAATGCTATCCATCGCCCTTCCGTAGAGAAGGCTTTCGCAACACCTCTTCATGTTCATTCACGTGCAACGGATGAATGATGAGTGACACGCTTTGGTTTGTATGGGCGTCTCATTTGCCTGCCGCACTTCAGGCATGTTGTCGTGATATAATCTCCCCTGAGGCGCACCCGCATATTTCTCCCGGGTATTAAGTAAGACTTACAGCTCTTACAGACCCGCATCTTTAAATACCAGGGGATTCTAACTCGATAACGCATTCCAATCTTGCGAGCAAGCTGGACGTATCTATAACTTCTGTCTTCTCTACCACGAGCTGCTTCCAGCTGCGCAAGCTCAAATAATCGCTTTATCCGGCGCAGTGCAATGTCCTTGAAACTCTCCTTAATTACCATGACTATCCCGCTGCCTCTTGTCTTGTTAATATTAATACTTTAATACTCCCTCTCTCCTATGAAATCCGCTATTTTCATAAGGAATTCCTTAGCATCTGCTCGGAAATCTGAGTTCTCCATCGCTTCTATTGCCCGCTCTGTGTTATTCCTGACCAATTGTTTCGAATAATCGAATGAGCCCGTTCGTTTCACTATTTCCCTGACCGCTTCTATCTCATCCACTGTAATATGCTCATTGCCCATGGTTCTTAAGATAAATCGCCGCTCATCATCATTGCATCTCTCCAGTGCATGCAGAATCAACAGTGTCTTCTTCCCTTCACGTATATCAGAACCTACCGGCTTGCCTATCTTGGCCTCCCTACCGAATAAACCCAGTATATCATCCTGTATCTGGAATGCAATGCCAAGAGGAATGCCATACTCTCTCATGACCTGCAAATCCCTCTCTTTTGCTCCCGCCAGAATAGCACCGATCTGAAGTGGCCCCTCTATTGTATAACTCGCTGTTTTGAGTCTATGTATCATTAAAATCTCATCAGTGGTAATACTTCCTTTTCTCTCCGACATTATATCCATGATCTGTCCATACCCCACGTTTCTCACTATCTCCAGGTACTTGCACAAAGCTCGCCTGACATATCGAGCATCGAAATTTGAATTTGCCAGCACTTCTTCACCGTATGCCTCCAGCAGGTCACCGGTAAGAATAGCCATATTCTCACCAAATCTAACCGATTTCGTACTACCATATTCGCGTTCACAGATATCCTTATAGAGTACGTGAAACGTGGGCTTGCCTCTTCTCAGTTCATCCTCATCCATTATATCATCGTGAATCAGCAGATAGCTCTGCATCAACTCAATAGAGATTGAGGCATCTATAATAGCTCTCTCATCACCGTCAGAGAGGCACTTATAACCATAGATGAAGAATATGGGTCTGAGTCTCTTACCTCCCCGTAATGTATATTTGGTGGCATTGACCACCACATCCCTTACATCTGGTGAAATCTCGGCTGCTTCTTCTATCTTATTAGTCAGGAAAGATTCCAGATGCCTGTTTATCTTCTCCCGGTAATCGGAAATAATAGTGTTTATATCCACTTATCTATCACCACCTTTACTTTATCTGATACAAATACAATTGTTTATGTTATTTGTGTATGTGTGATGTAGATGTATAATAGAAAAGAAAAAACCCATCTTCCAGAGCTAAGGCAAAAAATAGTTTTTAAAGTTGCAATTCCAATTCCAATTGCAATTCTAAGTTTAATTCTCATATTCGCTTTCGCTTTCGTTATTATTAACACTGCAACCGCAGGTGCAAGAGATACGGATAGCCCCGTAGTTTACGTATTGCGAATAGAAGGTACAATAACAGAAGGCACAGCCATGGATGTACAGGAAGGCTTAGCGGAGGCGGAGGATGCGAATGCTGATGCGATTCTGATTGAACTCGATACACCCGGCGGACTCGTTGAGTCCACACTGAAGATAACAGAAGCGATAATGAATTCAAAAGTGCCAGTTATCACCTATGTAACGCCAAGGGGTGCGATAGCAGCCTCAGCAGGCTCCTTTATCCTCGTATCTGGCAATATCGCAGCAATGACACCGGGCACAACTATTGGGGCTGCAATGCCTGTCTCTATAGGCATAAGCGGCAGGAAGCCGGCGGATAACAAGACGGTGAAATTCTTCGCCGGGCATATAGCGAGCATAGCGAATTCGAGCGGTAAGAACGAAACACAGGCAAAGCTGTTTGTGACCGAGAACGCCGTGTTGAACGCGGATAAGGCATTGCAAAGGGGTATAATTGACATCATTGCGAATGATGAGTCCGAACTCCTGAGGATGGTGGATGGCAGAGAAGTGAGTATAGGCGGAACTAATATAACTATGAGGACATGGAATGCTTCGCTGTACCATAAGCGTGAAAGTGCACGCTCTTCCTTACTGAAACTACTTGGTAATCCCCAAATAGCGGTTATTTTGCTTATTGTTGGCTTGTATGGTCTCATATTTGGATTCATGTCCCCGGGTACGTATGTACCTGAGATGATAGGCGCTATCTGCCTGGTATTATCGCTCTATGGTATGGGACTCTTCACGGTGAATATGTTTGGTGTGCTTTTGATAATCATCGCGGTTATATTATTCATCGCCGAGGCACTGACGCCAACCTTCGGGATACTCACTACCGGAGGGGTAATGTGTTTGATTATAGGTGCATTGATATTACCAAAAGAGCCTTTACTCTTTGATCCCCGCTGGTTCCGGGGATTCGCAATCACCATACTGGGTATCGCCACTGCATCTGCTGCTTTCTTCTTCTTCGCTGTTGGTGCGGTCTTGAGGGCGAGGAAGAGACGCCCAAAAGTGGGTGCTGAAGAGCTCATCGGTCGGATAACGAAGGCGATGACAAATATCACGGAAGATGGTGGCACGATAAAGATACATGGTGAATTATGGAATGCCCGAACGAGGGGAGAGGAGATAGAGAAAGGAGCGAAGGTGGAGGTTGTGGCACGAGAAGGACTGACGTTGATTGTCAGACGGGCAAATGATAAGGGCAAGGGTGCTTGAGAAGTTCACAAACATTTTTTTAATAGTACATAAAGTATAATGTTTCTTTGGTAAAGCTTTCTTTTTGAAAGAAAGGTTTTTTTATTAGCTATGCTATTCTCTTTTCTGTCACTGGAACTGGAATGTATGCAGAACGGATAAACTCATTACCGCCTTATCTCTTCGCGGATATAGACCGGAAGAAGAGAGAAGCGGAGAATAGGGGTGTAGATATTATAGATATGGGTGTTGGTGACCCTGACCTGCCGACACCTTCTCACATCGTGGATGCACTATGTAAAGCGGCAGCGGAGCCGGCAAACCACAGATACCCCTCATACGAGGGGATGTTCACATTCCGTGAGGCAGTAGCTGACTGGTACAGGCGTAGAAAGCATGTGAGTCTGGACCCAGATAGCGAAGTGTTAACACTGATAGGTTCAAAGGAAGGTATAGCTCATTCCACATTCGCGTTCCTCAACCCCCATGATATCGCACTTGTGCCCAACCCCGCATACCCGGTATATAAGAACGCGGTAATAATGGCAGATTCTAAACCTTTCTCCATGCCTTTAATGGAAGAGAGTGGGTTTAAGCCCGACTTTGAGCGTATAGATGCGGAGATCGCGAAAAGTGCGAAACTGATGTTCCTGAACTATCCAAACAACCCTACCGCCGCTACGGCAGATGAAGAATTCTTCAAGGAGGTTGTGGATTTCGCATACGAGCACGATATTATGGTGCTACATGACAATCCATACTCAGAACTGACATTTGATGGCTATGAAGCGCCGAGCTTTCTCAGGGTGAACGGTGCGAAAGAAGTGGGTATCGAGTTCAATTCGCTATCAAAGACCTACAACATGACCGGCTGGCGTATTGGCTTTGCAGTTGGTAATCATGAGATACTGAATGGTTTGCGACTGGTGAAGACGAATATAGATTCAGGTACGTTCCAGGCGATTCAGGTAGCGGGAATAGCGGCTTTGACCGGGTCGCAAGACTGTATAAGGGCTAATGTGGCAGTGTACAGAGCGAGACGGGATGCACTGGTTGCGGGTTTAAAGTCCGCGGGTATTGAAGCGAGTAAGCCAAAAGCGACCTTTTACCTCTGGGTGCGTGTACCGGATGGATACAGCTCTATGCAGTTCTCGATGTTCCTGCTGGAACGAGCAGGAGTGGTGGTAACGCCGGGTGTAGGATTCGGTGAGTATGGCGAGGGTTTCGTTCGTTTTTCGCTCTGTTTGGATATAGAGCGTATAAAGGAGGCGTGCGAACGGATAACAGATATTCTGTGATCTGTGATATTGTTGATGCTCATCCCCTCTCTTCATCGGAATGGAAAAAAATCAAACATTCGCTCAAATCGTAGCAGGTTTTTAAAATATATAGCGCAACAGACTATTCACAATCCGCAATCGCTAATGCACAAAACGTATCGCGAATGGCTCTGTATGCGTTCTTGATCGTTCGGGGGAAGCGGTGGTTGACTCATGTGAGTAACAAGGATATTTTAAAGGTAAGATTAAAAGTACGCTGGATAACTTACAGATGGAGGGAGGGGGAGATGATCGAAGATGGAGAAGTTCGACCAGAGGGGTGTATATGCAAACCATGTTCGGATATACCGCCAAATTTGGATGATATACGAACCAAGTTCGGATATATAATGTTATACGCAATACGACTTTAATTAATTGAGAGGACAGAAATAAATCAAAAACATTTGGGGAAATTGAACTTAAGTACATTTCAGTCGGTGACCTAACATTTTTCGTTGAACTTTTGGACAAGGTCAAAGGTGATAAGGAATTTGTTACTAATTTCAGAAAAGCGATCAAAACATACTATCAAAAACGAGTTGAAAGATTACAAACTGCCCTTGGACCAATGATTGAGTTAAGTATAAGAGTTCTTGAAAACTTCAATAAGCAGTACGCAAGCATTATTAGACAAACTACATATATCGCGGAATCAATAGGGTCAATTTCTAAGGTTGCCGAACAGTTTAGAGAAGCTCAATTGTCTATTGTTGAATCCTTAAGACTAGCAATTGAGCAATGTCAATTAACTGCCCGCATTGTATCTGAATACTTAGCACCCCTGATTAATTTTTGGTAGAATTGGGTCGAACAAAATAGGGAGATATTTGACACATATAGAAGACTTTGGCAAACCTTCCAAGAACAATACAAAATCACAGAGCAAGAAGCAATCCAGATTCTAAGAAAAGTACAAGCGGTTTATAACGCCATCTTTGCCCCTAACTTTTATTTTTGAGGTGGTAGAAATTGGTAAAAGAAAAGGAAATCAGCGCAAAGCAATAAACAGATTGTTTATTGACTACTTTTCATCAAATAACTTTGAGAATTTAGAAAAGCTTGTGGATGGATGGGAGACAAATGAGATTCTTAAGCCAAGAATAAAAATCTTCAGAGACTGTATTTCTGTGATGAGAAATGCAAAGGGTAAATATAATCCCTTAACTATTGTACTTCCAACATTAATTGCTCAAATTGATGGTATTAGAATCGAATTCATGAATCGGAGCGGGTTATCTTTTTGGACCAAGGATAGGGTCTGGAAAGGATGGTTTAAAGGTCAAACTCCAAATCAGAAATTGTTAGACTTAGCAAATGACATTCTCCTTAATATTCTTTTCCAAAAATCACAACCAGGAAGACCTTTAGAGACTCCTTTTACATTCAATCGCCACAAGATTATGCACGGTGGGTATTTAAGATATGGAAGAATTGATCATACAATTCGAGCATTTATGATTTTAGATTTCTTGGCGATACTAAGCAATAGAGGGGACAAATCTTGAAATATTTTAGGAGGGAAGTTAATGAATGGCTATAGGTATAAATTTGAGAGAAGTCGTACTGCGTATAACAGAGCGTATATGGCTCCGTGCCTTTGGCACTTCGCCCAAACCCAGCAAAGCTGGACTTCAGATACACTCGGAACGTTAAGTGAAATCGGGCTCTGCGGTAGTTTAAATAAGTGTTAAGGAGTTGTGGGCACGTATAACAATCTTTGCGGTCACTTTTTACATATTATCCCCTCTCTTATCTCTACTTTTACTCTTGATATAAGCAATCAAACCACCACTATCCAGCAGCTTCTGCATGAACTCCGGTAGAGGCTTGAACCTGTATTCCTCACCTCTCGTACGATTCATTATCACTCCCCTCTCGA
>Ga0209410_1001731_pt1 | contig 10625 bp, 8 predicted proteins | sample Mar14436cmmetaG_FD_184135 | JGI IMG/M metagenome (GOLD analysis project Ga0209410, IMG submission 184135) | Marine hydrothermal vent microbial communities from Guaymas Basin, Gulf of California to study Microbial Dark Matter (Phase II) - Marker... ... | reverse complement strand
TTCTCGCTTGCGTTGGCTTTAATATTCATCGCAGGAATTAATATATGGAGCCCTTCTCTGAGCATCATAAGAGAGAATAAAATCTTGCTTTTGCTTTTTGTGGCTTTTACAGCCATAGCACCTTTAACAGCATTGCAAAGCCAAGGTGTTTTTGTTGGATTCAGGAAAGCTGAATACTCATTTATTCAAACAATCGTAACTTTTGCCCGCATCGGAATTGTTCCATTTTTAACTGCTTTTGGTGCTCTTGGAATCTACGCTTCCTACGGCTTAACACCCATACTGGCTTTTCTGCTCGGATTCTTCTTGATTTCGAGAGTATACAAATACAGACCCTTTCCTTCAGTAAAAAGAGAAGTAATAAATGATTTATTCCATTTCTCATCTGGCAACTATGTTGCAAGGATATTTGAGATGCTTCCGACTTTTGTTTTACCCATTATGGTAATAAACGCATTAGGGGCAGAGAAAAACGCTTATTTTTACATCGCATGGCAGATTTCAATGCTATTGCATGCAATTCCAAGATGGACGTCAATGTCTTTGCTTGCTGAAGGGTCATATAACCAGGAAGAGATCATATGGAACGTAAGAAGAGCTATGAAGTTTATTCTCATTTTGCTTGCTGTGGCAATAGCGGGCATATTTCTGTTTGGAAAGTATTTACTCTGGATTTTTGGAGAGGAGTATGCCAAAAATTCTCTGGATGTTTTATTGATTTTGGTGCTGGGAAGTGTTCCTTTTGCCTTCAATGTTGTTTATGCTTCTGTTAAGAGGGTTCAGAAAGAGGTCAAGCCTGTGATTTGGATTTATGCAAGTATTGCGGTTATAACTTTAGTGGGAAGTTATTTATTGGCACGAAGCATAGGGATAATTGGTGTTGGAATTGCATGGATTATTGGAAATAGTGTTGTTACAGGAGGGATCAAATTAAGAAGCTCCTTTAAGGGAGTAAGGCTAAGGATTCTATAAAAATTACTAATGATAATCCATACAAGTAATAACTATATCATTCACCTTTTGAGCCTTTTTATCTTTAATTTTATTATTTCTCTCTCCACATTATCTATGCTACCTTTCTCTTCACTGATGAACCAAGGAACTTTAATTAAAGATTCTATCCTTATATTTCCGGTCGGATGTTCATAAATTCTTAAAGGTATTAGAGGATGGATTTTTTCCCCTAGCGCTTCTCCATGATCAGCTGTTACAACCGTTTTACCTGGTAGTATTTTGCACAGCTTCTCTACGTAAGGTAACACAATTTTTATATTCTCTCTGTATCCCCATATTACTTTGTCTTTTGTTATTACACCTTTCCTTAAAAGCTCCCATGTTCCTAAGTGCACCTTTTGAGCTTTTCCAGATAAAGTAGCTTCCCTCAATCTAGTAAGGGAGTTATCTAGCTGTGCTAGCTTACTAAGCTTAATAAAGGGGCTATGTGGTTGCATAAAATGGATTATAAGCTTCTTTCCACGATACTTTATTGCTGCCTGCAAAGCAGCCTCATACACAGCTTCGGGCAATACAGTATTCAATTCTTCATCCCATCCATGTAACCATACGGGTATAATTTTGTAAAATTTATTTTTTAATTCTCGACTTACAAATGGATTTGCACTTACATATACGATTTCCTTGCAAGCTTTTTCAAATCTTTTGTTTTCAAAATTCTCAAGCAGGAATGCAAGAGTGTCAGATCCTCTTGAAATCCTATATTCGAGGTTTCCTTTAATGTTCCAATTTTTTATCTCTTCTTTAAATAGGTCATATCTACAAGCATCTAGAATTATAAGGTTGTCAAAGTCTTCTTCAAGAATATAAAATCCATTATTGCTTCTGAAGATTACAGAGCACAAAAATTGCAAAATTTGCAATCTCCACCAGTCAATATTTGTCCAGTTTAGTCTTATTACATTAAAGATATGCTTTAATCCTCTTTTTTTTAGTATCCTCATTAAGATTCTCACGTTCATCACCTCTCTTTTAGATAAATTAAAGCGCCATCATCATATATTTTTTGATAATTATCTAAATGTAATTCACTAAGGTTAACGAAATGCACGTATGGGTAGGATGGGAGAGGCCTAGCGACAGGGATAATCTTCGATAATTTCAGTATTTTCTTACTCAAATATATATATCCCTCCTCCTTGTTAATTGAACTTAAATTAATGACTTTATATGGGCCTGGGGGTAGGTCTGAATCATATTTAGTATAGAAAAAGAAGCTGGGATACCAATTCCAAGGTCCAGAACTATATATTTCAGTTTGAACGGCCTTATGTAGGAAAATCCAGTATGCAGCCTGTATGTCACTTTCTATGGTATAATCATAAAAAAGATGAAATAGTTCTTCTTCCGTTCCTTGGCTCATTATTCGTTCCCTATCTATATTCGGCTGAGGAGATCGTTCATGTATTATTGTTGCGATAAAGCCGGAGTTTACAAGTAGTGTCATCGCTAAAAAAATTGAGAATAGCTTCATGCTTAAGTGAGAATCCGATTTGTTACCGAACACTCTCTGCAGGAATTGTATTCCAAGTATAGTATATGGTGCAAGAAAAAGCATACTAAACATCCAAGTCCTATTTCCCATGGACTTCGATATAAATAATATTAACAGAGTTAGAAGTGCTGCTAAAATTGAGAAGTAAAGATATTCTTGATTTATATGTACTGGCATGGAAATCAAAGAAGATGTTTTCTTCATTCTTGATTGTAAAATTGATTTAAGGACTGGATGATTTGCCAGTGCTATTAAAATACCTATCACACTCAGCAAAGTTACAATTATAAATTGAATTCTTATGAATTTATAGGTAAAAGAGGAAATAGGTCTAGTAAGAGCCCATATAGCATCTGAACTTGGATTAAAAAAGTCGGTGATAACAGTTATAGCGGTTCGAATAGAGCTGGTGATAAGGGTGGAGAATATACAAGAAGAAGCTGTATAAATATACCAAGCATATAAAAGAGTAATGAAAAGTATAATTGATGTTAAGGTAAGAGCGTGTTGTTGAATTTCATTGCGATGCCAGAAAAGATTATTTAAGTATGTGAGGAGGTATGTTCCAAGAAGCATAAACATGAAAAAATACGCCGTTCCATAGTGGGAGACTACAAGCGAAAACATAATAATAATCGACAATACTGATCTAACAAAGGTGTCAATCTTAGAGTCGAGGAGCAATAAAATAAAAACTGCTACGAAGAGAAAAGCCAACCCAGTTCTAGTGTCGCGAGCAAGTTCAGTAAAAAAGGGAAATGAAAATACGAACAAAAAAGTAGAGAGTGCTGCTGTTCTTGGAGAAAAGTATCTGGAGTAAATTTTATAGAGAGCTACTGCTATTGTCGAAAATAATAGCGGGTGAACTATTTTAAATTCTGACATAAGATCTAAACCGGTCATAACTGAGTAAATAACATGCAAAAGTGTAACTCTAAGCATAGCATATTTTTCAAGCATAAAACTGGGATTCCAATACCCATGGCTAAGAGCTAAATTAGCGGCATAATATTCGACTTCTGTGTCGCCTCTTATTCCCAACAGAGCTACTGCTAGAGTATTTTGGAGAAGCAATGCAAGGGAGGTACACAAAACGACAAGTGGATAGTACCTCTCATTAACACGCTTCCAAACTAGAAGTAATGGGATAATTGCAATTAAGACAAATAAGAATAGTATAAGTTTGTTGTTTGAGTACCATCTTATAAGGAGTGCACCTAAAGTACCAAGAAGCGGTAAGAGCGTCATAAAGAGAGGGAGGGGAGCAAACATCTCGTTAACGAGGTTGCACGATGGTAATAATGGTTGCTTGTTTAATCTCCAAAAAATTAAGGAGAGAAAAATTACTAAACCAGTTATTGTAGGGATAAGGATAAGCTGGGTAAGAGGCTTTGGCATAATATTCGGAAATCCTTGGTAAATTAAATTTAAAAGTAGCCCAAATAACATAATTAGTCCTAAGCTTGCTGCAATAGAATAAAGTACATCTTCCCATCTATTTATATTCGCTCCTAAAATTCCTAGGAGAAGAGCACCAGGAAGGAATGTTAAAGAGATAAAACCAAGGAGGAAGCGGAGTAAAGGAATATGCATTCCAATTAAGTCTAAGCAAACACTTATAAGGAATAGAGCTTGTATTATAAGCACAGTTATAACAATTTTTGTATTTGAAATCAATTCACACACCCTTTTTGAGTTTTTGATAGCTTCTTTTGTTGTAAAATTTTGAGTACAGCTTTGGCAAATTGTTCTATATTATCCTTTTTAACTAGGATGGTATTAGGACCAGCAACTTCTCTATGTGCAGGAATATCAAAAGCTACTGCAGGTAACCCAAATAATTCAGCTTCCTTTAATGGAAGATCAAAACCTTCTAATAAACTACAAGTTACATAAACATCACTTATGGAGTATAAACCATACAAATCCTCGTCAGGTATGTATCCTGTAAAAATTACACCATCATCGGCAATCTCTTTTAATTTTTCAAAATAATCTTTGGTAGAGGGGTTTCCTACAATTACCAATTTTAGATTTGGTATAGAATTTTTTACCAATTTGTAAACTCGAATTAAAGAATGAATATTCTTGTATGGAACTATTCTACCAACGAAAAGCATTACATACTCGTTTTCTTTGATGCCATATTTGTGTCTTAATTCGATTGAATACACCCCTTTTTTGAGCTTTCTAACTTTATTTGGGATTACAATGCTATCAATATTTCCTACCTCTTTTAACTGCCTTCTTGAAAACTCACTAACAGAGCATATAATATCTGCTTTCTTTACAGGACAGCTCTTAGCTTCCAGCCATCCAATCAATTTGATCCACAACTTATGCATTAAACTTGGAAAATGACTTGGGTCTGGGTAGTGATGGAACCAGTAGATGTATTTTATACCATATAATTTCTTGGCAAAATAACACAAATACACAAGAGGATACCGGTGACAAATAATCAGATCAAACTCTTCAAGTTTCTTAGCATATTTAAACATTTTATATATAATTAATGGAAATATTAAGCGATAAATTCTACTTAAATAAGAGTTTTTTGGTAGTCCAATGACTTCTATTTTTACACCCTGTGGAAGGCTTATATCAGCCTCTAAAACAAAAATTGTGACATCGTATCCGTTATCAAACAAATCTTTAGCTTGCTGCTCTATAACTCTACAATCTCCTCCGGAGCCTTTTAACGCCCATCCACATATTGCTACCCGCTTTCCGCTATTTTCTATAATTCTATCCACGAGTTCGACAATAGTTTTGCATTTTCTAAATTCATGTTCCATCATTTTTGTTTTTCTCCCCTATATTTAAGTCCTATCTTTCTTTTTCTAACCTTAATCTGGTTTTCGGCTATTTTTTTCATCTCCTTTGCAAGTCTTGGATATTCATTAATCAAGTTTATCCGCTCATAAGGGTCATCCCTGAGATTATATAGTTCATCAACATTCCCCTGTCCCATTATGTACTTCCAATCCTTTATCCTTACAGCAATGACATTCCTTTTACTTATGTAATCGAAATCCTTAGCGATAATCCAATCGCTATTATTACTTAAAAAGCTATCCAATGAAGATGAATTACTCAAATTCAAAATAATTTCAGGTAAATTAACTAGCGAAACTGGCTTTTCAATTTCTCTTCCCTCATCTAAATTGCCTATGACCAGCGGAACGTGAATATTCTCTTCATATAGGTGCGGATAATAATGGCCATAAAATCCCCGCTCACCAAATTCTTCACCGTGATCAGAATGAATGACAAAAATCGGGTCATAATCCTCTAGATCTTTCTGTAATTTTCCGATGAAGCTATCTGCATAGTAAATCGAGTCATCATAAGCATTTATTAATTTTCTCTTTACTTTCTCAGGAATATTGGCATTCTGCTTATTGAGCACTCTGAAAATCATCCAACCTGAGTAATACATATCAAAGAAATTTCCCCACTTTCTGAATCTCCTTGGTACCAGCCAAGGCAAGTGCGTGTCAAGCAAAAACACCCACAAAAAGAAAGGTTCTTTTGCTTTGCTGATCCACTCAATAATTTCGTCATAGTAGCTTTCCCAAGTCTTAAACACCTCTTGTTTTAAAATTAAATTTCCAATATTTCTAATATGCGAAAATATTTTATTACCTCCAACCATCTTCTCAAATATTTTTTGGTGTGTTTTCTTTGCAAATAGAAAATCCTGAAAATAATCAAATCCCTTATTGAACCCAAAATATCTTGAAGTGTACGCATTTGGGCAGAACGCACATGTTGTGTACCCTCTTTTAGATAACTTTTCCGCTAATGTTTCATTTAACCTTAGATGTCTTCTTGTATTCTCTCTTTCACCTATATAAGGATTAGTACTTACAAACTCTATTAACTTTCCTGTAAATATTTGAGGCATTGACGGATTCGTTCTTGGAGCTGGTGCTACTGCATTTTTGAAAACTATTCCTTTTCTTGCGATCTTATCTAAATTAGGGGTTGTTTTCCTTTCATATCCCATAAAACTGCAATGATCTGCTCTTACACTATCCAAGGTTATCAAAACTATGTTTCTCATTTTCCTCCTTCCTTACTTTACTAACTAGGATCACTCCAGCACTCATAGATGGAAATCTGCAGTTCCTTGAGAGATCTGAGAGTAAAATACCTGATATTTCCAGCACCAGGTAAGACCGTCTCACCACTTCTTCCAAATTTTCCAACACGGTATTTTAAGCTGATATTCATCCCAAAAGGTTGAAAACCGAGAAGTAGTAAAATCTTATTGTAAAGACTTGCTAAATTTGGAAGAGTTATAAATAGACCTAGATCCTTTAACTTTAAAACTCTACGGACTTCTTCCAAAAGATGGTCTGGATCAGATAAGTATTCTATGACAGATCCCGCAAATACGGCATCAAAATAGTTATCCTCAAACGGGAAATCTTCTTCGTCTATATCTAACTGAAAAGCTTTAACTCCATTTTTTCTTGTCAACTTTACACCCTTCTCTGAGACTTTGATTCCATAAACTTCCCTTGCATTACATGCTTCCTTTAGTAAAATTGAGAAGTTGCCGTCTGCACATCCTACATCTAAAATTCTGTTGAACTTGTAGCGGGAGAAGATCTTCAAAACCTCCAGTTGCCTTGCGTCGCACTCTTCTATTCTTCTGGGCGTCGTATCCATGAAAGTGTTAGCATACCTTATCTTGGCTTTCATTTTCCAGAAACCTCCTTTATTACTTGGCAGATATAATTTATATCCTCTTTCCTTAACCCTGAGCTTGAAGGCAGGTATAAACCCTGTTTCCCTAACCTCTCTGCAACCGGATATCTCTCTCCTTTAAATAAACCCAGATTTAGAAAAGCTGGCTGCTCGTGCATAGGAATAAAGAAAGTTCTCGTCTCTATCCCTCTCTCCTTTAACCTTTCCATCAGTTCATCCCTGCTCATTCCGAATTCGTCTTCTATCAATATAGAATACATCCAATAAACATTCTTCGCCCATTCCTTTTCAGGCGGAAGAGTTATTCCAGGCACATCCTTTAACCTACTGTTATAGAGGTAAGCGTTCCTCCTTCTCTTCTCAACAAATTCATCTATATGCTCAAGTTGTGCCAAGCCGATTGCTGCTTGAATATTTGTCATCCGATAGTTAAATCCTATGTCCGTATGCAAGAACCTTCGTTCAGGAGAGTAAGCCTGGTCTTTTAATCTTCTCGCCCGCTCGGCAATTTTTTCATCGTTTGTTACAATCATCCCACCTTCGCCTGTTGTTATTATCTTGTTAGCATAGAAGCTGAAACAGCTTACATGCCCAAAAGATCCCACTTTCTTGCCTTTATATTCAGCTCCGTGAGCTTCCGCCGCATCCTCTATAACCCAAAGATTGTATTTTTCAGCAATTTCCATGATAGGATCCATATCGCAGGGATGACCGTAGATATGAACAGGTATTATAGCCTTAGTATTCGGGGTTATCTTCTCCTCTATTTTATTTACATCTATATTCCAAGTTTCTGAGTCTGCATCCACAAGGACAGGCTTTGCCCCCGTGTAAACAACGGCAAATACTGGAGCGATCATTGTAAAAGCGGGAACTATAACCTCATCTCCTCTGCCAATTTTTAGAGCTGCAAGAGCCAAATGCAGAGCTGTGGTGCCGGAGGTAGTAGATATACCATATTTGCATCCAATATATTCAGCAAACCTCTGTTCAAACTCGTTTACATACTTCCCTGCCGATGAAATCCAGTTAGTTCTAAGACAGTCCATTACATATTCCATTTCCTTTCCTGTAAGAAACGGCTCGCATACCGGGATTTTCATCTTACTCCCCCTCACTTACTGCTTTATTCACGATTTCGTACTTCCCTCAAAAAAAGATTGAACAATTCTTCTTCCTCCTTCCCCCATATTTTCACCCTTTTTCCTGACTTTGCAGATTCATAAATACCATAAACCATCTGAACAGCTCTCAAACCATCAAATCCTGTTGGTTCTGGATAAGAATCGTTTCGAATGCCATTAATATATTCTCTGAGTTCAATATCATATGATTGTGGTGGCAACTTGGAATAGTCGTAAACTTCTTGATAACCATCTTTATTACCATAGATAACCTTGCAATTTGGCATCCTGTTGTCAACCTTTATGTAACCTTCCGTACCATATATCTCCATGTACATGTACTCTTCCCACTCAGTCCAAGAGGATTGAATAAGGGCATACTTTCCATTCATAAACTTAAAAACACCAAAGGCATTATCCTCTAAAGAAGAATCAATATTATGATACATTCTTGAAGTATAACCAAAGCATTCCTCAACTTCACCCAAAAACCATCTGTAAATATCCAGCAAATGAGAGCCATTGTCTAAAAGTGTCCCGCCCCCGATCAAATCATGGTCTGTAAACCAAGGTTTGCTTAACTGCCAGCCCGAATTGCCAATCCATCCCCTAATAAAAAGTAAATCTCCAATTACTGACTTATCCAGGAGCTCTTTAGCTTTCTGGACACTTGGAAAATACCTGAGATTCGAACTAACTTTTAAGGTTACGCCATTCTCCAAACTCGCCTTTACCATCTTTTTCGCCTCTTCTGGATTCCTTGCCAAGGGTTTCTCACAGAGAACATGCTTGCCCTTTGCAAGCGCCTTTAATGCAATATCAACATGAAATTTATTTGGAGTGCAAATTACAACATATTCTACATCCGCTCTGTTAATGCCCTTTTCTACATCGCTGTAGTAATCGCATCCATATTCCCTTGCAACCTTTCTTGCAATGTCGCTATCTGCATCTATGACGCAAGCAAGCTCCGCATCAGGGTGATTAACAATCGTCCTAATCCTTCTCTGCCCCATTCGCCCACAACCTATAACAGCAAATTTTAGTTTCATTTTACCCCCCCCAAATGCTTTTAGCAACGCCTTTATAAAGCTTTTCGATTTTCCTCGCAATTACATCCCAGTCAAAATCTCTTGAAAATTCTATAGAGTTTTTCTTCATCTGATTTCTGAGCTCAGAATCCTCTAAGATTACTCTAATCGTATTTGCCATCTCTGTTGGTGATAATTTAATGAAGAATCCGTTAAATCCATGTTTGATTAGCTCTGGGCTTATACCCAACTCATGCTTAATCGCAATAACCGGAAGACCACAGGCATTTGCCTCTAATGATACAATACTACTCCCTCCCTCTCTGGTGGATGGATGGACAAAAACCTTTGACGATTTCATAATCGAAACAACTTCTTTGAAGTCCTCAATAAATCCAAAAAATCTCACATTATCTTTAATATTCAATTTAGATGCAAGCTCCTTAAGTTTACTGAATTCTGGACCATCTCCAATTATCGCAGCTTTTATTTTTGGCATCTCGCTTTTCAAAATACTAATTGATTTCAACAGAAGATCAATATTTCTTTCTTTAATTAATCTGCCAACAAAAACCACATCAAACTCCTCGTTGTAGGCATCTACATCTAAAAATTCTTTGAGAGTGATACCATTAGGAATCACGTGCACTTTATCTTCTTCAACTCCTAAGGATAACAGATCCCTTTTTGTTGCCTCAGATACTACAATATTTGTATCTGTTAATTTTGAAGTCAGTCTTTCTACAAGCCATCCAAACAAACCTTTTTTACCGAGGTATTCAAACCAGTATTTGTCCCATATCTCATGCCAAGTTATGACCAGCGGTGTTCTTCTAAATAACGAATGAACTTTAGCGGTAAAGCAAGGAAAGTAAGGAAACTCTTGACAGTCAATGACATCAAATCTCTCCTTCACTAGCTTCGGCAAGAGCTTTTCGGCAAAATATATAGCCTCCTTTATGCTCCTTCTTCCATCAACATAAAGTTGCATCGGCTCGCAAACACCATGCAGGATTATGCCATCGTGGTCAATTGTTCTACTATTGTTACCATCAAACCACCATCCAATCCCATACCAGTGAACCTCATGCCCTTTATCAGACAACCTTTTACCTATCTCATAAATCCTCTTCTCCGCTCCACCCTTTATCCATGGATAAACAGCATCGTAAATGTAGGCGATCTTCATTTTAATCCCTCAGTCCTTCAAGAGAGATGGAGAGAGTTCCCGCCAAACCTACG
>Ga0209410_1001730_pt1 | contig 10625 bp, 7 predicted proteins | sample Mar14436cmmetaG_FD_184135 | JGI IMG/M metagenome (GOLD analysis project Ga0209410, IMG submission 184135) | Marine hydrothermal vent microbial communities from Guaymas Basin, Gulf of California to study Microbial Dark Matter (Phase II) - Marker... ... | reverse complement strand
TCATCGTACGTTGTATACGGTCACGTACATGACGTGCTTGTAGCCTGCTGGATGATTGTATGGTAACCTTTAACCTATAACTCGGTGGCCTATCTACGAGCTCCAACTTCGACAACGTAGCCCGTATTTTATCACAGAGTGTGGTCCAATCAGATTGTTCAAATCTGGGCACAACTTTGAGTTCAACCTCACCACCACCGGGTGGATAGTAGCCACGTCGTACACAACGTGCATGTATTTCGTGTGCAAACCCCTTGTAGTATGGTAAGACAATATGCTGAAAGTAATCCCAAGTCATCGCCATCGGTACGTCGGTACCCCCCTTTATACGTAGATGTACCGGATTGCGTGCGAATAGGCTTACGGGTAGTATTGTCTGTAAAAACAACGTTATAGCGCCAGCAGTCTTGAAATCTATTTCGTAGCGACCGCCGATAATTTTACCTGGATAGAATATTATCTCCAAGCTACCAAGGTGAGCACCTTCGACTTTTGAATCTGTAAGCTTGGTTAACGCCTGCAGTACGTGTAGATGTTGTGGCTTAAGCCCAGGTTTCTGCCTACCTTTGCGGATATTAAATACGCGGATGGGTTTGCTGGTTAGTAGGCTGAACACCAACGCAGTACGTACGATCTGGCCACCACCTTCACGATATGCGCCATCGATCTCAATCAACCCCATAGTGAATTAGATTATATCGATGGAGCGAATCAATCAACCCATCAAACTACGGGATGTGTTGACAAATCCATCAATCCTCTGATACATAGAGGATGAAAGTATGGCTCGCTTTCGTTCTATCGATAGCCTCGATATTCATAATATCGAGGAGGAGCTTCCCACTCGCACTTGTGGTGGGTGGCCTTATCCTTGGGTTGCTGACGATTACACCAATAAAGGTTTGTACCCAGATTGTGGATACCATCACAAATGTTGATATACTTCTGTTAGCTATCGCGGTAAGTGTCATCCCACTTATTGGTGGTATCATGGAGTACAGTGGTGAGCTCGACCTTTTACTCAACAACCTACGTATTGGTAAAAGGGGGTTACTTATACTTGTACCTGCGCTTGTGGGTATGCTACCGATGCCGGGTGGTGCGCTGCTGTCTGCACCTATGGTACAGAAGGTGGCAAGCGAAGAGAGTGGCGAGTTGAAGACTGCGATCAACATATGGTTTAGACACCTATTGATACTCATCTATCCGTTGAGTGCTGCACTCATAGCGGCAACAAAGATTGTTGGCTTCACGGTATATGATGTGTTACCCTATCTACTTGTGTGGTTCGTACTTGCATTTGCGCTGGGGTATCTGTTCTTCTTGGTTAAAATCAGTGATAAGCACACACATAAGTCGGATTTCTCATTACGGGGGTTACTCATACCAATCTCCATATTGATGGTTGCACCAGTTATCGACTTCGCCATACAAAGGGCTTTCATCCTCAAATACAAAAGCATATCTACACTCGTAGGTGTATTGATGAGCTTGATACTGGCGGTGAGGTTAAGCCCCAAACGTATTAATTATAGGAAGATTATCACCAAGATGCGGCCGTGGGAGTTTGGTGCCATCATCCTGGGTATGTTCATATTCTTCAATATATTCAAGGTATCACCTATAGCGGATAGGATTGCGGGGATAGAGGTTTCACCCATTACACTATCAATATGGGGTGGCTTCCTACTTGGGTTCGCTACGGGTAGGGTGCAACTACCGGCATCCATCATATTACCCATATATCTGACCAAGTCGGGCAATATGTCGGGGTTCGTATTTTCGCTCATCTACGTGAGCATATTCTTTGGCTACGTGATATCACCCGTACATCCGTGTGTGGCAATAACTGTCAGTTATTTCAAAACCTCAATGATGGGGTTCATCAAAAAATGTATATTACCCGTGGCTATAATCATGCTCATAGTGGTGATATTAACCTATATCCATTAAATTGACAATCACCCAACTTTCCTATATTTCAACGATGGTATCACGTACCAGTTGGCAAGCGTATCTCTTTATAATACCATTTGCGATATTCTTTGCGATATTCTTGGGGTATCCATTCTTTTACGCACTGTACTTGAGTTTCCACAAGGTTACAGACATATACGATGCGTTTAATGCACTCAAATTCGTTCATCTGCATAACTATATCAAGTTGATGAAAGATGTTGAATTCTGGTGGTCTATCCTCATGTCACTACTATATGGTGCAATCACTATACCGCTTAGTATATTTGTTTCATTGATATTGGCCAACCTCCTACATCGCACGTTTTCACTGGTCAAACTCTACCGTACAGGGTTTTTCCTGCCTTACCTTTTGGATGTGTTTGTGGTTGCTATCGTTTGGAAGTTCCTATACGCACACCCATATGGTATTATCACGCAGTTATTGCAACGTATAGGGATTAATATACCGCCATTGCTGGCGTCACCCAAAACCGCCATGTTAAGTGTTGCGATAGCTATGACACTCAAAGGGTGTGGGTTCGGCATGCTGTTGTATCTTGCAGGCTTACAGAATATACCACGTTCACTATACGAGGCAGCTTCAATAGATGGTGCACCACCGTGGAAACAGCTCTTCTACATTACGTTACCGATGCTCAAGCCTATCACATTGTTTATGGTGGTGACTGGGATAATAGGTGCATTATCGGCGTTTGCCGAATTCTACGGGATGACAGGTGGTGGTCCCATCATACGTGTAGGTAGCCACATACTGGGTTGCACTAAAGTAGCTGGCCTATACCTGTTTCGTAACCTCGAGTCACTTAAGCTCGGCTATGCAGCCGCTATATCGTTTGTATTGCTGATAATTGCATTGATCATATCAGCTGTAAGTGCTAAACTGTTGCGTGTGGAATGGTGAATGAACAAAGTTAAAGCATTTATCATATATTTTTGGCTTACGGTTTTCTTGATAGTGGTGTTGTTTCCATTCATATGGATGATAATAACGTCACTCAAACCCATAGGTACCGGGCTTACACTTACTATCATACCGCGACCGCCTACTTTAAGCAACTATAAAAGTGTGCTCACACAATACAAGTTTGGGCGCTACTTTGTAAATTCGCTCATCGTCGCCTCGATTGGTGCGTTAGGTGCCACAGTACTGTGTACAATGGCAGCGTTTGCGTTCGCTAAACTGGAGTTCCCGCTTAAACGTCCATTGTTTGGTATGTTCCTATCAGTACTTATGGTACCGGGCCTTATGTTCGTTGTACCACAGTTCGCAATAGTGTATAGGTTGGGTTGGATCAACACCTACAAAGCGATGATCATACCACATCTTGCAAACGTATTCGGTATGTTCTTACTTGTACAATATATGAAGACCATACCTGATGAGTTGGTGGATGCCGCAAGAGTGGATGGTGCCAATAACTGGACAATATTCCTGAAGCTAATAGTGCCGTTGTCAGGTGCGATGATAGCAACTGTATTCTTGCTTACGTTTCAATTCCATTGGAATAACTTTCTGTGGCAATTGATAGTGGCCACCGATGAGCACATGTATACAGTACCGGTGGGGTTGGCCATGTTCCGCAGTGCACATGAGGAGCTACATACGTTGAAGATGGCAGCATCAGCGATATCGATATTGCCGATAACTATGATATTTATCTTTGCACAGCGTTACTTTATCGAGGGTATATTACGTGGTGCAATAAAGGGGTGATAAAAGGAGGTATCATGCGTAGGTTTATAGCATTGATGACGGTTGTCATACCATTTATAGTGGATGCACAACTTAAAGTGTGGGTAAGCTACAACGATGAGGAGTTTGCAGTATTCAAACAGTTAGTGACAGCGTTCGAAGAATCTACCGGCATAGAAGTTAATGTACAACGTATACCGTTTGAGGGGCAGGAACAGAAAATACTTACTGCATGTGCAACCCGTACCGCACCCGATCTCGCACGTGTGGATTGTGCATTCCTTGGTAAGCTGGCGCACCGTCATGCGTTACTTGATATCGACATAGGTGAGCTTGCCGATAAAATTGTACCTGTAGCTTTACAATCCTGTATCCTAAATGGCAAGCTATATGGGGTGCCGGATCAGCTCACCTGTGTATGTCTATTCTATAATAAGAGGTTATTTCGTGAGGCGGGGCTCGACCCGAACAAACCACCTGCTACGTGGGCCGAATTCCTCAAATACGCACAGAAGTTGACAGATCGCTCCAAAGGTATATACGGGTTCGCTATGCGTAACACGTTGTGGTGGACGCTACCGTTTTTCTATTCGTTTGGTGCTAACTTTATTGAGGATAACACGTGTGTGTTGAATTCACCCGAAGCGGTAGCTGCATTGCAGTTTAAAGTCGACCTATACCGTAAATACAAAGTAGAACCTGGTGCATGGAAGTCGGGTGCAATCGACCCCGATATGGGGTTTCAAAACGAAAAGTATGCGATGGTACTTAATGGTCCATGGAAGATAAAGCTGTTGAAAACTATAGGTATAGATTTCGGTGTCGCCCCTATACCAGCGGGTAAAAAAGGGGGGTACACCACGATTGGTGGTACAAATTTTGTGATATTTCGTGGCACCAAACACAAACACGAGGCAGTTGAATTCATAAAGTTTATCGTATCGAAAGAGTCACAGATAAAATGGGCTAATGAGTTGGGTCAGATACCCGTGAATATGGAAGCATTCCCATACGTTGATACCATACGTCATCCGTATCTGAAGGTTTTCCTATATCAACTACAGTACGCAATAGCACGACCGGTGTTAGCAGATTATCCTGCCATCGAGGATGTAGCTAACCCCATAATGGAGGCTGCACTCATGGGTGAGAAACCCGTAAAGGAGGCGCTGGAGCTCATCGTGTATAAAATAAACGCAATATTACAGGAAGAGTAACCATGTGGATAATTGTGTGGCTCACCAGTATGTTGATGGTCGATCATATACCCACTTTATACGTGGAACCAGGTAGACGATCGGAGATCGATCTCACTTATTTTGTTGTTAACACTGCTGTACCTAAGTCATTACGGATGGAGTTCAGTGAGCACATCGATGCAATAACTATAAGTTATGATACGGTTGACAACAAGATTATAGTCTATACCAGGCATGACTGGTGTGGGCTCACACATGTGAGGTTTAAAGTGACCAATGTTGATGGTGATACCGCTTATGGGGTGATAACTTTACGGGCACGTAAGTTGGTGACTGTAACGTTTCGTTACCATGGTAAACCCGGTAGTACCGTGTATCTTGCGGGTGAGTTTAATGATTGGAACCCCAATCTCACCCACATGAGGGATGACGACCATGACGGTATATACGAAGTAGAGTTAAAGCTACCTATTGGTGTATATCAATACAAGTTTGTAGTCGACGGTAGATGGATACATGATGAGCATAACCCCGATAAGCGGCCGGATGGGTTTGGTGGCTACAATTCAGTGCTAAACATAGGCGGTAAAGTACCGATACTGATAGGTGAAACCAAACGAATACATGGTGATACGTTACAATTCGAGGTTAGATTTGACAATGGGAGGCTCGACCCACAGACTATATCGGTGGTTACAAACAATAGGGTGCTAAAGGGTGGTTGGCAGGTAAGAGGTAATCTGATCGATTGCAAGCTCACCAACCTATCTGCTGGTAAGCATTGGTTTAAACTCAACGCAGCTAATACTGACGGTATCTACGCAAACGAACTTTATTTCGAAGAGTACATCGATGTGGAGCCCCAATTTGATTGGCGTGACGCTATCATATACTACGTGATTATCGATAGGTTCTGTAACGGTGACACAAGTAATGACGAGCCTGTGGAAGATGTGGAATTATCACCCAAGTGTAACTATCAGGGAGGTGACCTCATCGGCATAATCCATAAACTACGTGAGGGGTACTTTGATTCACTTGGTATCAACGTGTTATGGATATCACCTGTCTACCAAGGGCCCGACTCTGCGTATAGGGAGTCGTTCCCTCCTTACCGTAAGTATACAGGGTACCATGGGTATTGGCCAGTACATCCTACCAAAGTAGAGCATCGGTTTGGTGACATGCATCTACTCAGACAGCTGGTGGAGCTGGCACATCAACATGGTATTAGGGTTATGTTGGACTTGGTATTGAACCACGTGCATGAGGATCATCCCTGGTATAAGCGACATCCGGAGTGGTTCACAGCACCTTATACACCTGATGGTAGACCTAACCTTAGGTTGTTTGACGAGTTTCCACTCACTACGTGGTTTGATACGTTTTTGCCATCGTTTGATTTCACCAACCCCGAAGTGATAGATACAGTTGTCAGTAATGCTATATTCTGGATAAAGCAGACAGGAGCAGATGCGGTACGACTTGATGCAGTCAAACACATACCGCATGAGGTATGGCGTTACCTACGTAAACGCATAAGGGAAGAAATAGAGCTACAGCGGGGTGAACATTTCTATCTCGTAGGTGAAACCATCTGGGGTAGAGAAAAGTTAGCCGAGTATGTAAAACCGGAAGAACTCGATGGGCAGTTCGATTACCCACTATACTGGTGCATAAGGGATGTATTCGCATATGGGACACGTGATATGGTGGCACTTGCTAACGAGCTCATGCAATCCTACCGTATATATGGTGGACATGCGATAATGTCCGTGTTCATCGGTAATCAAGACTTTGCACGTTTCATTACATATGCGGATGGGTTGGTGGGTGACGAGAAGGAAGTGGGTTGGCAAACAACGGTGAAGGTGTCCAACCCCAACAGCTATAAGAAGTTACAACTTGCCATAACCTTCATAATGACGGTTAATAGTGTGCCGATGATTTTCTATGGGGATGAGTTTGGCATGCCAGGTGCAGGTGACCCTGACAACCGTAGAGTTATGAGGTTTGGTGATGAACTCACGGAACATGAGAGACAAACCCTGCAATACATACGTAAGGTGGTGCAACTGAGACGCCGTCATCCATCACTACGTAAGGGGGTGTTAAAAACGCTGGTCATCGAACCCGATGTCTGGGTTTACCTTAAACAGTACTTCAATGATAAGGTGATAGTAGGCCTTAATAGAGGGGGGACACCTAAGACGATGCGACTTGAACTTACAGGTAGGTGGGTAGACTATTTCACCGGTGATACGTTGAGTGGTAACGTAGAAACCACTATACCAGCGATCGGTACGCTAATCCTTGAGCAGGTGAGATGATAGCAATATTTGCAATGGAGGTAGGTGTCGACCCTGATATACCCACGTATTGCGGGGGGTTGGGAATACTGGTGGGTGACATACTAAAGACTGCCGCCGATATGGGGTTACCGTTTGTGGGAGTATCATTGATGTATCACGAAGGTTACCTAAAGCAAAAACTAACTGATGATGGTGAGCAGATCGAACTACCTGAGGATTGGCAACCTGCAACTAAACTACAGAGGTTAGATAAACGGATACAGCTTAAGATCTGTGGTGAACCGGTGGTGGTTGGAATATGGTGCTATTATGTGAGAGGGATGACCGGTCACGTTGTACCCATATATTTTTTGGATACGAACTTATCCAAGAATAGCGAGCACATACGGGAGGCAACACGTAGACTATATTTAGGTGACAAGAAATGTAGGCTAATACAGGAGACACTTTTGGGTATAGGTGGGGTTAAGGTGCTGAGAAGTTTGGGTTACAACATCGATGTATACCATATAAATGAGAGTCATGCTGCACTGTTGATACTGGAGTTGATACGTGAGCTTCGTGATACCAAGCTTGTACGTAAGAAATGTGTGTTCACAACGCATACGCCGTTACCTACGGGACACGAAGAGTATGGGGTTGCTCTGCTAAAGGAGGTGCTGGCTGAGGAGTACCACCCTATCTTGCAAACATTGGTGCCAGATGGTGTATTGAATATGTCGCGGTTGGCGTTCACCTATTCCGCATATACTAATGCGGTATCGAAACGACATGCTGAGGTTACACGGGAGATGTTTCCTGAGTTCAAGATCGACCATATAACGAACGGAGTACATTCGCTGAGCTGGACGTGTGATGAGTTTAAATCGCTTTTCGATAGATACGTAACGGGATGGAGAGAAGACCCAAGGAGGTTGGTTGATGCCGATAGAATAGATAATGACAAGCTATGGACTGCACATATGGAGGCTAAGAAGAGGTTGATCGATTTCGTACATAAATCATGTGGGGTGAAGCTCAACCCCAATGTGTTAACGATAGGGTTTGCACGTCGTGCTACGGGATACAAACGTGCATATGTGGTGTTGGAGGATATCAACCGCTTACGAGCTATCGGTAAGGGTAAGCTGCAGCTCGTATTTGCTGGTAAGGCATATCCAACAGATTACGACGGTAAATCCATGATACGCAAAATCTACAAAGGTATACACGAGCTTAAGGATGACGTCAAAATCGTATATATTGAAAATTACGATATGGAGGTGGCTCAGCTGATGGTAGCAGGTGTAGATGTATGGCTCAACACACCACGACCGCGGCTCGAGGCTTCAGGTACAAGTGGTATGAAAGCTGCACATAATGGGGTGCCAAGCTTGAGTGTGCTGGATGGATGGTGGGTTGAGGGTTGTATCGAAGGTGTCACAGGATGGAGCATAGAGGATGGTGACGATAGGAGGTGTGCCAACTCACTATACGATAAGTTAGAAAACGTGGTGATACCAACATTCTACGGAAATAGGGCGAAATGGCTACAGGTTATGAAGAACACCATCATCCGTAATGCAAGCCAATTCAACACACATAGGTTGATAACCGAATATATGATGGTATTCGATAGACTCAGAGGTCAAACCTCAACGTAAACTACTTTATAATACGTTTGTCGAGAAACTCGGGCGGTTGTTTACCCGCATACAGGTAGACGGTTTTGAGTGTATTGCGGAACATTTCATCAAACACACGTTCATCATGTGTATATTGATCGCGCCCGTACCACCAGAACCAGTCTGAACCTTCTGCTGCGTAGATGGCTTCCCATGATGCAGCGGGTACATTGGCCCAACTTTCCATATCTGACCTTACCCTGAGTAGATACTCCCATGCGAGATTCTCTTCAGGTTCGCCTATCCATGTGTCGAAACTTGCAGCTATCCAAGACCCTGCATGCAGGTTATACAATGTATCGCGTACGGTGAACATGCTTAGAAAATCGGTCAACGTTACAGGGGTAATCCAATCTATATCCTGTAAGCTTGAATATAACGCATTTAAAAAGTCACTACCATCGTTAGGGTAGTTCTCCCATGGGTTTTCGCCATCCAATATCACAGACACAAGTGGTGGGTATTTTGAATCAGCAAACTGCTGACGTATTGATGCAAGATTTGCTATGAAATCGTCGACTGCAGCCTGTGGATCCATACCCGAATATACAAACCCTATAGCATCGGATAGCCTCGTATCACGAAAGATAATGTAGACACTGTATGTATCACTGACTGCGATGTAGGGGCGGTACTTTTCGTGTGCTGAACAGTATCCTTTACCCAACGTATGTGCCAGTACCTGTTCGTCGGAAGCTATCCATTTTATACCGTTACGTGCAAATATGGGGATGACAGATTCGGAGACTGCACCCTCAGCAGGCCACATGCCAGTGGGTGGGGTGCCAAAAATCTCTTCATAAAACGTGATAGCCTTACGTACCTGGGTATCGGCATCGTCGGGGTATCGAAACCCCATACCATTGTCACAAAGTAATGGCAATATAGGGTGATAGAATGGGGTAGTGATAAGTTCGATCTGCCCACTATCACGTAACCTTTTGTGTATCGGTAAGACTGCACGCATTATCTCGATATGTGTATCGATAAGTTCACGTTTGTCATGTTCGGTGAAGTTGCGAGCTTTTTCGATGAGATGTCTTACCGTGACATGTTTGCCAGTGGGTAGCTCAACCGTGTCATCGTGAAAGGATGGGTCAACCCATGTGAGGTTAAACCATACCTGTAGGTCACGCCAATCCTGTACCGTGTAGTTGTTAAGTGTAGCTTCTGCGTCTAATGAACCATCGGGTTTGAATCTGCGTTTAAGCCGTAACTCGTGATACCGTGGGTACCTGTCGATCATATTTCTCCAGTTGGCGCTGAAGAAGTTTTCTGCAATGAAAAGCTTCTCACTATCTGTGAGCGCGTCTGCGGGCTTTAGTGTTAACCTCATGTAGATATCGGTGGGTTTACCTGATTCGTACATTGCGATCATATCGAGTATCTGTGATATCAGAGATGGTGTGAGGTTTATCACACAATGTACTTGCGGATACTTCTCAAGTGTAGCTGCCATATCATAGTAATCCTTAGTACAATGTAAGCGTACCCAGGGTTTAGTGTATTCACCTGTGGTGGGATCTTTGAAATAACGGGGTTGGTGTTGGTTCCATAATATCAACAGATATACGTTGGGATCAGATATTGTTGTGTGCATCCAGAGAAGTAATGTCCACACACCCAAATATAGGTGGATATGAGCTACGTCAACATTTGGTCACTGTGGATAGATTGACTTAGTTGTGTCACACGTATCTTACAGGAAGGAGGTATTATGATAAGGAGATTGGTACCTGTTTTTATTTTGGTTGTCGGATTAGCTGGTTGTAGAAAG
>Ga0209410_1001728_pt1 | contig 10633 bp, 10 predicted proteins | sample Mar14436cmmetaG_FD_184135 | JGI IMG/M metagenome (GOLD analysis project Ga0209410, IMG submission 184135) | Marine hydrothermal vent microbial communities from Guaymas Basin, Gulf of California to study Microbial Dark Matter (Phase II) - Marker... ... | reverse complement strand
CTCCTATGCTAGGGCCTGTAGGATTCTAGAGAAGTCCAAAGATGAGCCATCGACCAAGCCTCCAGCCGAGCCCCTTGAGGTTGAGAAGAGGCTGTTGAGGAGGATGACGATCCTCCCAAAGCTGCTATCGGAGTTCGATGAGAATCTATTGGTTAAGCCGATAGCGAATTATGCATATAAGCTCGCATCCGAGTTTAACGACTTCTATGAGAAGGCCCCAGTTCTAAGGGCGCGGGAAGACATTAAGAAGTTCAGGCTTGCGATAGTCATGGCGTTCAAGATAACCTTAGCTAACGTATTGAAGCTCCTCGGAATCCCATTAATGGAGGAGATGTAGACTTACTCTATCTGAACCCTGAATCCCTTCCTCTCCTCTCCAGCCTTCTTCAAGACGACCTCCAAGACCCCATTCTTATAAGATGCCTTGGCAGATTTCGGGTCGACCTTCGCGGGTAGATCGACCTCCTTATAATATTTCCTCTGAGGAGTGTCGACCGAGATTATCAATCTATCCTCGGTCGCGTTCAGGTTTATGTCCTTCTTCTCAACCCCTGGAACCTCCGCGACCACCTTCACCACATCCTTCTCCTCATATACGTCCACCAACGGCTCTCTCGCCTCGGTTAATTCGACCATCTCAGGCCTCCCCCTCGGCGGCCTGATGTTCCCGAACTCCCTTATGATCGGCCTCCCATCAGGCCCAATCCTTATCGAGTAGCCATAGACTATTGGCCCAAACTCTCTAACTATCCCCTTATCAGTCCTCCTCTCCCTGATCAAGCCCCTCGGGAGCTCCCGCTCAAGATCCTCAAAAGACTTTGAGAACATCTCGTCAAGCTCCCTCATCATTCGCTCCATCTCCTCAAAGATCCTTGAGAATGGTGAGCGCCTCCTCCACCACCTATCCCAACTCATAACACTAATACACCTCCAACACAATAGATTCTAAGACTTATATAACCATATCCCTAGAATAGCATCGAGCCAACAATTTCTCCATTTAAAGATAAAATCAGCTTCCCGCAGAGCTATCCTACCTTTCCAATAGCATAACTCAAAGTTTTTCACACTATATCACATCAGCCCTCACATCTCTTACCTCGCGCCAAGCTCTTAATAGTCTCATAGGTCTCGAACTCCGGGGCGAGTGAATCATACCAATTGAATCTTCCATAAGAGAGCTTCCTGACCAGATCCCCTCTCCCCATGTCGCCTCCATGTATAGGGTAGATGAAGATTATACCAATCTTCGAGAAGAATTCGTCGGCCTTCCTCAAAAACTCCCTCGCCTCATCCTTGCTCAGTTCTTGGCTGAAGACATAGAGTTGAGTTCTACCAGGCCCACCATAATCTATTCTAGCGAATATCGGGATCCCATAATCTTTCTTGATCTTCTTCACAAGCCTATCCCATAACTTCTCATCAAATTTCCCTATCTCTCCCGTGAGTTTATCCTTGATCTCATCTGGGGATGGGGAGACCATCGCGGCATCGACATTGACGTACTCCCTTGGAACGCTCACAATGGAATCTCCCCATTTAACGGCGACCCACGTTATGACATAGATGTATTTACCCTTCTCCTCGCCATATTCATGTATCTTCTCAACGATCTTCCAAGCAGCCTCATAGCTCTCCCTCACGGCTGGATGATTTGGATCCTTAGTCAATTCCTCCATTAGATGAGCCTGCATATAGAGCATGTCTATCCAGATGGCGTCAACTCCTGCATCTATCTGCTTATAGATTCTGTTGAGGAAGATCTTTTGAAAATCGGGGTTCGTCAGGTCTGGGAAATACGTTCTCATCCTTTGCTTAAGCTCTTCCTCGCTTGGACACGGCTCACCTCTCCCAACATCCCCCCACCTCCTCGCCCAATAGCATTGAAGATCTCTCTTGCTGACATCGATTCCCCATTTCCTCGGATCCAAGGCCATCTCCCACGCCCTATCCCTATCTCCAGGCTCAAGAAGTATGTTGGATTCGCCGGCCTCCTCAGGATAGAGGAACTCCGCCTGAGTTCCGCCGCAGAAGATGATACTTGGCAGCTCTTTCTTTATCTTTGAGATCGCAATTCTTAAATGCTCATAGCTTTTGCCGAGGAGCTTACATTTCTCAGCTTCTCGTGGAGGGAGGTCGGAGCATCTATCTGGACAGGGCTTCTGGGTCATCCAGCCTTGGAAGATGAAGTCCGCTCCCAGATCCTTGAAGATCTCTATCACATCATTCACGCTTCTATTCATGACCCCGCCGTCCGTTACATAGCGATACTGAACAGCAACCTTAATGTTGGGGAAACCGCCGCGACCACCGCTACCCGAGCCGCCGTCCCCTCCTAGATATACGATCAAACCAATCGCTAAGATTGAAGCCAAGATAACGGCGACCAAGATCTTATCTCTCATCTTCATAACTTCTCATCTCCTCGGGCATCTTCCATCTAAGACTAGAGATACATTCTCAAATATAGCCTCGATCAACACCAAGCTCTCCAGCCCCCATGACACACTTCCTTTTGGAGGGATTATTAATTTTTCAAAGCGGGCCCGGTAGGATTTAGACCACAGTGTCAGGAGTTAAGCTACTCGTTTCTATTAAATCTTCTTGGAAGGTTGCGACTATCTATTTTCCAGCTCATCGAAGATTAGTCTTTATTAGACATGTATTCAACTCGTCATAGGAAATCCTGCTATAGCAACTCAATTACCAAGGTAATACCGCTCGCTAGCCTACGTCAATTTTTATATGGAATAAAAATTAGTGGAATAGTATGAAATTTCTTAGATAGTTACTGAGAAGCGCTTAGCCTCCTTTTCATACTTATCCCAAGGCATTGCTCCAGGCACTTTTATCTCTCCGCGTATTATTTTCTCCCTTGCCTCCTCAATCTCCGCTCTTATTTCATCGGTCACGAGCTTCTTCGCAATCCTTGATCTACAGTTCCCTCTACCCATGTCACATGGACCGACGAGTTCCGGTCCGAATATGTAGATACTCCCGTTAAAGTCCATCTTTCCTTCAATGAAATTCTTTAGGGTTATCACTAAACCTAGGCCGACATTCTTTAGCATGCTGGCGACCATATGATCTGGGTACCATCCGCATTGATCAATGTCTACACCTATAACTATTTTATCCTTTTCTTTCGCCGCCTCATACGCTCCCAGTCCTGCTAGATAACCGGCGACAAATAATACATCGACTCCTCTTTCAAATTGATGAAGTGCATACATCTTCATCTTTGTGGCATCTAAGGGATCTCCAGTATATTCCTCGATTATTTTTATGCTTGGATCAACATAATGGACTCCAGCCTTATAGCCTTCGGCGAAGTCATGGAGAATTGGGATATCGAGGTGACCGAGGTATCCTACAGTTTTAGTTTTAGTGATCTTTGCAGCCAAGATTCCAACTAGAAAGCTTCCCTCATTTTGCTTAAACATCGTATAAGCGACATTAGACAGATTCTTGGTCTTAGCGCCAGCATCGTGGCACAACCAGAGCTGATCTGGATATTTTGGCGCGAGCATCTCTATCCATTCTCTGTATCCGTCATGGCATCCAACTATGAGGTCATATTTGCCTGACTCAGCTGCTGATGAAAGAGCTGTAACCGCCTCCTCTCTCTTAAACATATTAACGTCAAATGGCTCAACCTTTATCCCCAATATCTTCTCAGCCTGCTCACATCCCCAGAGAACATCGTCTGAGATGGTATGCGTTCCGAATCCCGTCTCAAACACCGCAACCCTGACCTTCTTTCGAACCGGCTTGGTTGGAGGAGCGGGCTTAAGCATGGTTCCGGCATAATAACCTCCTACTCCAGCAATGACTCCTGCGACGGCTACTCCAATAGCAACCTTAGCCGCTGTTGACAGCGCCTCTCTCCTAGTTATAAGAATTCTTCGACCATGCATACTATAATTTTTTTCAGGTGGCATATATAAACTTTCATAAGGAATCTCAATTTTAATGGCGAAACAGCTAAAAACAGCTACTATATTAAAACGAGTGGTTTGGAGCTAAGGGAGATATTCGAGAAAAGTTGGTATCCACTATTCTCTGCTATCTTAGGGTTCATAATTGGAACATCTTTGGTTATATTGTTGGGAATAAACCCGCTAAAGGTTATGATGATACTGATCATATCCCTTAGCTCGAGGATGGCTCTCAGCGAGATAGCCGTAGCATTCCCTGCATGCCTGTTCTGCGCTCTCTCCTTCTTATTGACATTTAGAAGCGGGATATTCAATTTTGGAACCCCCGGACAGTATGTATTAGGAGCATTATGTTCAACTATTTACGGAATATTATTTGACTACCATCCATTGATAAATATACCATTAGCCTTATTAAGCGGGTTCCTCGGAGGAGCCTTATGGGCGTTGCCAGCAGCTTTCCTGAAGTGGAGAAGAAATATCAATGAGGTCATTACGACCCTTCTCCTTTCCTTCACCGCCCCAATTTTCGGAATATACATGGTCAAGCTTCCAGGGATAAAGGATCCGACAAGAGTGAATATAATAGCCTCTCTTCCAGTAAATGAATCTACGAGGCTTCCATCGCTTATGCCTGGAGCTGGGGTCAATAGTAGCTTATTGCTTGCATTGGTCGCGGCCATCCTAGTCTACATATTACTCTGGAAGACTCGTATGGGAATAAGGATCAGGGCCACAGGATTAAATCCTATGGCAGCGAGATATCATGGGATAGACACGGATAGAGTAATGTTCATGACATTCCTGTTAAGCGGCGGTCTAGCTGGCCTTGGAGGGGCATGCTACATTTTGGGAACCGCCCATGCATACTATGCCAGAACATTTATAGGCTTAAGCGGCTACGGGCTCTCAGGAATAGTTGCAGCTTTCATTGGCGGAATTCATCCTATCGGATCAATATTCTCATCCCTCTTCTTCTCCGCCCTAATGGTCAGCGGACTCATGCTTAATATAGAGGCAAAAGTGCCAGTAGATTACGTTGTATTGATCCAGGGCGTGATCTTAGCATTCGTCGCGATGCCCCTATTAATTAGAGAGGCGTTCAGAAGGCTTGGAGGGATTAAATGATCTCACAAATCCTATCCATAAGTTTGATCGCAACGACAATCTCTTTCACGGCGCCGTTGATTTTAGCGGCTCTTGGAGGCTTAGTTGCTGATAAGAGCGGAGTCCCAAATGTTGCAATTGAGGGAATGATTTATCTCGGAGGGATAGTAGCAATCATAATCTGTTTCTTTACAGGAGATCCATGGATAGCAACCTTTGTTACGGCGGCGATAGGTGCATTACTCTCATATATCCTAGGGCTCATATGTGTTAAGGAGGCCGGGGATGTAGTAATTGGGGGATTCTCCATAAACTTCATCTGCTGGGGTCTTGCCCCAACTTTATCGTTAATGGTCTTCGGCAGTAAAGGCATGACTCCAATGGTCAGCGGTTTTTCCCAAATAAGGATATTCATAATAGAAGAGGCTGGAGCCCTTAGAGAAATTCTCTCACAGACGCCATTGACCTACCTAACATTCCTCGTCTTAATATTGTTATATATTTTAATGAATAAAACTAGATTTGGAAAACATGTGATTGCATCAGGTCTTGACCCATTTGTAGCGGATACTCAAGGAGTTGATGTATTTAGAGTTAGATACTTAGCATTAATGATTAGCGGAATTTTGGCAGCAATAGCTGGTGCAGAATACTCTCTTGGAATAATCCATAGATGGAGTCTAGGATTGAGCGCTGGTAGGGGCTTTATAGCTATTGCTGCTTATCTCTTCGGTAGAAGAAGGCCCTTAGAGACTACGGGCGCATGTTTTCTATTCGGCTTCCTTGAAGCGCTTTCAATAAGGCTTAGACAAGTTTTAGGCTGGATGCATGGCGCGACTGAGATAACCCAGATGCTTCCCCTGATCCTGACGATCATAATATTAGGTATAGTTGGGAAAGGAGAGTTCATGAAGTTCGCGAAGCCGTATAGGAGAGAATGAGCATATGGCGAGAAGACTTTCAGAGATTATCCGAGAACTTGGTAAAAAAGGTGGAGCGAGTGTATATGGGCAAGCCGCCGCTAAGGCATTAGAACTCATGGCAAAGGAACTCGAAGACATCGATTCAAATGAATTCCTTAGGAGACTTGAAACTTATGGATCAGAGCTTATCGAGAGTCAGCCATGCATGGCCTCCATGATAAATGCAGTCGAGTATATCCTGAATCCAGTGAGACAACTTGTTAGCAGAGGTGGGGAATTAAGCGCATGTAAAAGACTTGTGTTAGAGAGGGCTTCAGAATATATCAAGAACTCAGAGAATGCTGTTAAGAAAATAGCGAGATTCGGAGCTAATCTAATACGAGATGGAGATACCATCCTCACCCACAGCTATAGCTCAACAGTCTTACAGATCTTAAGGTCCGTAAAGAGATCTGGGAAGCATGTTGAGATAATCGTAACAGAATCTCGTCCAAAGCTTGAAGGTCGTGAGCTCGCCTCTGAACTGCTTAAGGAGAAGATTCCAATAACTCTCATCATCGATGCAGCTATATGCACCGTCATAGATAAAGTTGATAAAGTATTGGTTGGAGCTGATAGTGTCTTAGCTGATGGCTCAATTATAAATAAGGTTGGAACATTCCCAATAGCTCTCGCCGCTCGCTTAAATAGCATACCCTTCATTGTTGCAGCTGAATCCTCAAAGTTTAATCCTTTCTCGTTGGAGGGTAAATCCATGGAAATAAAGATGGGCGAGCCAGAGGAGCTCATAGATCGAGAAATGTTTAAAAATAGTAATCTGTTCAAGATATGGAACCCGATCTTTGAGGTGGTTCCATCAGACTACATAACTCTTTTCGTAACCGATTTAGGGGTATTACCTCCCCAAGCGGCAATAGTCGAATTTAAGTCCATTATACATGGGAACTTTAGACAAGGCTCCTTCCGCTAATTGGTTGAGATTTGATTAACTCGAAAACTTCCTCAATCGGGGGCGATGAACTCGCCCCTTTCCTTGTGACTTTAAGTCCTCCAACAGCATTAGCGAATATCCCAATTCGCTCAAGATCCCATCCTTTAAGGTGTCCATAGATAAAGCCCGCATTAAATGCATCTCCGGCTCCCACTATATCAACGACTTTTAGATCGAAAGCTGGACAGTAAATTATCTTATGGCCAGATGCTACGATACATCCTTTTGATCCAAGTTTAATACCTATTAGCGATGCACCTGTCTCTCTTAAATAATCTACCGCCTTAATTAAATCTCTTTTACCTGTGAGCAGTTTAACTTCTTCCTCATTCAATAGCAAGATATCAGAGATCTCCATCGATCTCTCAAAGAGGGTCTTAAATTCTTCTGGAAGCCTCCTCCCGGGAATTCTTATATTTGGATCAAATGCAACCGTTACCCCGAAATCTTTAGCGATTTTCATAGCCTTTATTACTGCACGGGCAGGTCTCTTATCAAAGAACATCGCTCCATCTCCAAACAAGACTTTACTATTGGTAATGGCATCTTGATCTATGTCTTCTTCTCCAAATTTTGAGATGGCACTATTTGGAAGCATCGAAAAGAACGTCCTCTCACCTTCCTGATCCATGACTGTATAAACTCTTCCAGAGAACGATCCCTTAACTATCTTAACATATTTGCAATCTATTCCATATTCAGTGAGCTTCTCCAAAATACGTTTTCCAACGTCATCCATACCGAGCTTGGTTATCAGAGACGTCTTTAAGTTAAGTCTTGAGGCGGAGATCAATAGATTTGCTGTACACCCACCTATAAATTCATTTGAATCTTGGATGAACGCACATCCGCCTCTAATCGGGAAGGTCTCCACAGTAAGCACCACATCCATCAATGCTAGTCCAACTCCTAGAATATCATACATCTGGCTCACCCTCCAGACCTTCTCAAGGCAGTCTCCCACTCACTATCGCCGTTTCAAGCTCCTCTCTAGTTATTTCGCCTGACTGGAGGTCCGCGATCTTCATACCCTTATGGAGGATCACGAACCTGTCTGCTATCGGATAAATGTCTCTGATTATATGCGACACTACTATGACAGATTTCCCCATCTTCTTTGCGTTCCTTATGTAAGTTAAGACCTTCTCGGTCTCCTTTATCGAGAGGAAAGTCGTAGGCTCATCCAGTACTATGAGTTCTCCTCCAAAATATATGCATCTACCTATAGCTATCCCTTGTCTTTCTCCTCCTGAGAGAGTTGCCACATCCCTTTTCATAGAGTCTATATTGAGTCCAAGTTCTCTAAGCACTTTACTGCAGATCTCCATCATTTTCTTCTCATCTAATAGCTTGATGGGGCCGTAACTCTTCACGATCTCCCTTCCCAAGAAGAAATTCTCGACAACGTTCATCCCGTCAATCAGGGCTCCATATTGATGAACAACCTCTATGCCTAATGCCTTGGCGTCTAGTGGAGAGGATATCTCAACTTTTTTACCTTTCCAGTAGATCTCACCTGAATCCTTCTTATATACTCCGGTTAGGATCTTGATCAAAGTACTCTTACCCGCTCCATTATCGCCCACTAATGCTACGACTTCTCTTGAATTGACCGTTAAGCTAACGTCCTTTAATACTTGAATGTGACCGAACCTTTTACTGATATTCCTCATCTCAAGAAGCGGTGTGGGCAATTATCGCCCCCTCTATCTTGGAAAAAACATCTGACTTAAATAGATTATAACCAACCTTCAGAATTTTTAAATATAGGCCGCCTTAGAATCGCTGTCGAGCATGAGTTGTATGAGAGATCTCTTTAGCGTGGAGAAACCCATCATTGGGATGGTTCATCTAAGACCTCTTCCCGGATCTCCTCTCTATGAGGGAGGCGGATTAGAACCTATAGTAGAGCAAGCAGTAAAGGATGCTAAGGCCTTAGAAGAAGGCGGAGTTGATGGAATTCAAATTGAGAATTTTGGCGACCGATTATTTAAGAAGAACGTCGGGCCCGAGACCGTGGCATTCGTAACAGAGATTGTCCATAGAATTAAGGAAGAGATCTCTTTACCTCATGGCCTATGCATCTTAATGAGCGGGAGGGCCGGACTGGCGATAGCGAAGGCAACTGGAGGGAAATGGGTTAGAGTCCCTTATTATATGGAGGTCTATGCATCTTATGTAGGGTTGATGGAGGGTGAGGCGGCTGAATTATTGAGATTCCGGAGATACATTGACGCGAGAGATGTTAAGATATTCGCGGATATCCATATAAAACATGCATATCCATTACTTCAGAGAAGTATAGAGGATGCAGCGAGCGATGCGGTCGAGATGGGTCTTGCCGATGCTGTGATAGTCACAGGCAAGGCTACAGGATCTCCTACGAACCCTGAAGATGTTAAGGCTGTGAAGGAAAGGCTTGCAGAGACACAAGTTCCGGTCCTCATTGGAAGCGGTGTGAGTGTCGAGAATATAGAGAAGTATTGGCCATATATTGATGGGATTATCGTTGGAACGAGTCTCAAGGTTGATGGTGTAACCACGAATCCAGTTGATGTGGAAAGAGTTAAAAGGTTCATGTCAAAGGTGAGGAGGTTGAGAGAGAGATGAGCTATTTAAGGAAAAGAACTCGTTTGGTGGATATATTCGGTGTAGAAAAACCGATAATAGGCATGGTCCACCTCCTGCCGCTTCCAGGCTCCGGACTTTACGATGGAAATCTTGAACCAGTGCTAGACAGGGCGATTCGTGATGCTAGGGCTTTAGAGGAGGGCGGGGTTGATGCTATCGAGGTGGAGAACTTCGGTGATATGACCTATTTCCCGGGAAAAGTCGAACCTGAAACCATCGCAGCGATGACATATATAGCCTCTGAATTATCTCATGAAGTAAGCATCCCAATGGGAATATGTCTCCTCACGGATCCGTACTCGGCGTTTGCCGTCGCTCACGTAGTGGGAGCATCCTTCATCCGAGCTACTGTTTACACCGAGGCAATAGTGGATGTATCTGGGGTAATTCAGGGGCCAGCTCATAGAATTCAGAGACTTAGGAAGCTGCTATCGGATGATAAGGTCAAAATATTCGCAGATGTCCAGATAAAGCATAGTGTTCCACTAGCGCCAAGACCTATTGAAGAGTCCGCCAAAGACGCATTTTACTTTCTAGCAGATGCTGTGATAGTTAGTGGGAGATTTACAGGGGAAGAGACCCCGGTCGAGAAGGTTAAGAGGGTTAAGGAATATCTGCCAGAATTCCCGATCTTAGTCGGAAGCGGCGCAAATCCGAAGAACATCAGGAAGCTACTACAATATGCTGATGGGGCGATAGTCGGCACAACATTTAAGCGTGATAGAATTACTACAAATCCCGTTGATGTGAAGAACGTTAAGGAATTCATGGAGATCGTAAAGAGTATTAGAAGGGAATTGAAGAGCCATCGATAACACTTTACCATGAATCAGGCGAAGCGAGTTTAAAGTCTGCGGGCCCGCCGGGATTTGAACCCGGGACCTCCGGCTCCGGAGGCCGGCGCCATATCCAAACTAGGCCACGGGCCCATATATTCCATGGTCTTCGATCCTTAATTTCTTTTGTATTCTACTTGTAGCCTGTTGTCAGATTTTCTGGGTATGATTTCGACGTTTTTCGAGCTGTAAGGCTTATCTTTAACC
>Ga0209410_1001726_pt1 | contig 10637 bp, 13 predicted proteins | sample Mar14436cmmetaG_FD_184135 | JGI IMG/M metagenome (GOLD analysis project Ga0209410, IMG submission 184135) | Marine hydrothermal vent microbial communities from Guaymas Basin, Gulf of California to study Microbial Dark Matter (Phase II) - Marker... ... | reverse complement strand
GATATAAGGAGATCGATAGATATGGTTTGGGGCGAGCGGCGGGGCGGGCCACGGGGAGCTCCCGAGGAAGTTCCTCCCCCACGTGGGAGACGCGTGGCGCCGCGAGGCGTCGGGGGAGACCCCGGGCAACGCCGCAGAGACGAGACCACCCGCATCCAGATGAGGATGAGATGGTTGTAAGCCGTCGACGAGGATGTGGGTTTGGGTGAAACGGGCGTCCCACGCGGGGAAAGGTTGGAGGCCGATGAACCAGTCTCCCAGCGAGGCCTCCTAAACCGCTTAGACGAATCCCGCCTAAACACTGAAGGAGGACTACCGCCGCACGCCCCATCCCATATTTGGGACTATCTACAATTTCTGAATCCATTATATAAAAATATTTCCCCATGTGATCTTAAAAAAGATCATCTGAGAAATTTATTCACATTTAAGTAAAAATTTATTCATCATCAAAACAAAGAGAATTCGTTATGAAAGAAGAGATTTTTTGCCCTAATTGCGGGAGTTCTAATATTGTCGGTTACAAAGGTTCGTATGAGTGTTTTGATTGCGGATACAAGTGGAAGAAGTCTCATGTTAAAAAGCTTAGTTTAAGAAGAGAGATTATTCCACTTTGGAAAGTCTTACTAATCATCTCATTAATAATAGCAATTGCTGTTGCTGTTCCAGCGACATGGCATCTTATCGCTCAAGGCAGAATTACCATTAAAGCCGCTCCAAAAGGAGCGGTAACAGTTGAACCAATAGAGCCATCCTCAGCAGATTTAGGGAATATAACTTTAAACCCTGGTGAGACTTTCTATTTACCGCTCATATTCAAAGTGAAGATAGAAGACGTGCCATTTCACTTCAGCAAGCTTTACGTTGGATATAATCCTTGTCCACCAAAATTATTTCATATAAAGAGTTGCAGATGGGGAACATCTTTAGATTCGATGTCTCAAACATGTTTCGAGGAGTATTCAATCGGTGCAAGCCTAACAGAAGATAATTGGAGATATTATGAATATAAACCTGAATATCACGCCACTAATGTGATTCTTGATCCTGGTGAATATTATTTCAATATAACTTTAGCCTTAGATACTGGTTATCCGGAGCAAAATATTACATTCGATTTTAAGGTTTATATAGAGTTGGAAAGAATTAGCTGATCTGATGAAGGAGAAAAAGGAACGCAGACAAGGCTTCTTATAAATTGAATGGCTTGCGCCTTACGCTTAAACCAGATAAAGCATATATATTGTTGGTAAAGCTTCTTTAGTGCAACATGTTAAGAGAATTTGTTATAAAGGGATTCAAGAGCTTAAAAGATGTAAAACTTAACCTGAGTAAAATAACGGTTATAATAGGACCGAACCGCGCAGGGAAGTCAAGCGTTCTTCAAGCATTGATGATGTTAAGACAATCCGTCGGAACACAGACATTAGTAACTAGGGGGAAATATCTTACATTAGGGACATTTGATGAGATTTTATCAAAGGGAGTTGAAGAGATGGAGTTTCAAATTATCGGCGATACTTATCTAAAATCTGTTAGAAAGTTATTCCCACTTTCTTTAGGTAAAATTAATTTTGGGTATCATTTAAAATTCAGAGAAGGACAATTAACATGGCATTATTGTGGAATAAGAATCGGAAAATGGCAAATTATATTTGAATCCGATTTGGAAAAATCTGAGTCTATAGTTAAACCGGAGCAGTTAACTCATGAGTTATTTAGATTATCCTTAAGTCCAGGTGGCTTAATTGGGAATATATTAAATGTATCCATAGACAAAATAGTCGAGGAGAGCATTCGCTCTGACGTATCAGCACTAAAAAGAGATTTAGAGGGTGTCATAGTGAATGTATTATCAAAGATTTATCATGTCCCGGCTTTAAGAGGTATTGATAAGATTTCTTATGATTTAAAAGGTTATAGGGAAGATATAATCACATCTTCAGAGGGAGCATCTATGTTCGCATCACATACTGCTGACGTTCTAGCATATAATAGACAATTAGAAGAGAAACTAAATAAATGGTGTTCTGAAATTACCGGAGCAACTGTCTATGTAAACCTTATCCCGAGAGATAAGGTTAGTATACTCAGTAAGGACATTGATGTCAATATCTTAAATGAGGGATTTGGAGTTAATCAGCTACTTCCGATGCTACTTCAGCTATTATTATGTCCCACCGGCTCAATTATTGGTATAGAAGAACCTGAGATACACTTACATCCAAGAAGTCAAGCTAAACTCGTAGATGTATTAGTGGACATTGTTAAGAAGGAGAATAAACAGCTCATAATTACAACCCATAGCGAACACATATTGTTACGCTTTTTGATGGCGGTAGCCAAGAAGTTGATAAAACCTGAGGACTTGTCAGTGTATTATTTTAATAAAAATCGATGGACAAAGGCCGAGAGGTTGTCCGTTAATAAATACGGGCAGATAGAAGAGGGGTTAAAGGGATTTTTCGAATTCGAAATAGGACAATTAGAAGAGTATGTTGATGCCTTGAGAAAGTTTAGGATGGTGTAGGATATGAAAAGCCATGTGATAATAGATGAAAATGTGGTTATTTTCGCTTCAAGCTCGTTTAACCGTAAAGCAATTAATTGTGCTAATAAGATTTTAGAGATTATACGGAGTCCTGAGAAACTTATTTTATTTCCTGACCTTTGTGGGCGTTATCTTAAAAAAGCTTCTAAACCTAAGCTACTCAACTTTCCAGCGCTGTTAAATCAGCTTATACGTAATTCCACCAAGGTAGAATGGATTCAAGAGCCTCCCGATTTTAATCTACCTCATGAAAACCAAATAACGGATGATATGGATAAGGCAATTGTGAAAATAGCAGTCATTAAGAGAGCCAAGATAATCACTTGTGATGAAAAGTTAATTGACATTATAAATGAGAAAAACCTCGATGTTGAAGTAGAAAATCCATGCATTAATACCTAATAACCACCATCCTAGAACCATCAAAAATAACAGTATGCCTTTTATTCACTTTTCCACAATTCTATACATTATTCCCCATATATATTCTTTTATGACGCCAAATATACGCCATTTTTCTACAAAATTCTAGCCAATTTCAGCCAAAATCTTCAACTATCCTAAGCCTAAACCATTATCATAAGGGGTTCTCCAAGGCATGAAGCATTATCCAAAAACCATCACTCCCTTTTTCTCAGATTTGGTTATGCATGAATTGTTTATGTATTCTCATGCTCAGTTTTCTATATATTGTTCTATGTACTCTATTTTGCCTTATTTTGCGATTTTAAGCGAGATTTGGGATTTTTTCAAAGAAAAGGTATATATAGTGGAGAAATACTAAATACTACTTGGAGAAACTTCAAGATTGCTGGCATTGATTCCTCAGATGGGGAGTCACAGAAGACTTCCCCGATGAAGAGCAGAGCCAGCGCAATTTCTATTTCCGATATATTTCCGAGGAATTTCCGATGATCTTTAAGCAATCTTGAGGTTTCTCTAAAAAATTTTAAAGGAGGTGATATAAATGTATGTGAGAAGTTTTAAAATTGAAAATCTAGAAAAATGGAAAAAACTCAAGGAGCTAGCGGATAGGCTGCGAGTATCCAGAAGTTGCTTGATTCGGAAAGCCATCGACTATCTGCTAAAGAATCCTGCAATTGCTGAGGTTATCGTGGAGGAGGTAGAGGGAGCATGAAGGTAAAAGAGGTTTGGAGAAAAATCGAGGAACATCGAAAGATCAAAGAACAAATCTCAAAGATAAATCAGCGGATCACGCAACTTAAGAACGTTGCCTATAGCGAATCATCTCAAGTCATTGACTTAGCTACAGGAATGGCTGAGATCAACTTGGAGAGCGAAATGAAGAAAGAATATTGTGCAAAAAAGTTAAAGCAATTGCGAAAGCGGAAAAGTGAGCTAATAGCGAGGCAAAGAGATGTAGAGGCTGAGCTTCAAAAAGATTACGAGAAGCTCAAGCGAGACTATGAGAAAGGCTTGGTTAAAATGCAATTGTATTTTCAGAAATTCCTTAGACAGCTAAAGAGTTTGAGGATGGTTTGGAACTTGATGAATGAGGATGGAAACGATTTAGCGAATGTTAGCAGAACATTATGGCGATTGCGAGGAATTCTTGGAATCAATGAGGTTCTTAAAGAAATGCCACCGTTCCATCGATGGAAACAAGACTTGGAAAGATGTTTCACATTATTGGAAAACTATGAAAAGGAGGCTGAGAAACATGGAGATAAGTGAAGAGCAACTAATGAAGTTGGTCGGCGAAATCCTCCTAGAATTGCTTAACAAAGGATTAAGTCGAAATGAGTTACTTGTGGTAGCCAAAGCGATGGCAAAGGGAGATAAGCGATACTTTGGAGATCCTCAACCTTTCCGAAAGATCAAAAGGAGGTGAAAGAATGGAGGGGAGGGATTCCAACAATTTATGGGTAAAGCTTATTAATAAAGATTATCCATCAATATCACTAACAAACAATGGCTGGATTCTCAAATGGAGAGATAGCGAGGTCTTGATTTTCGATGATGTTCTGAGTGTAGAAGCGGATACCATTATCTCGGAAAAGTTTGGTCTTGAATCAAAGAAAGAGGCTTGGAAACTTAAGACTCAAGCGTTAGAGGAATGGCCTAAGAACTTGGATGATGTAAGGCGACTATTTCCACAGATCATAGGCGAGGATGATAACATCAAGTTGGCAATCCTCAGCCTATTTTCTTTGAAGTTGCGGAGACCAGAGGATAGGATAATGGGAATAATTATTGAATCTGCTAACTCAGCGGGTAAATCTCATTTCGCTAAGAGTATTCTCAAACCACTAAGAGACTTTGAGGATCTAATCTTAGAATTTACTCGGATGACAGGAGCATATCTTGAAAGAAAATTTAAGGATGCAAATCTAGACAAGCGGATACTATTCATCCAAGAGACTTCAAATGCTCCAAGCCAACTACATCTGAGTTTAAGCGAGGGAAAACTAAAGGTCGGAGTGTTGATTAGAAATAACGGAGACTTTGAACCCATAGAGATTGAGGCCGTTGGCCAACCATTCTTGTTAGCGACTACTGTTAGTTGGCATGGATCACCAGACCTAATCCATAGATGCATCCTAATGGGTTTGGATGAAAGCGGAGAACAAACGTTTAGGATTACAAGATTCGAGGCCAAATTAGATGCCGACTTCATCTATAGAGAAAAGTTTGAGCGGTTTTGTCAAGGATGTCAAAAAGTTTTCAGAGAACTTTGGAGAAATGCACCTGAGGATGTTGATGTAGTGATCCCATTTCTACCATTAGTTGAGGAAAAGCTGAGAGTCAAAGATCCAGACATCAAACTAAGGCGAGACTTCAAGAAGCTAATTGCTTTAATTAAGGCGAATGCCATCATTTTCCATAAGAATAGGCAGATCATTAAACTAGATGATAAGACAATAATCATCGCAGACCTCAAAGATTTCTATGAGGTTTTGCCATTATTTCAAACAAGCTTGAAGATGATTCTCAGCAATCTGAGTGAAAAGGAGGAAAAGGTCTTAGATACTCTCAGAGAAGAAGGCGACTTAACTTATAGCGACTTAACCAGACTTACAGGAATTCCATCATCCACTCTTAGACATTGCATTATTCCGAGACTTGAAGCGAAAGGATTTGTCGTAGTGGATAGAGATGGCCGACCTCATAAGATAGAAATAATAAAGAATGCTGAGGAAATAGCGGTTTCCATTGATGAGGTTGAGGCCAAGAAGATGATTGATGAGACCGTCAAAAGCCTCTCTTTATTCTATTGCCAATGCCAAAATAGTGAAAGAAGTTCGGAGACCACCTTAATTCCAGAAAATAAGCTAGGAGAATTGGCGAATCCAGAAATCGCCAAAGATTCAAGCGTATTTTCCGAAAAGAAGCAAGGAGAGAGCTTAGAATCATATTTTGGCAATGGCAATAAAGGTAAAAGAGGAGTCTGGGACTTCTATCGACCTATATAAAGGTTTCCCTTAAACCTCCTATTTATTTTTTTCGGTTAAAGCTGAGCGGTTGGAAACCAATTTTTCACTTGAAAGGGTCAAGGCATTTTACTGAAAATCACAGTTTCAGATTCTCAAGGATGTCTTTCAAGGCTTGATTCAAGGATCTTAAACCATGTTTTCGGCGATAGAGTTCCAATTTATCCCTTAGCCTTTCAGGAATTCTAGCGGTTACCGTTACAAGTGGTTCTTTTTTCATCTTTTTTGGCATGTCTATTCATGTTATTCAACTTATTTAAATTTTTATGATTTTCTAATGCTTGGTATTAATCATGTGAATAAAATGAATAACTTTTTTATTCAAGTGAATACCATGAATAATTGAGAAACATGAGATCGAAAGAGTGGTGGAATAGGAAAAGACCTCAAATGGTTTGGTGTAATGAGTTATTGACATGCTTAGATCTTGTGATCAAGCGAGGATATGATGAATATTGGGGGAGGCGTAAGTAAAATGCCTTTTTATCATCCTCGACTAATTGATTCAGATCCTTTGATTCATGGAAAGCATATTAGAGTTTGCAGGATTTGTGGAAAACGTTTTGAGATTATAGGCGAATTAGATCCAAATGATCCATATCTTGATGTTTGTGGTGAATGTCTCTTACATGGTCGAATTAGGAGAGATTAAAATGGCTAAAATCATTATGCCTATCACAGTCGATCCAGAGGATTTGGAAAAGGTTGAGCAATTAGCTAAGATTTTTGGATTCTCTAAATCTCAAATTGTTAGAATTGCTTTAAGGCTTCTTTTCAAAATTGGTGTTTATCAAGCCTTGAAAATACTTGAGGATAGATAAAAAATGGGAAAGTTATTTCCTCTTTTTCTTTCTAAACATTTTCTCCATTGCCTCAGCCTCAGCCTTTTCCTCTGCTTCAAGCATTTTCTTACCTTTTTCTGTGAAAGGGGTTGGAAATGGCAATTGTTCTAGAAGTTTTCGATCACCACTTTGTAAAGCCAACATCACTTGAAAGAATTGAAGATTTAGTTTCTCGATTTGTTCTTGAAGCTTCTTAATGGCTTCATCACGTTTCCTAAGTTCATCTTCAAGCCTTGATATTGTTCTCATTTTTTCGGCGATGAACTTCTCATTGAAGGGATGGCCACATTTAGAGCAAAAGTCGGCGTCAGGTGGATTTATTTCACCACATCTTGGACAAGTTCTAGGTTTCATAGGCTCTTCTACTTGAACGCTTTCAAGACCGAGATATTGAGCATAAGACTTGATTAAATCTCTAGATGCCAAGTGTAGATAAACTTGCGGGGTTCTCGATCCTTGACTCCATCCAAACCATTGCCGTAAAACGGGTTCTTTAAGCTCGGATGCCAGATGTGTAGCCCTACTATGTCTAAGAAGATGTGGATAGACTCTTTTCTTGATTCCAGCCTTTTCAGCATATTTCTTAACTATTGCTTGAATAAGATTACCGCTCATTGGATTTCCTCGATTCGTTATGAATAGGGGAGAGCTTGGATCATCTTTACATGGATGTTTTTCAAGCCATTTCAGAAGATCGGGTAGAGATAAGGCCACAGGTATAGATCTTGATCCTGTTTTCCCTCTGCATGTGATTAATCCTAATCCATCCTCAACCATCTCAAAGTCTCCAATTTTAAGTGATGTTAATTCTGAAACCCTGATACCTGTTTCATATAGTATCCAGAGAATTGCTCGATCACGTGGATCTTTACAGACTCGAACCATTCTCTTAAACTCATTTTCCGTGATAAGATTTGATCGCTCTAATCTTGGCCGATGATTCGATTTCTTAATCCACTTAACTAATGGTGGATACTCTTCATCTTTTCCAAGAAACCACTTGTAAAATCGTTTAATGTATATCTTAACGTTATCAACTGTTGTGGGATTATAATTATCACTTAAATGTGCTAAGAAATCTTCCAAGTCTTCACGAGTAATCTTGTCAAAAGACTTTTTGACGAAATTATCAAGCATAACCAAGCTCTCAGCATAGCGATATAAGGTGTGAATGCTTAAGCTTTGATTCTTGATATAATTAATGAATCTCCTCGCAACCCTCGCATTCTCCTTAACTCTAAATTTATCCTCAAGATTCTCAAGGTATTTTCTCCTTTTCTCCTCCCAAGTCCCCACCTCAATTCACCACATAATACTTATATTTCATCCCTTAAAAAATTTATGGTAGTCCCAAATAATGAATAATACTACCGCCGCACGCCCCCCAAATGGATGGGCGACCAACCAATTTTACACGCATCACTCCAGTAAGAAAAGGCTTGAATAAGCTTATCTTTGAGAGAGCTTAAAGATTAATGGAATGGAAGGGGAAGAATCTCCTTCTCTTAAGTGTCATAAATGCGGTAGCGGTAACTTAGTTGGATATAAAGGCGTATGGGAATGCATGGACTGCGGATACAAATTCAGATCTATGGGATCTTATTCTAATGAACATGAGAGGAGGCCTTCTGGTAATATAGGTATAGGTAGAGGCAAGTTGATAGCGGTCCTAATAGCAGTATTTCTTTTGGGATTATACTTCGGTTATGCAATGGGCACTTTACATCCATTGTTCACGAGTATTACATCAAAGTCCTCGGCTAGCATAACTCAAACATCAAGCTATTTAAGTTATATCAATCCAAGTACGCCGATCAAGAGTATTAAAGAGGTTCCCCCACCACCAAGGTATTTCAAAGCATTTGAAGTTGAAGTTTTTAGAATTGCGCTCGCGACAGTTCGGGAGACCTATGGAAGCAAAGAAAATGTAACATTTTATGAAGCACCCTACGGATACAAATATGTGGTCATAGAAGGTAGCCTAACAAACATAGGATCAAGAACTCTTTACTTTGGGGATTTAATCCCATTAGTTTACCTTAAAACTAGCTCGGGCAAAATCTATGAAGGATGCTTTTACACAAAAATAAACGATGAGTATGTTTCATTAAATTCTCTTTTCTTCCCAGATCAGGAGCCGGGTCAAAAGATTCCACTGATTATCATATTTAAAGAAGTAATCGATACAGAATATCCTAAAGAGGTAATATTTCGATTTACGATTAGAGAGCAAGATCTAGAATATCGCATTCACCTATCATGAAAGCTTCTAAGCATCCCTTTGTTCAAAGCTGTTGTTTATCGCTCTATAGTTTATGGTTCTATGAAGTTATCACGTCTGAACATGAGTTTCTGGATTTCTTCTTTTAATAGCATATTTTCTACTCGAAGTTCCTCTATTTGCTCCGACAGCTGTTCAATTTTTTCCTCGTATTCTCGAAGTTTTCTAAAAACCATATCGCCTGGGACTATCAAGCGATGCGCTATCCCCAAATCAAATATTAAGACTAAGTCGTAAGAAAACATCGTTTTAAGCGGATTTTCTTCCCTCACCGCTCTATACATTGTGATTATTCTACTTAATAAGTCGGCGAAGACACCGGTAGATTTTATAACAACTCCGTTGAATGAGAATTTCTTTTTTCCAGCTTCAGGAGTCGTCACAAGCTCTCTATTGTCAAATTTCTTAAGATATTCTTCTGCTTTTTGAACGATATGACTTATTTCACTCCTTTCTTTCGTCATGTGGCTTTCCCTCCTTGAACTCTTCTGGCCCTCGCATCGAAGACGCTAAGGAAATAAGTCCCTGTAACTTAGGCAATAGACTCTCTATGACAGCAAGGTTGAAAAGGAATTTTTCACGTAGTCTCGGATTAGTTAATACGCCAGAAGAGGTAATCACGCCCCACATGTATTTGACAGCTATGTCAATGCTTTTGTCCTCTGAGTAGCCTTTCTCCCTGTAATGGTGATACATGTTTATCGCTCCTCTCAAGGCAGAGATCGCGTAGTTAAGACAAGTTTGATCCGGACTCTTCATTTTAATTTCCCATAGTTGGTATATAAAGGGGGAGTTTATAAACTCTATGCACAGGGGAATAAGGGGTATTTATATAGTCGAGCCTTTTGGAACGTTGCATGTCTCTTGATTTCCAAAGTGAATACCTTCGTAGTGAAAAAACCTATATGGGCTAAAAAGCGACAAGCTTTAACCAAGCCGCTTAAAAACCGGTAGTAACCCGACGCATCCTTTTTACCCTTCCGATATCCCTTGGATAGGGTGAGTGGGATGGTGATCAGATATTCTTTAAGATCGTCGTGTTTAATGTCTGCTGCTTTTCTGGTATCCTTCATCACGATACTGATCGTTCTCTTGAGGTATCCGATAATGTATGGGATTGACGGGCCATATTATCTGATCCAGATGAGGCATCTATTGGGCGATGGATCATTGAAGTATCCAGATCCGCCTCTAACATACTATATGCTGGCCCCATTCTACCTCCTCTTCTCGGATAAGAATGTTGGGTTGAAGGTTGCGGTCGCTTTTTACGGCGGCCTGACCTCCTTGATCCTATTCATGGCCTTTAGGAGGATCTGCGATCTAAGCGGCTTGACCGCATCCCTCACCTTCACCCTATCCCCATTCACCTTGAGGCTCGCCGAGGACTTCATAAAGAATTATGTGAGCCTAATCTTCCCAGCGATATTCATCTACATTCTCCTAAACGTTAGAGATCTGAGGAGGGCGGCGATCTACTCGTCCATAGCCGCCTTGGCCTCAGCCCTCTC
>Ga0209410_1001725_pt1 | contig 10638 bp, 10 predicted proteins | sample Mar14436cmmetaG_FD_184135 | JGI IMG/M metagenome (GOLD analysis project Ga0209410, IMG submission 184135) | Marine hydrothermal vent microbial communities from Guaymas Basin, Gulf of California to study Microbial Dark Matter (Phase II) - Marker... ... | reverse complement strand
CTTTTCTACAGGGGCAGGATGTTAAACCACGAGGAAGCTATGCAATTAACTTGGCAATTATATGCCGAAAATGAAAAGACAGAAGATTGCCAGGAAGGGATCAACGCCTTCCTGGAAAGACGTAAACCTAAATATAGGGGCGTCTGAAAAGTTAAGGAAGGGGAGGAAGTTTGAGATGCGTATCTATGATCACGATAAAGAGACGGAAGGTATGTCAATGGCCATAAGAGAAAAATATTACTTTGATAAGCTGAAGGAAATTATTAATTATGCATACCGTAATGCTCCTGCTATCCGAAGAAAATTTGACCAGGCTGGTTTTGATCCATCTCAGTTTAAGAACATTCAGGACTTGGAAAAAGTTCCTATCCTCAAAAAGGAAGAATTGAAGGAAGAGCAGAGGAAAAATCCCCCTTTCGGTGGTTACTTAGCTATTCCATTGGAGAATCTCCAACGTGTATATGTTTCTCCTGGCCCGATTTATGATCCTGAGGAAAAAGGCGCCTCCCGGCTAAGGGAAGCAAAAATGATGTATGACGTTGGGTTTCGTCCAGGAGACAGGGTGGCCGTAACTCTCTCATATCATATGGTTCCGGCCGGTTTGTTGTTCGACAAAGCACTTAGAGAAATAGGGGCTCTTGTCGTCCCTACAGGTGTAGGGAACAGCGAACTCCAAGTTCGGGTTATTAAAGATCTCCACGTAACCGGCTATGTAGGAACGGCCACCTTTTTAATGAGCCTTATAAGAAAAGCAGAGGAAAGAGGTTACATTATCCGTCAAGAATTTCCTATCAAAAAAGCTTTGTTAACAGCGGAAATGGTACCTCAATCTTTACGTGATACATTAGAATACCGTTATCACATCGACACCTGGCAAGCATACGGCACAGCGGATGTTGGTTTGTTTGCTTGTGAATGTGATCAAAAGTCTGGGATGCATTTGGCAAATGATGTCTATGTCGAAATTATTGATCCGAGTACCGGAAAGAACGTCCAACCGGGAGAAACTGGTGAGGTTGTAGTTACTTATTTCAATAAAGTTTACCCTCTAATCCGTTTAGCTACGGGGGATTTATCCTATCTAAATGCAGAACTATGTCCGTGTGGTAGAACTTCGCCACGCCTGGTAAAAATCCTGGGGAGAGTAGGTGATGCCTTCAAAGTTAGAGGACTCTTTCTTCATGGTTCGCAGGTTAAAGAAGCTCTTTCTATTTTCTCAGAAATTTCAAGATATTCAATGGAAATTTCTCGAACGGGTGATAGGGATCAGTTAACCCTAAAAGCCGAATTGAAGTACGAAGGTGTTGATCAAGAAAATTTATCGTTTAGGTTGCTCAATCGAATCAAAGACGTTTGTCGCTTAAAGGTAGACGAAGTTAAATTTGTCCGCCCCGGAACGCTGGAACCGGATGTGAAACCGTTGATTGACAATAGGAAGTGGGAATAAGTCTTTAAAATTCTTTTGGAGATGTTTAGCTTTTGCCAAAATGTCAATATCAAGGGTCCTCGATGTAGGAGGTCCTGTAGGTATGACGATTTTGAGTCCTCTGAAATCTTAGAAATTTCAGATAGGAGGAGGTTTAAAAAATGAATTTTAAAAGAAAAGTCGCAATTGTGACAGGTGGAGGAAGCGGCATTGGACGTGCAACGGTTTTGAAGTTGGCAGAATTGGGAGCTCAAGTAGCTATTGTTGACATTAATGAAGAGAGTGCTAATGCCGTTGCTGAGGAAGTCAGAAAGAGAAGAGGTGAAGCTATAGCGATAAAAACCGATATTTCCAACTATGAGGAAGTCAAAGAAATGGCTAAGAAGGTGTACGAACACTTTGGGAAGATTGACGTTCTCATCAACAATGCTGCCTGGGATAAGATCCAGCTATTTATGGACAGTGACCCAGCACTGTGGTACAAGCTAATTGATATCAATCTCAAAGGTCCCATCCATGTCACTAGGGCAGTACTTGAGTATATGATCAAGCAAGGCACAGGAGGTAGTATCGTAAATGTAATCTCAGATGCAGCTAAGGTAGGAAGTACAGGTGAAGCAGTTTACTCCGCTACAAAGGGCGGCATCCTCGCTTTCACTAAGTCCATTGCGCGTGAGATGGCCAGATACAATATCCGTGTTAATGGGACCTGCCCGGGTCCTACCCAAACTCCTTTATTTGAAGAAGTGGCTAACACTATGCCTAAGGTAGTCAACGCTATCAAAAAGTCCATACCACTAAGGAGAATTGCAGCTCCTGAGGAACAAGCCAATGCTATCGTATGGCTTGCCTCCGATGAAGCCAGTTACATTACAGGCCAAGCGCTCAGCGTCAATGGTGGTCTAAACATGTGCTAAAGATAGGAGAATAAAATGGCCAGAGAGCATATTTCATTTGAAGTCGAAGGGAAAATAGGAATTGCGATACTTAATCGGCCTGAAGTAGGTAATGCCTTTGATTGGATAACTATAAAGGAAATGAACGACATTTTGCATAAGGTCGAACATGACGAGGGAATCGGTGGATTGATCATAGCTGCCAAGGGGAATAAGTATTTTTGTGTCGGCGCAGATATCAAGTTGATGCAGTCAATCGATGGTAAAGAATATGCTGAATTTCTCGTAGCTGGTCTCAGGATGAATGAAAAAATCCAGCGATGTCGAAAACCTACAATAGCCGCTATAAATGGTTGGGCAGTTGGGGCAGGTTGTGAGATAGCAATGTCTTGTGACCTGAGAATCGCCTCAACAAATGCAAGAATTGGCATCCCTGAACTGAAGATAGGATTGATTCCTGGGTGGGGGGGAGTCTTCAGGTTGGCGAGGATAGTAGGGCAGGCTAAAGCCTTAGAAATGGTTTTAACGGCATCAAATATATCTGCAGAGGAGGCTAAAGAGGCGGGTCTTGTGAATAAAGTTGTAGAACCAGAAAGCTTGATGACAGAAGCCAAATCCCTAATGCAAAAGATCCTCACAAATGCGCCGATCGCCATAGCCTTAGCAAAACAAATCACCCGATCGGCTTTTGAGGTCCCATTCTATGCTGGAGAAAGTTATGAGGCTATGGTTAGCATCTTGACGTTCTTGAGCAAAGACGGAAAAGAAGGAATGGAAGCATTTTTTCAGAAACGAAGTCCTTGTTGGAAAGGTAGATAAAATGAAAGGGATAGGGCATTAATGAAAAATAAGTTACAAAACAAGGAAAGGAGGGCCAAATGATGAAGGTCACGAAAGTGGTGTTAATTATCTTCACAGCATTTTTTGCGGCTTTTATGGGTCTTACAAGAGTGGGGGCAGAAATCGGGGTTACCAAAAGTGAGATCCTCGTGGGAGGGAGCTTGGACTTGACAGGGCCAGCAGCATTTATGGGACAAGGGGTTCTTAGAGGAATAAAATTGTACTTTGCTAAGGTGAACGCCGAGGGAGGAATATATGGTCGTAAATTAACTTACATTGCAGAGGATGATGGCTATGTGGTAGCAAATGCCATTGCCAATTACAAGAAGTTAACCCTAAAACACAGGGTCTTCTGCCTCCTCGGATCGACAGGAAGTGTTGCGGTAAAGGCCTTAATTCCATATTTGGAAGAGGATAAAGTTCCTTTGATTGGGCCCTATGGCTACACTTCGGCAATGTTTCGCCCTCCTCATCGTTATCTTTTCAACATCTACTCTTCATGTGAAGAACATGGCAGGATCCTAGTAGATTTTGCAAAAGAATACCTGAAGCTACATCAGCCAAAGATTGGGATCTTGGCAGAAGATAACGAAATCGGGCAAGACACCATCCGTGGTGTAAGAATGCAGATGGCAAAATATGGATGGGGAGATCCAGTAATTGAGCTTTATAAACGCTCTGCAATTGATTTTAGTTCCCAGGTGCTTCGTCTCAAAGGTAAAGACGTAGATATCCTTTTTTTCCCCGTTATTATGTCACATGGGGCAGCTATCTTAAAAGAATGTCAAAAGGTCGGTTTTCAACCTTACTTATTCGGCGCAGCAACTATGACGGATTTAACTTTCCTTAAGATAGCAGGAGAGGCCGCCTTTTACGGGAAGGGCCTAAGATCTTTCTCTACGCAGGTGGATGTGAGGGAAAATGCACCAGGAGCAAAAGAGTTCCTTAACGCTTTAAAGAAGTATGATCCAGAAAACAAGAATCCAAACTCCTTCAATCTTTTTGGTTATGGTATCGCTAAAGTTTTGTGTGAAGGCATCAAGAGGGCCGGTAAAGACTTAACCAGGGAAAAGTTGGTCGAGGCCCTTGAAACACTTAAGGATTATAACACTGGGATTTTTGCACCAATAACCTATGGAAAGAATCTTCGCCAGGGGACAGACTCGGCTCGTATATTGAAGGTGGATAAAGCAAAAAAGGGATTTATAGTAGAAACAGGATGGTTACATCCGAAAGATTAGAAAAAACTGCTAAGGCATCCCCCTAGGGGATCTTTTCTAGGGGGATGCCGGATGTCGTTTTTTGAATCGCTCAATAATTGAAGTCCCCAAACAAAAAGGAGAAGGTGGGATGCTAATAATCGATGGAGTTATCAATGGGGTGGCATTAGGATCTGTTTATGCGTTAGTAGCTTTAGGATTTGTGCTAATTTACAAGGCTACCAAGGTCATCAATTTTGCCCAAGGTGAAATTATGATGGTTTGCTGCTACATATGTTATTCATTTCTGGTCTATTTTCACCTTTCTTTCATCCCATCTTTTATGCTCGCTATTTTTTTCGGCTTCCTACTCGGTTCGATTTTGGAAAGGTTTTTCATTCGCCCCCTCATTGGATACCCCATTCTTCCCATAGTCCTTGCTACTATAGGCATTTCAATGGTACTTCAAGCTGTTGCGGGACTAATATGGGGATTTGAGCCTCAAAAAATGGACCCTTTTCCAGCAACACCTTACGATCTTGGCAAAATCGTCATTTCTCCAGTTCATCTATGGACAATCACCATTACTGTAGCATTAATAATTCTATTTTTCTTTTTCTTCCGTTACACCTTACTCGGCATAAACCTCAGAGCGATTGCTGAAGATATTTTGGGTGCAATGGCTAGTGGGATACCTGTTAGGAAAATGTTCAACTTCACATGGGGAATGGCATCAGCGATAAGTGCTATAGCAGGAGTTTTAGTCGCCCCCATCGTCTTTCTTCACCCCCACATGGGAGCCGTGGGGTTGCGAGCTCTGCCTGCCGCTGTGCTTGGAAGCTTCGGAAGTATCCCCGGAGCTATTGTTGGAGGACTGGTATTAGGGCTGTCTGAAACCTTGGCAGGGCTTTACTTCCCAAAAGAGATTAAAGACATTTTCCCTTGGCTTGTGCTTTTCTTGGTCTTGATTGTGAAACCGGAGGGTATCTTCTATAGATATGAGCAGAAGAAGGTATAGTGATGAGAACGTTCACTATAAAATTGGGGAAAAGAAAAATATGTTTTTCTGACCGTATGATTAAAGAAGAAGAAGAGCGAAGATGGTGGATTCTACCATTGATCGTATTGGTTTATTTACTACCGCGGTTTGTCGGAGATTACACGATTTATTTGTTGAGTCTGTTGGCTGTAAACATAATTGGTGCTGTCTCCCTTGACATCTTATGCGGCTTTTGTGGGCAACTTTCCCTTGGACATGCTGCCTTTCTTGCAATAGGTGCTTATACTTATGGCATATTTCATATGACTTTCCACCAAGGGTGTATTATTTCTCTCTTATTGGCTGGTCTCTCCGGTGCGCTTCTGAGTTTGCTTATTGGCATTCCTTCCTTGAGGCTGAAGGGACTTTATCTGGCTATAGCTACAATGGGGTTCACATTTATTGTGGATGAGGCTGTTCTATTCTTCAGTACGTGGACCCACGGAGTAGAGGGATTTCGAGTATCAAGAGTATTTGATCTTGATTTTGTCCAGCTCAAGTCTGGCACCACCGATTTCTACTATTTCATCTATACCTTAGTCATCTTGATCGTCATATTCTCAAGATTTCTGCTTCACAGCAAGTTGGGACGGGCTTTCACAAGTATTAGAGATAGTGACGTAGCTGCAGAAGTAAGCGGGGTCAATTTATTATTTTATAAGGTACTCGCTTTTTCTATAAGCTCTTTCTTCGCTTCCGTTGGCGGAGCTCTAATGGGTGTTGTTATTGGCACCATTAGTCCAGAGGATTTTGATATATTGCTGTCCATAAATTATCTAGTAATGCTTGTAATTGGAGGTATGGGCTCTGTCTATGGAGCTGTTATAGGGGCTATTTTCATAACCTTTTTGCCTGAGTGGATCACTAACCTACGTGATGCTTTCCTGCCATCTGGTACGGATGTTTCGGTTCTGCAGCTTCTAATTTATGGTCTGATCATCCTTATTTTTATTGTGTTTGAACCCAATGGTGTTTACGGCCGATGGTTGGTAATAAAGGCCTATTTCAAAAAGTTCCCCTTTAACGAGAAGAAGATCGGTCGGGTCGCTTGGATCCTTCGTTGGAGATAAGAAGGATGCATAATATATTGGATGTAGAGAACCTTTTTATAGCGTTTCGAGGTCTTGTAGCCCTTAACGGTATAACTTTTTCTGTTCAAGCAGGGGAAATATTCGGCTTAGTTGGCACAAATGGCTCAGGGAAAAGCACTTTTTTTAATTGCGTCAATAAACTATATAAGCCCCAAAAAGGGCGCATAATATACAAAGAAAAAATTGACCTGCTTAAACTGCCTGCTCACAAAATGGCGGAGTTAGGAATTGCAAGGACGTTTCAGAATCTGGAATTGTTCCCCCATACCAAAGTGATCGAAAACATCATGGTAGGCTTACACCCTCGGTTGAAAATACGAAGATTTCTCTCTAACCTTTCGCCAAAAACCTTTATAAGATCATGGAACTGGGACAAGGATGAAGCTTTTAAGATCTTAGATTTCCTCGGGATAAGCCGATTCCACGCACGTTTAGTTGCCGGGCTCCCTTACGGGATTCAGAAGCTGATTGAGCTAGGCAGAGCTTTAGCCGCTAAGCCTGAACTTTTATTGCTTGATGAACCATCAGCGGGCATGAACGAACAAGAAACGCGCGAGCTTGCAAGACTAATCAAACTAATTCGTGAGGAATTTGAGTGCACTATTATTTTAGTAGAACATGACATGAATCTGGTTCAATCTGTTTGCGATACCCTCTGTGTCTTAGATTCAGGAAATATCGTCAAAATAGGAAAGCCTGAGGAAGTCACAAGAGATCCCAAAGTGATAAAAATCTTCTTAGGAGAAGACGAAGGTGCTCAAGCTGGAAGGGGTTGAGACGTATTATGGTAGAGTAAAAGTCCTTCATGGCATCTCTTTTGAGGTTCCCGAAGGATCGATAGTCGCCATTCTCGGGTCTAATGGTGCTGGTAAAAGCACTATTTTGAAAGTGATAGCGGGCCTCATAGTATGCGATTACGGATACATCGAGTTCATGGGGAAAAGGATACAAAATATGGACCCTTCCAAAATCGTCAAAATGGGCATATCCTTAGTGCCCGAAGGACGACATACCTTTGATGATTTAACGGTAGAGGAAAACTTAAAGGCGGGAGCCGTATCCTGTAGAGAAAGAAATCGTATTAAAAGGAACATCGAGAACGTGTATGATCTATTCCCTCGCCTCAGAGAACTGAGAAAACAAAAAGCAAAATATTTATCAGGCGGCGAAAGACAAATGGTGGCCATTGGACGCGCTCTTATGGCAGAACCAAAACTACTTCTTTTGGATGAGCCTTCTCTCGGACTCTCCCCTAAATTGGTCAAAGAGATGTTCAATAAAATTAAAATGATTAACTCCCAGGGAGTAACTGTACTTATGGTAGAACAGAATGTTGTTCTTGCTCTTGGCATAGCTCAAGTGGGATATGTCATCCAAAATGGCAGAATTGAAAGATACGGTACGTCAGCTCAATTGTTGGCAGACGAGGAGGTGAGAAGCGCTTACCTCGGTGAAGGTAAGTACATAGACCGGAGGGAATTATGGGAAGGAAGAATAAGGGTGAAAAAATAGGGATAAAAAATGTAAACAAGCAGGAGCTCCATAACAATAAACCTGAAGCTAAAAGTGACGACGTGATTCCGCCTAAGGAATGGCAGCGTTGGAGAAATATTGCAGACATGTGGGTTTCCCAAGTGAATAAATATGGAACTAACGTTATGGCAGTAGCAAAGAAGGACGGTCGGTGGAGAGACTTCAGCTGGGATGAAATTGATCAAGAGGTGAAAAAAATTGCTTTGGGGTTGATACAGTTGGGTATGAACCATGGGGATGCGGTGGGAATTTTCTCAAAAACCCGATTGGAATGGATGTGTTCCAGTTTGGGAATACTCCTGGCAGGTGGCGTAATCACGTGTATCTATCATACCGATAGTCCCCCACAATGTCAGCACATCCTAACCAACTCTGATGCTACAATATGTTTTGTAGAAGAACAAGAACAGTTAGACAAAATTTTAGAAATTTGGGACAATTGCCCAAAGCTAAGATATGTAATCTGCTTTGAGAGGTATGAGCCCAAGGAGATAAAAAATGTCATCAAGTATAGCGATTTGTTAAAAATCGGGGAAAAAGTGCTTGATAAAGAAGATGCCTTAAAAGAGCTGCAGAACAGAATTAAGAGATTAACTCTTGAAGATCCTTTTGCACTAATATACACCTCTGGAACTACTGGTCTCCCTAAAGGGGCTATTATTACGCACGGAAACACGCTGTTTTGCTGCTGGGCTTTTACCAAGGTTTTCCCCATTGGAGAAAATGACCTTGCTTTCTGTTTTCTGCCTCTGGCCCACGCAGGCGGTCTTACTCTGACACAGTTTAGCAGTATATCTGTTGGTTGCCCTATCGCCTTTGCAGAGGACATGATGAACACAGCCATGGAAGATATGTACGAAACAGAACCGACCTGGATGTTCTGTACCCCTAGACTCTATGAAAAGGTTTACAATCAAATTATGGGTATTATTGAAGAAGCTCCGTGGCTTCGGAAACAATTTATTTTATCGGCCCTAAGGGTAGGATATAAGGTATCAAAACTCAGGCAAAAAAGGCAAAAAATTCCTTTCTATTTAAGATTATTAAATTACATATGCCATCTGTTGGTGTTTCGCCGTGTAAAGGAGATGTTTGGAGGTAGAATGAGGGTCCCTTTTACAGGAGGAGCCCCTATTGCCAAAAAGATTATTGAATTTTTTGATGCTGTGGGAATGCCTCTTATTGAGGTGTATGGGCAAACAGAAACAAGCAGTATTATCATGTGTAATCGCCTAAATGACTATAGGATAGGATCTGTAGGGAAGCCAATACCAGGAATTAAAGTGCGACTCGCAGAAGACAACGAAATCCAAGTTTACGCGCCCCAATTGGTTTGCAAGGGATACAATAAAGATCCTGAAGCTACAAAAAATCTCTTCACTGAAGATGGTTGGCTAAGGACAGGTGACGTAGGGAAAATTGATGAGGAAGGCTATTATTACATAGTTGATAGAAAAAAGCACATACTGATTACAGCTGCTGGCAAAAACGTAGCCCCGCAATACATAGAAAACATATTGAAGACGCACCGATTTATAAGCCAAGCTATAGTTTACGGAGATGGCCAGCCTTACCTTGTTGCTCTTTTAACCTTGGACGAAGATGAAGTAATAAAATACGCTAGGGATAACAGAATCATATATACCGATTTCCGTGATTTGACGAAAAATGAAAAGATAATCGAAACTGTTTGGAAGATCATTCAAGAAAGAAACAAGGAGCTTGCACGTGTAGAACAGATCAAGAAGTTTTATATACTTGAAGATGAACTGTATCAAGACGATGAAGAAGTAACGCCAACCATGAAAGTAAAGAAGGCAACAATTGAAGCTAGATACGGACATATTATAAAGCAGCTTTATAAACTCCCCAAATCTGAATATACAATCAGAGAGAAAAATTAAACCGCAAGGCTCTTCCACGCCAATCCAACATAATATATAATTTCCTTTCGTATTTCCCATAAGAGTAAACGCAGACAGTTCACATACCCGGCATAGGTAAAGGAGGAAAATTCGTATGAGACCAGCGGTAATAATTGTTGACATGATAAAGGACAATTTGAAAAACGAGTACCTTATTGCTAAGCAAGCAAAAAAAATTATTCCTCGAATCAATAGCCTTTTGCATGAAGCAAGAGGAAAAGGTCTCCCCATCATTTTTGCCTGTGACTCCTATTTTCCAGAGGATTTCATCTTTAGGGGGAAGATGAAACCCCACTCCCTGCGGGGCACAGAGGGGTCCCAAGTGATAGACGAAATAGAGAAGGGGCCCGAAGATGTCTATCTCCCTAAGAGGCGCTTCAGCGCCTTCTTCAAGACCGATCTGGATCAGACCCTGAGGACCTGGGGGGTCGATACGGTGGCCGTTGGGGGGATCACCACCAACGTCTGCGTGCTGATGACGGTAATGGATGCCCTCTGCCACGACTTCTATGCCGTGTGGCTTGAGGACTGCTGTGCGGCCCACAGGAGGGAGGTCCACGAGGCGACCCTGAACCTCTACCGGAAGTTTGCCCTCTGGCCCCTGCTGCGGATCATTCCCTCAGAGGAGTTCCTCAAGGAGATTTAGCTCGCCTGAGGAAGGCGACCGCCTCGATGTGAGAGGTCTGGGG
>Ga0209410_1001723_pt1 | contig 10640 bp, 4 predicted proteins | sample Mar14436cmmetaG_FD_184135 | JGI IMG/M metagenome (GOLD analysis project Ga0209410, IMG submission 184135) | Marine hydrothermal vent microbial communities from Guaymas Basin, Gulf of California to study Microbial Dark Matter (Phase II) - Marker... ... | reverse complement strand
CATGTATTAGCTGAATACCGCCTTTTTAGTCAGGTATATACAGATAAGAGTTTTCTTGAATATTTAAAACATGCCCCATCTGATTCTTCAGATGAAGAAAAAGTTTCTCTTTTAAAGCGATTTCTAAGGGGAGAATCGCTAAAGAAGGAAGAAAAAGACCTCCCTAAAGAGGTTACTAGTGCCCTGTTTCTCTATCTGGCTGATGAATATAGGGAGGATATGCTTGATGTTTATAAAAAACTTCAACGGGTAAGAAAACAGGAGGAGATGCTCAAAGCTGTCTTAGGACCTTCTTCAGAGCTGAATATAGGTGATGTAACTAGTTTCAGCATTGACTATAAACATCCAGATGAGGACTTAAGGAATTGGATGCATAAGATTTTTAAGGCCTGGGCCTGTCTAATTCCAATTAAGAAAGAATTTTCTATATTTGTTACAGACGACGAATTAGCCCATCAACATCTAAAACATGCTCTAAAAGACATAGCTCACTTTATCTATGATATTTATTTCCCCTCAAATAAAGACCAAGCCCTATGGGGGGATTTAATAGAAATTCCCTTTACTTCTGAATTTGAGTCTTGGGCTGAAAAACTTCTCTCTCCTTATAAAAGACCGGCTGAAAATGCCCATCATCTAGAGGTGCTCTTTGTTCCTTCCCTAAGCCCCACAGAGGTATTTTTATGGATAACAGAAAACAGGAAAATGGTTAAGAGAAAGAAAAATGGGTTGTTTATCCTATGGCAAGATTAGGAGGAGAAAATGCCTTTTCGAGTAGAAGTAGGATTTAAAAAAGGCATTACAGATGCCCAGGGAGAAAAAATAGCTCAAAAAATTCGCCATTTTTTGGGTATCAATGTAGAACAAGTAAAGACCATTTTTGTCTATACTATTGATGCAAAATTGACCAAAGAGGAAGTAGAAACTATAGCCAGTGGTCCGTTTTCAGACCCTATTATTCAAGAATATGCCATTAACCAGCCATTAATTACAGAGTTTGATTGGTCTATTGAAGTGGGGTTTAAACCTGGGGTAACTGACAATGTGGGAAAAACCGCTAAAGAAGCTATTGAATGGCGTTTGGACCGCAGTTTAGCACCAGAAGAAAATGTTTATACCTCTATCCTTTATTTGCTTAAAGGAAGACTTTCACATAGTGAAGTAGAGCGGATTGCCACAGATTTATTGGCCAATACCTTGATCCAGCGTTATTATATTATTTCACATAGTGAATGGGATGGAAGTGTCTTAATCCATGTGCCTAAAGTTGTTTTAATTAAAGAACCTGAGGTAAAGCGATATAATTTAGACCTTATGTCTGAAGAACAACTGTTAAAGTTAAGCAAGGAGCGCCTTTTATCCCTTGATTTGAAGGAAATGAACGCTCTGAAAACCTATTTTAAAGACCCCATGGTGATCGCTGAGAGAAAAAAAGTGGGTTTGGATGAATGCATTACTGATGTGGAATTAGAGGCCATTGCCCAAACCTGGTCAGAACATTGTAAACATAAAATTTTTAACGGTTTTATTCATTATACTGACGAAACAGGCAAGACAATAGTGATAGATAGTCTTTTTAATACCTATATCCGCCAGGCTACAGAGGAAATCAGGCAGGCTAAAGGAACAGATGATTTTTGTTTATCTGTGTTTAAAGATAATGCAGGTGTAATTAAGTTTAATGACCAATGGAATCTGGTATTTAAAGTAGAAACACATAATTCACCTTCTGCCTTGGACCCTTATGGTGGGGCATTAACTGGAATTGTAGGGGTTAATCGGGACCCATTTGGCACCGGGAAAGGGGCTAAGTTAATCTTTAATATTGATGTATTCTGCTTCGCCTCACCATTTTATGATAAACCACTCCCACCTCGCCTTTTGCATCCCCGCCGCATTTTTGAAGGGGTGCGGGAAGGAATAGAACATGGAGGCAATAAAAGCGGTATTCCTACTATAAATGGCTGTATTGTCTTTGATGAACGCTATTTGGGTAAACCTTTAGTGTATTGTGGAACTGGTGGCATTATGCCTGCTGAGATAAACGGACAGCCCAGCTATATTAAACAGGCCAAACCAGGCGATTTTATTGTGATGACTGGTGGAAGGATTGGTAAAGACGGGATTCATGGGGCTACTTTTTCTTCAGAAGAACTTCACGAGGCTTCACCTGTAAGTGCTGTTCAGATTGGTGATCCCATTACCCAGAAAAAGATGTTTGATTTTCTCCTTATAGCTAGAGATAAAGGCTGGTATAACTCTATTACTGATAATGGTGCAGGAGGATTGTCTTCTTCCGTAGGGGAGATGGCTAGAGAATCTGGTGGCGCAGAGTTGCATTTAGAAAAAGCCCCTTTAAAATATGCAGGTCTAGACCCATGGGAAATTCTTGTTTCTGAATCTCAAGAAAGGATGACCTTAGCTGTGCCCTCTGAATACATTTGGGATTTTTTAAATCTAGCTAAAAAGATGGATGTAGAAGCCACCATTTTAGGGAAGTTCACCAATTCTGGCAAATTTCATGTGTTTTACAAAAATGAGACTGTACTTTATTTAGATATGGACTTTTTACATAATGGAGTGCCTAAAAAGCAAATGATGGCTAAATGGACATCCCCTGTGCACCCAGAACCGGATTTTCCCTGTCCTGAGAACTTGACAGAGACTTTAAGTAAAATGTTAGGACGGCTTAATATCTGTAGTAAAGAAGGAGTAGTGAGGCAGTATGACCATGAAGTGCAGGGTGGAAGTGTTATAAAACCCCTGGTAGGAGTATGCGACAATGGCCCCAGTGATGCCGCTATTATTAGACCTTTATTAGACAGTTATGAGGGAATAGTAGTAGCCAATGGTATTTGTCCACGTTATAGTGATATAGATACCTATCATATGACAGCCTGTGCCTTGGATGAGGCCATCAGAAATGCCATTTGTGTTGGGGGTAGCTTAAAACACATGGCTGCCTTAGATAACTTTTGTTGGTGTGACCCTATTTTATCTGAAAAAACGCCAGATGGAGATTATAAGTTGGCTCAATTGGTTCGTGCTAATCAGGCACTTTATGATTACACTACTATCTATGGGGTTCCTTGTATCTCAGGAAAGGATAGTATGAAAAACGATTATCATATTGGTAATATCAAGATTTCTATTCCACCAACCATTTTATTTTCTATTATTGGCAGGATAGAAGATGTTCGTAAGGTGGTTAGTATGGATGCTAAACACCCAGGAGAGCTGGTTTATGTCTTAGGCATGACTTACGACGAATTAGGAGGCAGTGAGTATTTCGCAGAGCTTGGATTTGTGGGAAACAAGATTCCTAAAGTAAGGGCAGAAAAGGCAAAAAAACTCTATGATGCCTTACATGAAGCTATGATAGAAGGTTTGATAGAAAGTTGCCACGATTGTTCTGATGGTGGTCTGGGTGTAGCCTTGGCAGAAACAGCCTTTGCCGGTGGATGGGGAATGGAAATAGCATTGGCATTAGTGCCATATAAAGGAGAAAAAAGGGATGATTATATCCTTTTTTCTGAATCCCAAAGTCGATTTGTGGTAACGGTGCAGAGAGAAAATAAGACCTCTTTTGAAAAATATTTGACTGGTTGTCCCTTTGCCTGTATAGGCAAAGTGAGAAGTGATGTTAAATTTATAATAAAAGGTCTTAATAATAAAATTGTAGTCAATACCGATATCTATACCCTGAAAGAAAGCTGGCAAAAAACACTAAGAGAAATTTTCTAATCCATGCTCCCTAAAAGGGTCATAAAAATCCTAGAAAAAATCGTCGGTAGGCACTATATTTCCCAAAAAAAGGAAGACCTTCTTTGTTATAGCTATGATGCCACACAATTGGTGTCTTTACCAGAGGCTGTGGTTTTTCCTAAATCAGCCGCGGAAATAGCTGAAATTTTAAAATTGGCAAATCAATATCGGTTTTCGGTGGTTCCCCGAGGAGCTGGCTCAGGGATGTCAGGAGGGGCAGTGCCCATAAGAGATGGTGTAGTTTTAGCTATGAGCCGTCTCAATCGCATTTTAGAAATTGATGAAAAAAATATGTGGGTATGGGTAGAACCAGGTGTGATTACCGGGGATTTACAGAAAGCACTGGCAGAAAAAGGACTGTTTTATCCTCCTGACCCTGCTAGCCTTTCTTTTTGTACTATTGGTGGTAATGTGGCTGAATGTGCTGGAGGACCTAGAGCTGTTAAGTATGGTGTAACTAAAGATTATGTATTGGCTCTGGAGGTAGTTTTACCTACAGGTGAGATTATTCACACCGGACACAAAACTATCAAAGGAGTTACAGGCTATGATTTGACTTCTTTATTCATTGGTTCTGAAGGAACTCTAGGTATTTTCACCAAGATTTTATTACGGCTTCTTCCTTTAACACCCACAAAAGCCACTATTTTGTTGAATTTGACGCAGTTAAACATTCTTTCGTCTTTATTAATCAAATTTTTACGATTACCAGAACGTCCCACGGCTATGGAATTTATAGACGATTTATGTAGAAAGTGCATTGAATCCCAAATCCAATTTGCTTTGCCTGAAGGAAAAGGACTTCTTTTACTAGAAGTGGATGGGAGTGAAGGGATGGTTGATTTAATGCTAGAAAGCATTCATAGTATTGCTAAAGAAACAGGAGCAGAAGTCATAAGGACACAAAGAGGTAAAGAAGCTGATCAGCTATGGGAAATCCGCCGCAGTATCTCTCCTGCTGTGTTTCAATTGGGTTCAGAAAAGAGCAGCCATGATATTGTGGTCCCTCGTGCTCAAATCTTATCCATGATAGAAAAGATTGAACACTTACGAGAAAGTTACAAATTGCCTGTGTTGTGTTTTGGTCACATTGGAGATGGGAATTTACATGTGAACATTATGTATAATCCTGAAGAAACTTCCAGGGCAGAGATTGTTACTGAAGAAGTCATCAGAGCAGCTCTGGCCTTAGGTGGAACTATTACTGGAGAACATGGTATAGGTCTCACCAAGGCGCGGTTTTTACCATGGGAGATAGAACCAAATGTTCTTAAAGTTATGCAACAAATAAAATCCATTTTGGACCCAAACAATATCCTCAATCCTAGTAAGATTTTTCTGGAGGAAAAATCTTGAAGGAAAAACAGGTTGCTATCTACTTCCATCGTGATTTTGACGGCATGGTTTCTGCTGCCCTGATTGCTGACTATGTAAAAAAGAAATGGTCAGAAGTTCAGTTAAGGCTTTTTCCTGTGGGTTATAGTCACAAAATCAATTGGAGGGAAATACCCCTTAGGGGAGATGTGAGTTTTGTATTAGATTATATTTTTCATCCTCAGGCTACCTATTGGTTTGATCACCATCAAACAGGCTTAAATGGTTATGATGGTCCTCTTGACCCCAATAGGCATTTTTTTAACCCCGAAAAAACATCCTGTGCTTTGCTTATCTGGGAAGTGCTTTATAATACTTTTAATTATCGCAATTTAAACTTTCAAAATTTAGTAAAATGGGCAGATAAGATAGATAGTGCGCAATTTTCTCTAGAAGAGCTTATAAATTGTGAGGAAAAGGCCCTTAAAATCCATCTTTCTTTAGGGATAGAAGCTGATAATGCCTATTTGATAGAACTTACTCGCTTATTTATCCATTATCAGGACTACCTTATTTCTTCTCAAACACATTTACCCTTAATTGTTTGGTGGCGTTTTGAAAAGGCTAAAAAAATGCGGACAGAAGTGATGGAAGAATTCAAGAAAAAGGCTATTTTTGACCCAGAAAGTAAAATGGTCTTTTTCACCATGTCTCAAGACTTTTTGATCTGCCGTTGGGCACCATACTATTTTTATCCTGAGTGTCTTTATGTAGTAGGTATCCTTTTTATGCGAAACGGCCGGTATATGATTATAGTCAATACTAACCCCTGGCGACAATCAAAACAATTCATTAATTTAGGAGCACTTTGTGCTTCTTATGGAGGCGGCGGTCACCCCCGGGTGGGTGCTATTACGGTGAACACTGCCTCTGAAGCTCAGAGTATTTCGGAAAAAATTATTAGTTTTTTAAAGAAAAATGAATCGGGGGTCAGGTCTTGATTTTTGAATTATTTTGATATTTATTCCAATGGCTAGACCGCTAAGGATAGAATTTCCAGGAGCAGTTTATCACATTGCCTCAAGAGGAGATAAAAGAGAAAAGATAGAGAGAATTTGGAGATATTACGCAGTTACTGCCGGTAGGGCTAAAAGACTCAAGTTTTTCACTACTGATTGGATTCTTTCTCAATTTAACAGGCTGTTGAAAAAAGCAGCCGCATATTATCTTTACCTAACCTGTTCCCTAGTTTAGCACGCCGTTTTCCGTTTCCGCACCCTTTGAGCTTACGGCTTTGACAGCGCTGCGCCGCGTGCTCCTAAAAATCGAAGGTTGGTGAAAGTTAACCTCAATTAAAATAATTACACCGCTGTGAACGGAGATTTTAGAATAAAAATCAATCGCAAATTTTGGGAAAAATATTTTTCCTTGCAAACTTCAGCAGAAAGTTTTAAAAATCAGTATATTTAGAAAGGTGATTTAAATGAGCCAATTTGTTCATCTTCATGTTCATACCCAATATAGTCTTCTAGATGGGGCTATTCGCTTGCCGGATTTAATGGCTAAAGTGAAAGAATATGATATGCCGGCGGTAGCTATGACTGACCATGGAAATTTATTTGGGGTGATTGATTTTTATGAAATGGCTTTAGATAATGGGATAAAACCCATAATAGGATGTGAGGTTTATCTTGCTCAGGACTATAAACAAAAAACCAAGAAAGAAAAGCTGAATCATCTTCTTCTTTTAGCGGAAAATGAGATTGGTTACCACAATTTATTAAAATTAGTAAGTATTTCCCACCTAGAAGGTTTTTATTATAAGCCTCGGGTGGATAAAAATTTGCTTGCTCAATATCACGAAGGGCTTATTGCCCTGAGTGCTTGTCTGCAAGGAGAAGTGCCTAGCCTTATTCTTCAAAACCGTTATGAGGATGCCCAAAAAGCAGTTCAGGAATATTTAGATATATTTGGTAAAGGAAACTTTTATTTAGAATTACAGGCAAATGGTTTACCAGAACAGGAAATTGTTAATAAAGAACTCATTAAATTAGGCGAAAAATTGGGATTACCTTTAGTAGCCACCAATGATTGTCATTATTTACAAAAAGAGGATGCTTCAGCTCATGATATTCTCCTTTGTATTCAAACAGGAAAAAATATAAATGACCCCAATAGAATGCGTTTTGGCACAGATCAGTTTTATTTTAAATCCCCACAAGAAATGATAACCACTTTTTCTGAAATACCCCAGGCCATTAAAAATACCTCAGAAATTAAAGAAAGATGTAATATCAAATTAGAGCTTGATACCTATCATTTTCCTGTTTTTCCTCTTCCTGAAGGGGAGACAGTCAATAGTTATCTTAAGAAAAGCGCCGAAAAGGGATTAAAGCAAAAATTATCTATTCTGGGCTTGAATGATACCAGGCAAAAAGCCTATTGGGAAAGATTAAACTATGAGTTGAAAGTAATTACCCAAATGGGTTTTGCTGGATATTTTTTGATTGTAGCAGACATTATCAGACATGCCAAAAAAAAGGGGATTTTAGTTGGCCCTGGTCGAGGCTCTGCTGCAGGAAGTTTGGTAGCCTATGCTTTAGATATTACTGAAATAGACCCACTTCGTTATAATTTACTATTTGAAAGATTTTTAAACCCTGAAAGAAAGAGCTTGCCTGATATAGATACCGATATTTGTATGGAGAGACGTGATGAAGTATTGAAATATATTTCTCGAAAATATGGAGGTAAAGAGCACGTTGCTCAAATTATTACCTTTGGTAAAATGCAGGCCCGGGCAGTAGTGAGAGATGTGGGTCGTGCCCTAAATATGCCCTATCAGGAAGTAGATAGAATTGCTAAACTCATTCCTCCTTTCTTAAATATTACCTTGGAAGAGGCCATAAAGACTGAGCCTAGATTACAGGAGCAAGCTGAGCAGGATAAAAGGGTGAAAAAATTACTGGAGATTGCTCAATGTTTAGAGGGTTTACCCCGACATGCCTCCACGCATGCTGCTGGGATAGTTATTTCTGATGATAAACCTATAATGCATTATTTACCCTTATATCGTGGCACTAAAGGTGAAGTGATTACTCAGTTTGACATGAAAGGGGTGGAGCGAGTTGGTTTAATTAAATTTGACTTTTTAGGACTAAAAACCCTAACTGTAATTAACAAAACCCTATCTTTAATCAAAAAACATAGAGGTAATAGTTTTGACTTAAGGAATATTTCTTTAAATGATAAAGCTACTTATAAGCTCCTTTCTAATGGCGATACTACAGGTGTATTCCAATTAGAAAGCTCTGGAATGAAGGAGCTTTTGAGAAGGCTCAAGCCTAATTGTTTTGAGGATTTGATTGCCTTGATTGCCCTTTATCGTCCTGGTCCATTGGAAAGTGGGATGGTAGAGGATTTTATTAAACGGAAACATGGTAAGATACCTATAAAATATGAATTGCCTCAGCTTGAGCCTATTTTGAAAGAAACTTATGGGGTTATTCTTTATCAAGAACAAGTTATGCAAATTGCAGTGACACTTGCTGGTTATACCTCAGGGCAGGCCGATAATCTACGTAAGGCTATGGGAAAGAAAAAACCAGAAATCATGGCCCAGGAGAAAAAGCGATTTGTGGAAGGAGTGGTAAAAAATGGTATTTCTAGAAAAAAAGCAGAGTATATTTTCAATTTAATAGAAAAATTTGCTGGATATGGATTCAATAAGTCTCACAGTACGGCCTATGCCCTGATTGCTTATCGGACAGCCTATTTGAAGACATATTATCCATTAGAATTTATGGCTGCTTTATTGACTTGCGAAATGACTTCTCAGGATGGAATAGTAAAATATGTCAATGAGTGTAGAGATAACAAAATAGAAATTTTGCCTCCTGATATAAACCGAAGTGAAATAGACTTTATTGTAGAAGATGGTAAAATTCGGTTTAGCCTGGCAGCTATTAAAAATGTGGGAACAGCGGCAGTGCCTTATATTTTAAAGGCTAGAGCAGAAAAGCCTTTCAACTCTTTAGATGATTTCTGCCAGCGGGTAGATTTACATAAAGTTAACAAACGGGTAATTGAAAGTTTAATTAAGGCTGGAGCATTTGATTCTCTAAAGGTAAAACGTTCACAATTAATGTTTATTTTACAAGAGGTAATGGAAAAGGCTCAACGTAAGCAACGCGGGTCAAAACTAAATCAGTTAAGCTTATTTGATTTATCTGAAACAGAAGTTTCAGATAAATCCTTGCCGATGATAGACGAATGGACAGAAGATGTAAGGCTTAATTATGAAAAAGAGGCATTGGGTTTTTATCTTACAGGGCATCCGTTACATAGTTATGAACAAACTTTAAAGGAATTGAGCAATACCAACACAGAGGAAATTACAAATTTAGCCGACCGTACACCAGTGATGTTAGGAGGAATAATCACTGCTTTGAAAGAAATCAACTCTAAAAAAGGCGAACGTATGGCCTTTGCTACTTTAGAGGATATAAGAGGAAAAATAGAGGTAGTAATATTTAGCAATCTTTACCGTGAGGCAAGAGATTATTTCAGAAAAGACCAACCTTTATTTATCTCCGGACATATAAGCAAAGATGAAAATACCACCAAAGTGATTGCCGAAAAGGTATATCTTCTGGCTGAAGCTAAAGAAAAATTGAAAAAAACAAATGAGCCTCAAAATAAACAAATAAAAATTGTTTTAAAAGAAGGAGAGATAGCTTCAGAACAGCTTTTAACCCTTAAAGATATTTTACAGAAACATAAGGGAAAATGCTCAGTATATTTAGAAATACTTCCCAAAGGAATTCTGGTTGCTTTACCTTATCATCTGCGTGTCAAGCCCAGCCCGCACTTTGTTACTAGAGTGAATGAACTGCTTGGCTACCAAGCTATAGAAATAAAATGAGACCATTTTACACTAATAAAAAGGCTATTTATTCCACACGTTTTTACCGCCATTGGTGCCAGGCAAGACATTTAACCAGCTTTTCGGTCACAGTAAAAGAAACAGATTTATGGATTAAGGCCCAAAGACTGCTTATTACCCAGGCAAAGGAAGCTGTTTTTAAATATCGCGCTCAGTTAGAAAAATATATTTACTTCCATCCCATTTTTAAAAAATCCCTTTTCCCCTTGCCTTTAGACCCCTTTGCCCCTAAAATAGTGCAAAGAATGCTTAAAGCTGCTCAAAATACAGGTGTAGGCCCCATGGCTGCGGTAGCCGGAGCCATTGCCCAAGCAGTGGGCGAGGAGCTGTTATCATATTCAGAACAAGTGGTGGTAGAAAATGGGGGAGATATATTTCTAAAAAATAAAACTCCTATGCATATAAGCATATTTGCTGGTCAATCGCCTCTGAGTGGCCGAATTGGGATAAGAATTAAACCTGATTCTAGCCCTATCGCTATTTGCACTTCTTCTGGTAAAATTGGCCATTCATTTAGCTATGGTAAGGCAGATGCTGTAACTGTGGTAGCCAAAGATGCTGCTCTAGCGGATGCTGCGGCTACGGCTATTGGGAATTTAATAAATAAAAAAGAGGA
>Ga0209410_1001722_pt1 | contig 10650 bp, 9 predicted proteins | sample Mar14436cmmetaG_FD_184135 | JGI IMG/M metagenome (GOLD analysis project Ga0209410, IMG submission 184135) | Marine hydrothermal vent microbial communities from Guaymas Basin, Gulf of California to study Microbial Dark Matter (Phase II) - Marker... ... | reverse complement strand
CAGTGTGGGCAAGTCTGTCTAGAAATCCATCCACAACTTGTACATCTAACAATTTTTAGCTTTAATTTACAACGTTGACAAAATGCTCTCATGGAGACTGTGGACTCTCTTTTACATCTAGGACATATACCCATTGAATCACCTACACTACTTTAATAAGTTAAGAAACTATTTTTTAAGCACATCTAATTAGACATTAAAAATATAGTTGAACCTTACTGAGATCATTCCACTAAGCAAGGTTAAACATTTTACCAAGGGCTTGTTCGGGCAGGTTTCTTCCAAAGATTATTGTAGCATATTCTTTATACAGAAACTTGACGATCGCCTTGTAGAGTTTAATGTAATCTTTTCCGGTTCCGGTTATGATTTCCATGTCACCAGCATATGGAAAGCCTATCTCCTCAACATCTTTTTCGGGTATTAAGCATCTAGAAGCACCAGTATCTAGGTAAGCCTCATACTCTTTTTCACCTTTAAGTTCCTTAACTCTGATTTTTACTGTAGGCATATTTTGCTTGTATGGGATTTTCATTCGACCAATCTAAAATAGGTAGCCTGGAGCAGTGCGGGGGTGCTCCATAACAATGTGTGGCTCCTAGAACCTAGCCCATAGGTCGTTGAGAAGAGCTGAACTACGTTGTCCCTCTAGAGCTCGGGGTCGCAGTCCGGTGGAGGCAGCAGGGGGTTGAAATAGAAAGGACAGAGCTCGAGGCTGTAGAGGGTGTAGAACCTGAACCTCTCTTTGGGCACTACCTTCGTTAGGTGGCGCCAGTCCTTCCTCCGGTCTAGGACTATGGCACGCATCCCCGAGCTTGTTAACAGCTTGTGACACAAAGAGCGGGCAGGCGTAGTCTTTCCCATCTTGGTGAGGCCAGCGAAGAGCTGCTCTCAGCCCCGTTAACATGCACATGCTCAACAGTGTAGACGCCGCTCGAACGCCTCACGGATAAATGCCCGTAGCCAAGCGCGGACACACGTCCATAGCCGCGGAACCCATCGATATAAACCACGCTACCACGCTCGACACGCCCAAGCAAAACGCCAGTAACAACCTCGCTGGGCACTCCCCCTCGGCTAGGAAAAGCACTCTACAAGAACCGCGCTCAACCAAAGCGAAGAAAGGCTTTTCCGCCTTACGCCACGACCTCTACGTCTGCTTCCGCCGCGCTACCTAGGCCTAACCTGCCTCACGCCTTTACAGCCCATAGGCACATAGGCTTCGTTGACTCCAACCTCGCTGTTAAGCTTCAATTTCCCGAAACCAAGCTTCTATAGCTTTTCCGAGCAACGTTACCATGCGGCAGACCGCTGTTCTGCTCCTGCTAGTTTCCCTGACTATGGCGAGCTAGCTCATCCCCAGCTTGAAGTAGAGGTATGCTATTGTGAGCAACCCGCTTGGCAGCAGCTCCGTCTAGGCGAAGGGTGTTTTAGTTATGTCGCCGAACTGTTTTCTACAAGCCCTGCATAGGTAGCGTTGAACGCTTGGCCTGTTCGGCGCCCTACCGTTCTTGACTACCCTGCTTGAGCCACAGTATATGCATCTTACGCCATCAAGCTAACAGTGCTGGCGGAGCACCTCTACGACCTGCCCGTCTGTGAGCGTTAGCTTAACCCTGCTCATATGCTATAAACACATCACAGCAAAAAACATTTAACCTAAGAACAAGAGCGTAACACTAATATGATAAGTTGATACGAGAATCCATGCTGAAGTCTTTTAGGAATATAAAAAGCCTTTACATTCAGATTTGAAAATTCATGTTGATAGAGACAATTCTGGATGGTTTGGTTGGCCAATCTTTGATCTCGGTTTTCTTTAGCAAAAATACTCTTATGAGGGATATTAGTATGATGAGAAGCCATAATGAACTGTAAAAATAGAAGTATACAGCAAAGGTCAACGGGTTGAAGTTATATCCCAGTCTTCTAGCAAACAGGAAGAAGACTAGAGAGGAGAGAGCTAGAGAGATTATGGAGGCGAACATTCCCCGCACGAACGCTATACTAAAGTATGTGGCAAATAATATTGGTACTAGCAACCGGATCCTAGATACTATGAGAAAGAATATGAGAAAGAGTCCGGCTAACAGCCTGTTCTCAGGCAGGAGGGCTGTCACTAGAAAGGCAGTTAGCGATGGATAGAAGAAGAAAGCAGGCATGAGTACGATTTTCGGGTCCTTTACCGTCGCCCGTAGTAGCTCTCTGTAGTTGTGCTTAAACCAGAGCGCAAAACCGTGTCCCCACCTCCACCTCTGTTTGAACCATTCCCTCCAGCTAGAAGGGGCTTTGAGCTGTACGACGACTTTTTCTTCAAACTTGAACTTAACGCCTTTCGTATAGGCTTTAAAGGCTAGGCCAAGGTCCTCGCTTATTTCGTTCTCAGGGAATCCTCCCAAATCTTCGAATACGTTGCGTTTTATAGCGAAGGCTGACCCGTTTATGCCTATACACCTAGACGCTAGCTTTGCTGAGAGCCAGTTTACTATCGCGAATCCAACGTAGTCGTAGTAGACTAGCCGGGAGAGAAGGCTTTCTTTGTCGATGACTTTCTTGAAGTCTATAATTTCGTGTTTTCCGTCAAACTGTTTTGCAAAGTCCTCTAGTTGTTTAGTGTTCTCGAGATAATGATCTGCATCTATAAATACCAAGACTTCCCCGCTAGCATACTTCAAAGCCCTATTTAGTGATCTTGCCTTTCCTAGCCTACAGTCACTAATTAGACACTTAACCTTTTTCCCATATTTTTCCAAAACCTCTAGAGTTTCTCTAGAAGGGGAGTCGACGACGGAAATGATCTCCCACAGGTCGCTCTCTGACAATTGCTCTAGTAACTTGTCGAGACAAGACCCATCTCTATAAACGGGCACTAGAACGCTTATTTTACCAACCCCACTCATACTACCGCCACAGGGTCATGTGAATATCATAACATAACCTCTAGTAGGGAGAGAATAATAAATTTTATTTTTTCTGAAACTTCAGAAAAATTTAAAATTATAACTAGAGATATAATTCACGACCAGTTATGTCTAGCAGGAAAAGAGGAGGTATCCCTGCCTTACTTGCCGGGCTTAGGCTAGCCACAAAAATGCCCGTAACTAAAGCCTTAATAAAAAAGCTGGCAGAAGAAATAGAAAGCGATGGAAGAAAAACCACGGTAGCCCTTGAAGCCCTTAGACTAATCGCCGAACATGACGCTAACTCTTGCCTCATAGCTAGGTTCTATTCAAAAATACTGAGCCTAGTGTTCAATGTAGCAATAGCATGTTTCCAAGGAAGAGAGGAAGAAGTAGCTGAGGCATTAAAAGACCCCGCCGTCCGAAGAGGTTTAGCCTTAGTCCTAGAAGGGTTAGCATTATATGGCGTAACAGTCCCGCAGAAGCTGCCTGCCCCCTTCCTAATAGTCTGGAACTTCACTAATGCCTGCAACCTCAGGTGCAAGCATTGCTATCAGAGAGCTGGCCTCCCCCTCTCAACAGAGCTGACGCTTGAAGAAAAACTCAACACGATCGGACAACTCGACAGAGCGGGAGTAGCCGCAGTTGCCTTCTCTGGGGGCGAGCCGACAATACACCCACACTTCCTTGCGGTGCTCAAGGCGGCTGCAGACGCTGGCATGTACACTGCTCTAGCGACAAACGGTTTAGCCCTCGCTGATCAAGACTATGCTGAGAAGCTCAAGAAGCTTGGGCTAAGATATGTCGAGGTTAGCGTAGACTCAGCTGACCCCGAGAAGCACGACCAGTTCAGAGGCGTTAAAGGCGCCTGGGAGAAAGCAGTCCGCGGCTTGAGAAACGCTGTCGAGCTCGGCTTCTCCACCGCAATGGCAACTACAGTCACAAGGCTCAACCTCGACGAAGTAGACGGCATCCTAGACCTGGCCGAGGAGATAGGCGTCCAAAGAGTAGTATTTTTCAACTTCATTCCCGTAGGTAGAGGTAAAGACATAATGAAGCTCGACCTAACGCCCGAGGAAAGGGAGGAATTCCTCAAAAAAGTGTACCTGGAAAACCAGAAGAGAAGGCTCGAAATATATAGCACAGCGCCCCAGTTTGCTAGAGTATCCTGCATCCTCAGCAACGGCAGGGAGATTGCGCCTACCCACTTCTACGTCAAAGGAGACCCCGTAATCTCATCTTTGGCTGAGTACATAGGCGGCTGCGGCGCAGGCAGAATATATGCAGCTCTACAGCCAAATGGAGACGTCACACCCTGTGTTTTCATACCTAACGTAGTAGTCGGGAATGTTACAGAAACATTATTCAAAAAAATATGGAGTAATTCCAGACTGTTCACGATACTCAGAGACAGGAATAGACTTAAAGGCAGTTGCGGAGCATGCCCTTACAAGTATGTGTGCGGTGGTTGCAGGGCAAGAGCGTTAGCTTATACGGGAGACATATTGGGCCCCGACCCAGGCTGCATACTTACTACCAACCTCCACATAAATGTTTATAAAACTAGTTAGTAGTAGGAATGGATGGTGATAGTCATTCGTGTATGTTGAATTTGGAGATACTGAGCTAGAATTCATATTGAGAATGGCCAAACTCTCTGTAAGCTGGGGGCTCGGTGAGGCTGTCGGCAGAGCATTGGCTGTACTGCTTCTTTCCAATAAACCGCTTTCTCAAAAGGAAATAAGCAAACTCACAGGTTACAGTATTAGCCAGATAAGTAGCAACCTGAGCCTATTGGAGAGCCTAGGCCTCGTAATATATAATAAGGAGGGCAAGAAGAAGCTCTATAAAGTCGCTGGCTCACTACTAGATATACTCGAGAATTTCCTAGAGAGAACGCTTAAGAACCAGCTCTCGCCCACGGTCAAGTTTATCAGGGAAAACCTGCCACGATTCAATGAGAAGACTCGGGAAAACGCAGAAAAGCTCCTCCGGGAATATGAGAAGGCTAGAATTCTTCTAAAGATGAACATAGTATATCTAAAGAAGTGGAAGGATCTATCGCCAGAGAACTTCGCGAAAAAGATGCACATAGTTATGCAGTAATTCCTGGCGTACCCTTTTAACTTTACAAAAATATGTGAATACTCCCTCTTACATTTGTTGACGATGAATCCAGCTAGCTGAACCTACGATTGTAATTAATACGAACTCGAGAATTACTGTGATCACCACTAGACTATACAGTGGAGCTGACCACATAAGCACATCACTAAGTATCGCATCTTTAAGGAAACAAGCATACCCCAACCACCCAAGATAGTAATGAGCTTGGTGAGGCAAGGCTGGGTTGAGGAGCAAACTATAAGCGAACACAAGCGCTACAGGGCTAATATTGAGAAACCTGGGATTAGCGCCCTGCTAGGTTCTCATAGATATTAAGATACCCTTTAACAACTCCAAATGTAATAGCTACAGGAGATGAGCGAGTTAAGTTTTCAGTTCTTTATTTCCACCAAGAATCCTAATAAAAAGGTTGCTTAAATGACCCCTGATGAAGTGACTAGCAGGTTTACCTAATCACTCAAACGCTATGTATTTTATGAAGTCATAGAGCCTAAGAACTATTCTAGCCTCCCGCGGTCATAGTCTATGAGTTCTACTCTGCATCAGCCACCGGTCTGATAGGCCTTTAGGGTTTTGACCAGTAAATCCCTACCCTTGAGCACGAGCTTCTCGGAGAGATACTCGACAAGGAACTTTCCGCCCGAGTAAGTTGGATAGTATAAGACATCCCCGCTATTCGCTGAACTTTCGTAGATACCTCTAATTATCTTTGTAAAATCAAGTTCGAGAAGAATATTCGACCTAACGCCTAGGAAGACGTATAGGGAGCAAACTCGTTCATCATGAAGCCCATGGCTTCTGGACACTTGTTCTAAACGTTAGCGACCTTTCGCAAAGAACGATATTTAAAACGGTGTGCTACTTCTCGGCCACAATAAGGACAAGCAGGCGTAGCCAACACCTCAAATTTTTATGAGAATAATAAAAAATTTATGCTTAGAATGTTAATTATGCTCTTCTCTGCGATTATCGTGCTTGTTATAGTATTGCTTAATAATTTATTCTTGATATGCTCCGATAGCTTGATTCTCAAGGGCAGAGTATAATTATTTAAAGACTTTTCGAATACTATAGAATTTGATAATAGCCTTGAGGTGTGTAAAGCTTTTGTAGTTAAGAAATTACCTCCTGAGAATAGCTATGGTAAGACAGAATATAAGTTGAAATTATCTAACAATGCCGATAAAAAGAGAATTGAGAGACTTGCATCCCAGATGAAGTATAGGCTAGCTGAGGGAGGAGGTGAAGCTTTCTATGTTATCGGAGTAACAGATGATGGTGAACCTCTCGGCTTGAAAGAAGACGAGCTTAAGGAATCAATACTCGTACTTGAGAAAGCAGCCAGTAGGATTGGTGCGAAAATACAGGTTTTAAGAAAAGTTGAAGGGAAGAGAGGGTTAATAGCTGAGGTTCTAGTCAGATTGAGTAGGGAAGAGAAGCCTCCTGTTCAGGTTACTATAGCGGCATTAGGTAATGTAGATGCAGGAAAGAGTACCCTAATAGGCGTACTTTGTAGTGGAGTTCTCGATAACGGAAATGGTCTTGCAATGCAGAAAGTAGCAAGATTCTTACATGAGATAAAGAGTGGTAGAACATCGTCTGTCTCAGTTCACCTGCTAGGTTTCGATGATAAAGGTAAAATCGTAAACTATTCCCTCATCAATCCGTTGGATGAACCTGAGATCTTTCTAAGATCGAGTAAGGTTTTACAGTTCAGTGATTTAGGAGGCCACGAGAAGTATCTTAAGACTACTCTGAGAGGAGTTATGTCAAAGGTTCCAGATTATGTAATGCTAGTTATCGCTGCGAATTCGGGGCTTCAGGTTATGGGGAGAGAACATTTAGGGATATCAATTGCTTTACGTATACCTGTTTTTGTCGTCATTAACAAGATCGATATGGTTTATGAAGAGAAGGTAGAGGAAGTAGTGAGTGATGTTAAAAGAATATTAAAGATGCCTGGAATAAACAAGTTGCCAATTGAGATAAAGGACAAGGACGATATCATAATATCAGCAAGACATATTTCTAGTGGTAGGATAGTTCCTATATTTCGAGTATCAAGTGTTACAGGAGAAGGATTGGATGAACTAAAGTATTTTCTGAATATCATTCCTCCGAGAATGATGTGGGCTGAGAAAATGAAGAACCCTCTACTAATTTATGTGGATGAAATATTCAATGTAAAAGGAGTTGGTGCCGTTGCTGGAGGACTTATCCTTTCAGGAATCGTTAACGTTGATGAGAACCTACTTTTAGGACCGTTCAAGGATGGAAGTTGGAAAAACGTTAGGGTCAAATCCATTCATATAAATAGGGTACCTTCAGACAAAGCCTTTGCGGGTCTCGACATAACCCTCGCTCTAGCAGGCATTAAGCATGATGAAATAGAGAAGGGCATGACGCTTATAGATGCTAGAAGTAAACCCAGGAGTGTGAGAATGTTCTCAGCGAGAATTACTATTTTAAAACATCCCACGACCATCACACGAGGGTATCAGGCGGTACTACATCTAAACTCGATACGTAGCACAGTAAAGTTCAAGGATATGGATAAAGAAGTACTGCGTACAGGAGACACTTCAAATGTCATACTAGAGTTTCTGTATCATCCATGGTACGTGAGAGAAGGAGATATATTTGTTCTCAGAGATGCTCGCACAAGAGCTATAGGAACGATAATAAGAATCATTCAGTAGCAATTTAGGCGTTTTTAAAGTCATTTAGCACGTCATCAAGAGACCGGTAGCGCTCCTTATATAATTTCTCATTAACTCTCGGCACTAACGCCATTACAACGGCTATAAGACTTAACTCTTCACGATCAATTACACCTTTTGTAAGCCAGCCTATACCCCCTATATTGTCACCGATCTCCTTTATTCCAGACATTCTAGATATGATCTCTTCGATCTCATAGACATCTCCTTTGAGCACAGAGTCTATCGCCTTAGGAGGAAACTCGAAACCTGGACCGAAACCCAATGTCACGTTCTTTTCCTTGTCTACTATTGCGCATACTTGAAAATCCATGTATCCGCTAATTGTTCCCGGTATCTTGATGAGACCCGCCTCTATGCCTACTCCGAAGTCGCATTCCGTCTTCTCGACAGCTTTTTTCGCCCTTTCCAAGCTTCCGAGTATGACTTTTTCTAGGCCTATTGGTTGATCTCCAACGCTTGTCTTAACGTTTAGCGAAGTTATAATAATATCCTCTTTGAAGAATAGTGAAAAACCTCTCTTAACAGCTTTTACTTTTACTGGATTCCTACTTCCAACGGTGATCTTCATACTGACTTAAAGGTGTAGTCTAGTAGTATATTACAGTTTTTATTGGAACGATAAAGTTTATATTACGAGAATCTATCTAAAACTATCCTTATTGTGAGAAAAGTGGAACGCGTGGGGCAATGCATGTAAAATTGACTTATAGGAAATTAGGTAAATTCTTAGATTCCGTTAAAAAGTCGCTATTATCGTTACTTTTTGATCTTGGAGGATTGTTTGCTGGTTTTCTCTTTTCTACCCAGCTAAATTTTTCTAATGCTATTCTATGGTCAGTTATACTTTACCCGGGAATACTTTGTATTAGAGGAGCAATTGGGGGAGCATTTAGTGGAAATTTAACGACTGGTCTTCATGAGGGTTCGATAAAACCCTCCTTCCGGAAGAATACGTATAAGTTTAGGATATTGGTGGAGAGTATCACACTTTCAACATTTTTGGGTAGTATACTCATATCGCTCTTCTCCTACCTATCCGCCTCATTCATCATAAGAGATGTTTCTAAGGATTTTATGAGTATGATTCTGGTTTCTATGTCGACAATGAGTCTTTCCATATTAACAATCTCTCCATTCACTATAGTCACAGCATTCCTAGCCTATAGGAGAGGACTTGATCCGGATACCCTAGTCTATCCTATAACATCAACTATTGCTGACATAATACTTACATTGGTTTATGTTATAACATTAAGAGTGTATTTGGTCGATAAGACTTACATTCTCTTTATAGATGGGGTATTTTTCATAATGGTTATTTTTATCCTAATAAGGGACTATGATGAAAAAGAACTTATAAGCTCATTGAAGGAGAACTTTATAATGTTACTATTAGTTTCCCTAATAATCAATGTAGCTGGCTCAACGCTAGGTGGAATAGTTGATAAGTTTAATGTTAAGGGCCTTTACATTCTTTATCCAGCTTTAATTGACACGATAGGAGATATAGGTTCGATAGTAGGCTCTGTAGCTACAACCATGCTGATTTTAGGTTACGCAAGACCCAATATCTCTCTTATAGTAGATAACTTGGAGAATATTATGGGAGCATGGTCTGCATCACTCATAATGTTTCTACTCTATGCATTCATATCATTCATAGTTTCTCCGCTTGCTAATTTGTTGCTACTGATCTATATAGTGTTTTCAACAAATATCATCGCGGTACCCTTAATTGTTCTTATAAGTCATTTGACGGCTATCTTAACATACAGGAAAGGATTTAACCCCGACAACTTTGTTATACCTGTAGAAGCCTCCCTCTCAGATACTATTACAACGTTATCCCTCCTACTATCCCTACTCTTTTTAAGCTGACAGCTACAAAACTTTCACTAGTATATCATAGAAGTCGCAAATATTGTCTATGTCTTTTCCGATCCGTACAATATTTATATCACTGTGAAATCTCAGTACTCTATCTATAATTTCAGGGTTATCATCGAAGAATATCATCTTACTTACGTCAACATTGAACTTTCTCTTTATCTTCTCTATCATCTCCTCTTTATGTGGATGAAACTCTATCACAAAGTAGTCAAAGTATTCTGTTAAATCGAATGTCTGGAGCGCTTGGTAAGCTTTGTCAAAGATATTCCAGCTAGCCACAGCGATTTTCAGATTTTTCTCACGTAGAAATTTGAGCAAATCTTCTACACAGTGATACAAGACGATAATGTCTCCACGGGAATCCACAACTTTATACTTATCTATTTTTCTAAAAGGAGGATGCATAGAAGAAACATCCTCGTGCGTCCACAATGTTTTATCCAGGTCAAAGATAGCAACAGTTATTTCTCCTTCAATGATACCACGCGCTAAATCTAGGATCCTTTGACTATACATATGCAACCTTCCTATCTAATTCAACATTAGTGCAATATTAACCTATTCATTTACCCCTAGAAGTTTTGGTATAGAAGAATATAACAAATGCTTTGTCGGATATTCTCGGCTATGGAGTTTAAAAATGGCAGAACTATATGTCTAATCATACGCTTTTACTGTCAGTTTCGCGATCCTAAACGTTTACTGAAAGATCATAGACTCCACTGTTATCGAAATGTATAAATATTTAAGCCGGAGTTTAACATACTGACCGGTCGGTATGTTATGAGAGATAAGGAGTCTAGTAAAGAGAAGATATTGTCTACCGCCTTGAAGCTATTCTTAAGTAAACCTTATTCTAAAGTTTCTGTTGATGAAATTGCTAGGAAGTCTGGTTTTTCTAAAGGCGCAGTTTTCCATTACTTTAAATCTAAGTTGGAAATTGCTGAAAATGTTCTACAGATATTAGTGGCTAAAATTGTTGCTCTACCTTTAAAGAGAATAATATATTC
>Ga0209410_1001721_pt1 | contig 10651 bp, 12 predicted proteins | sample Mar14436cmmetaG_FD_184135 | JGI IMG/M metagenome (GOLD analysis project Ga0209410, IMG submission 184135) | Marine hydrothermal vent microbial communities from Guaymas Basin, Gulf of California to study Microbial Dark Matter (Phase II) - Marker... ... | reverse complement strand
GACGGTCATAGCCTGGGACCCCGACCTAGTTCAGGGCATAGGTGCCTTCCTAAACGGCATCCTGAGGACCTACCCAATGGAGCCGATCCTAAAGCACATAGAGGAGCACGGTGGCCTCGCCCTAGCCCCCCGTGAGGCCAAGATAGACCAGCCCTCTGGTGTTGAGAAGGCCATAGAAATGGGGTTTAAGCGAATAGCGGTTACGGTCATAGGGCCTATGGCAAGCGATATAGAGCGCATAAGGGAGCTTGAGGGGGAGGCAGGGGGCGTAGAGGTAGCCATTTTCTCTACGTGCAACACTCTTGTGAGGGAAGGCGATGTAAAATACCTCTTAATGGCCGATTTAGTATGCTCAAGTGCATCTAAGGTCGTCAGGGAGCAGGTTGGCCTAAGGGCAATAGCCCAGCTCGGCATATACATACCCGTGTTCATCTTAACTGAGCTTGGGAAGCGATTAGCGCTTACGTACCTCATGGAGGTTGGATCTGGCCTTGTGATATCAAGGGCTAGGCTGCCCTATATTGTAGAGGGTAAGCAGCCCATCCTAGCTGAGCATGGCTGCTGTGGGAGCCCCTCACGCTGCCCTTAACCTTAATAAGTAGCCCTTCCGCCCCCCATAGGCGATGTCCAGTAGGTCAAGGCGTAGGAAGGCCGTGGATAAGTGGAGGACTAAGCAGTGGTTCGTAGTCCTCACGCCACCCTACTTCGGCGAGAGGGAGCTATTTGAGATACCTGCGGATAGCCCAGAGAAGCTACTAAAGCGTGTCCTTGAGGCCACCCTATATGATGTAACACAGGAGAACATAAGGCAGCAGGTGATAAAGCTGTACTTCCAGATCATAGCAGTTGAGGGGGAGAAGGCCAAGACGATATTCAAGGGCCATGAGTACTCCCGTGATTTCCTAAGGAGCCTAATAAGGCGCAAGACCAGCAAGGTAGATGGCATATTTGATGTTGTAACAAAGGATGGCTATAAGATAAGGGTCTACCCATGTGCTCTAACCCAGTACCGTGTGAACACATCCCAGCAGAGGGCCATAAGGAAGATCATGAAGGAGATAGTAGAGCGTAAGGCTAGGGACCTCAACTACGGCCAGTTTGTGCAGGAGATGGTGTTAGGCAAGCTAGCCTCAGATATATATAATGAGGCAAAGAAGATAGCACCACTTAGGCATGTTGGCATAAGGAAGAGCAAGCTCCTGTACGCCCCTGAGCTGGCTAGGCTTGAGGTATCCATAGAGCACGCTATAAGCTCTGGTGAGGAGGGAGGCGAGGAGGCAGAGGGCAAGGGGAGCGAGGAAGGCGAGGGGAAAGCCTAGTTAATTACTAGCCTGCTCTAACCACACGGCATTATAGCTAATGGGCAATGTGAGAGGGGTGGCTAGCATGCAATTGATAATTAAAACTCCCCTTGGCCTTGAGAAGGTAGTTGCTACAAGAGCTCTTGAGCTAGTTGGAGGGCGTGCCAAGCCAAGGCCCCAGGGCTTCATGGGGCTCGTGATCCTAGATGGCCTTGAGGACCCAGATGGGGCTGCTAAGCTCATAGAGGATCACATACCTGAGGCAGAGTACGTGCTTAAGGTTCTGGCCACCACTAGGGCCGACCTAGAGGCCGTAGCAAGGCTTGCTGCCGACCTAGCTAGGGGCAGGATAGGGCCAGATGAGACGTTTGCGGTTAGGACGACCAGGAGGGGGAAGCACGATTTCACGAGCATAGATATGAACGTGAGGGTTGGTGCGGAGGTCCAGAGGGCTACTAATGCAGATGTAAACCTCACGAGCCCAGATAAAATCGTGTGGGTAGAGGTCATAGGGCCTACGGCTGGCATAGCTATAACGCCTGGCGATGTGGTCTGGAAGAAGAGCAGGCCAGGGAAGCCATCCGTCCTAAGCCTCCTAAAGCGCATTTCCTTTGTCCAGATGCCGTACCTTGGGGAGGGGGCAAGGCCCATGGGCATTAGGCTTGGCAGGGCTGCTCAGGCATTTGAGCTAGGCGAGTTGGTCATAGCACCACATCAGCCCGTTAGCGTTGAGGGACTCCATGAATTCCTATCTGGCCTCCTAGAGGGGAGGGAGAGCCGTTTTAGAATACAGAAGCGAACTTATGCTAGGAAGGTGAGCAAGGTCCCGATAAGGCTCCAGGACCTATACCAGCTCGTGAGGGAGAGGGCTGGCGAGCCCATGTTGGTAACGGACCCAACTGGCAAGACGGCTTCAGAAGCAGCAGATGAAATTGAAGATGCCTTTAGATCGGGAGGGCGTGTTACCATACTAGCTGGTGCTAGGGAGGGCGTTCCAAAGGGCGTGTTCAGGTTTGCTACTGCTGTTATAGATCTCTGCCCTGGCCTTACGTTCGCTACAGAGCACACCATACCTGCTACTGTGAGCGCCATTATAACATGCCTTGAGGAGAGGGGCCTGCTCCCTAGGCCCTAGGGGGTTCTACCTTGTCAAGGAGGCGGGAGGCCATTAGGAAGGCCGTAGCTAGGGAGGCTGCTTGGTTACTATATACTGGCCAAGCTCATGAGTACAAGATGGCTAAGGAGATGGCTGCTGAGACGCTTGGGGCTCGCATACTGCCTTCTAACCTAGAGGTTGCCTTAGAGCTTGATGAGCTTGCTGATGAGCTAGAGGGGCCTGAGAGGGCTGAGAGGCTAATAGCCATGAGGAGGGAAGCCCTAGAGGTCATGAGAGTTCTAAGGCCATTTTGGCCAAGGCTGGTAGGTAGTGTTTGGCGTGGCATAGTCCATAGGGGGAGCGATATTGATATTGAGGTCTTCTGCGATAAGCCTGAGGAGGTGCTTGAGGCCCTCAGGGAAGCTGGCTTTACCATAAGGAGGCAGGAAGTCGTTGAGAAGCAAGAAGTAGGCCAGTTGGTCATATGCCACCACATCTACCTGGCCCTGCCATCTGGCCGTGAGGCAGAGGTCATAGTGAGGCCAGAGGTCATGAGGGGTGTAGCTAGGCGCTGTGAGATCTTCGGTGATGTAGTAAGGGGGTTGAGCATAGAGGAGCTTGAGGCCCTGCTCAAGGAGGATCCGCTTAGGAAGTTCCTACCTAGGTAGGCTAGTGCTTCACCTTGCTAACCTTTCCTTTAAAATGCCCAACGCTAGCCAGGGGCGTGGTGGGCCCAGTGCGCTTGGTGGCCCTTATGATGAAGGGGAGCGATTATGGCTTAAGGGCAGTTGAAACCATCTGCTCACATGGCTTCGCAGATTGGATTTGGGGCATTCACGAGTTCACGAGCACGCCACCGCTTGAGGCCGTTCTAGATGAGCCAGAGGCCTACCTGCCTAGTGGCCTACCAGACTGCGACCTACTGCTCTCCCTTGGCCTACCCCAGGAGCTCCAGGCCCTCCTGCCAGCCATAGCTAGGTCGGTTGGGGCTAGGGCGGTTGTAGTAGCTATCTGCGATACAAGCTGGTTACCACCTGGCCTTAGGGAGCAGATCAGGGATGAGCTTGAGGATGCTGGCATAGCCTGTGCCTTCCCAAAGCCCCTCTGCAGCCTTGAGGAGGTCGGCGACCCCACCATAGATGAGTTCGCAAGGCACTTCGGGAGGCCAAGGCTGGTCGTGAGCGTGAGGGGTGGCGTGATAAGGCGTATTGATGTGCTTAGGGGCTCCCCATGTGGCTCAACTTGGTACATAGCCGAGAAGCTCGTGGGCCTGCCTGTAGAGCCAAGGGAAAAGCTGTGGGAGGAGCTCGCAAAGGCCCACCACGCCTACCCATGCTTAGGCAGCATGGCCATAGATCCAGAGATAGGCGATGCCATCCTACACAAGGGCCAGTACATAATAAGGGAGGCGCTTGAGGAGGCACTTAAAAAAGCAGGATTCTAGCTTAGCCTTCTGCCCTAGATATCCACGATTGCCTTCCACAAGCCGTGCTTATTGCAGAAGGCCCTTACCTCAACCCTGCCCTCGTAGAGCGGGAACCTAGCCTCTGGCTTCTCGCCTGGCTTGAAGAAGCGCCTACATACGTTATCACCAGCTACGAGCTCCACCCACTCTATGTAGTGATCCTCGGCCATCGGGTGTTCAACCTCGCCAACACGCACGCTTATGCCCCCATCGCTCACGACCACTACTGGCAAGTGCTTCTCAGAGCCAGGGCCACCTGTCTTCTCAGCTAGGAGCGTCATGGGCTGGCCACAGCAGACTAGCTTGCCGACACCAGCATGGACCACGACTACGATATTACCACAGATATCGCACTTATACGCCTGGAGGCGTTCCGTCATGCCCATCACCCCTCCAGTAGCTCCCTAACCTCTTCCTCGCCCTTCCTCAGCTCTACCGCTTGCTCCCCATCTAGCCTCAGCAGGAGGGCAAGGAACTCACCTACGTGCGTCTTCTCCTCCCTAGCTACATCTAGGAGCGTGTGCTTAACGGCCTTATCAGAGGCTAATGCTGCCATCTGCTCGTAGAGGCTTATGGCATCAAGCTCAGCTATAATGGCAATGCGTAGTATCTGCTTATTGAGCTCCTCTGGCCTGAGCTTGGCTAGCTCTATGGGCACCTGGGATAGCAAGCCTTTCCACCAGCTTACCACTTTAGTTCAACCTGATAAATCTTTTGGTTAAAGAAGTTAACCATTATAGGGCAAGTAATTAACCTTATAAGGAGGTATGCCGAACTGAGGGGCGGTGGTGGCTGTGAGGGAGATGACGAGGCGCTTCCTAGCTGATGCCTTCGCTGGTGAGAGCCAGGCCCACATGCGTTACCTGATATTCGCTGAGAAGGCAGAGAACGAGGGCTTCTCCAACGTGGCCAGGCTGTTCAAGGCCATAGCCTACGCTGAGTTCGTCCACGCCAAGAACCACCTCATGGAGCTAGGGCAGGTGGGCTCTACGGCTGATAACCTAAAGGTAGCTATTGATGGCGAGACGTTTGAGGTCCAAGAGATGTACCCAGTCTACCACGAGGTCGCAAAGCTCCAGGGCGAGAAGGGGGCCCAGAGGACCACACGCTTCGCTATGGAGGCTGAGAAGGTACATGCGGAGCTCTACTCCAAGGCCAGGGAGGCAGTGCTCAAGGGCCAGGATGTGGACATGGAGAAGGTCTACGTATGCCCGATGTGTGGCTACACGGTTGTAGGCGAGGCCCCAGATAAGTGCCCAATCTGTGGTTGCCCAAGGGAGCGGTTCGTGAGGTTCTGAGCGCAATGGCAAAAGCACCTTTATTTTCACCCCTAGCTTATAAGAGCGCAATCCGCACCAGCAGGGCCATAAGAGGGCACCTATGAGGCGGGGGAGATGGCACCGAGGGGCAAGCATAGGAAAGAGCTAGATGAGAAGGATAGGAGGATACTAGAGATACTCATGGAGAGGGGGAGGGCTACCTTCAGGGAGCTAGCGAGGGAGCTCGGCATGAGCGATGTAGCTATTAGGAAGAGGGTCCTAAGGCTTGAGCGCTCAGGCATAATATCTGGCTACACGGCCCTAGTGGACCCAAGGGCACTTGGCTTCTCAGTTATATCCCTTACTGGAGTTGATGTTGAGCCTGGTGAGCTCCTCAGGGTAGCTAGGGAGCTCGTAGCAAAGGACTACGTCCGCTCTGCCTGGCTGACGACGGGCGACCACGAGATAATGCTTGAGGTATGGGCTAGGGATGAGGCAGAGATGGATGCCATAATAGAGGAGATAAAGGCCATGGATGGCGTTGTCCGTGTCTGCCCAGCCGTCGTGATAGAGAAGCTCAAGCCCAGGGGGCATGTGCCCTAAGGGGCCTTGAGCTTGAGCCTAGAGGATAAGGGAATGGAAGGCTAAGGGGCTCAAGGATGCCCTGGCCTTGCCATACTACTCCCCACCTCTAATCTCATCTAGGCTTTTGAGCGTAAGCAGCCCCCTCATTGAAGGAAAGCTTAAAATGCCTTCTATAACGGTGGGGCGGAGGTTGAGGAAGGTGAAGGGATACGCTGGTAGAATACTGAGGGTTGACCTCTCAACTGGCGCTATTAAGACCGAGCCACTAACGGAGGAAGTAGCGAAGAAGTACATCGGTGGCATCGGCCTTGGCATGTACCTATGGGTGAAGAACAGCGAGCCAGGCGTGGACCCATTCTCACCTGAGAACCCGCTAATCTGTGCTACTGGCCCACTATCAGGCACCTTCGCCCCAACTGGTGGTAATGGCCATGCCTTCGTAGCTAGGAGCCCAGAGAGCTATGCCATAGGTGAGGCCAAGGCCCACGGCTTCTTCGGGGCCGAGATGAAGAGGGCTGGCTACGATGCCATAATCATAGAGGGCAAGGCAGAGAGGCCCACGTACATATGGATTGATGACGATACGGTCCAGTTAATGAACGCAGAGCACCTCTGGGGCAAGACGCCAGTGGAAACCGAGGAGGCGATAAGGAAGGAGCTAGGCGACTACTACATCCGAGTGGCCTGCATTGGCCCCGCTGGCGAGAGGCTGGTCCGTGTAGCTGGCATAATGAACGATCGCTCCCGCTGGGCTGGCCGCTGTGGCCTCGGTGCCGTGATGGGCTCAAAGAACCTAAAGGCCATAGCCGTAAGGGGCACGAAGGACGTAGAGGTAGCCCACCCAGAGGAGCTTGAGGAGTTCGTGAAGGTCCTTAAGGAGCGTGCAATGGGGCCCGCTAGCACGAAGTACAGGACCTATGGCACCCTCATGAACTTCGTGGCCTACACGAAGCTCCAGACCATACCAACCCACAACTTCGGTAGGACGTACGTAGAGGGCATGGAGAAGTGGAGCGATTACATAAACGAGCGATTCGTTGTCCGCATAATAGGCTGCTACTCATGCCCAATGAGGTGCCACCACGTCTGTGTGGTGCCAGAGGGGCCTTACAAAGGCGCTACGGCCAGGCTTGAATACGAGCCAACCTGGGCTTTATCTGCCAACTGCGGCGTGAATAGGCTTGATGCAACTGTTAGGGCCATAGAGCTCTGCGACCACTACGGCCTAGATGGCATATCCACTGGCGTTATAATATCGTTCGTCATGGACTGCTACGAGCACGGCTACCTAACCAAGGAGGACCTAGATGGCATAGAGGCCCGCTTCGGCAACCACGAGGCCATGCTTGAGCTCGTGCGTAAGATAGGTGAGCGTGATGGCATAGGCGATATACTAGCCGAGGGCGTTAAGCGTGCAGCTGAGATACTTGCTGAGAAGAAGGGCATACCTGAGATAAAGAACCTAGCTTGCCACTTCAAGGGCGTTGAGATGACGGGCTACGACATAAGGAGCCTGAAGACGGCTGCCCTTGGCTACATGGTGAGCTTCCGTGGCGCCTGCCACAACAGGCACGGTGCCTACGGGCCAGATATAGCAGGCAAGGTTGACCGCTTCAAGGCAGAGAAGGGCCGTGGCAAGGTAGTAGCCGATATAGAGGATCTCTACACGCTCATAGATAGCTTCATGGTCTGCAAGTTCTCAAGGCGTATCTACGTAGAGGAAGGTGGCTTCGGTGATTTCGCTAAGCTCTACACGTACGTAACTGGCATAAAGGTAACAGCAGAGGACATGCGCACCACGGGTGCCCGCATAAACGTGCTGGCCCGTGTGATAAACGTGCGTGAGGGCTTCAGCCGTAAGGACGACTACCCATACTGGAAGGCCATGAACGTCCCAGTGCCAGAGGATGGCCCAGCCAAGGGCTGCGTCCTGACGAAGGAGGAGTGCGACCTACTGCTAGATGACTACTACGCCGTCAGGGGCTACAACAAGGATGGCATACCGCTTCCTGAAACCCTTAAGAAGCTGGGCCTTGACGAGTTCATACCAATCGTTGAGGCCCGCCTGAAGGGCTAGGAGGTGGTCGTGGTGTCCGTACCGCTTAGTAGGGCCTTCGTGGTAGCTGACCCAGAGCGTTGCGTTGGCTGTGGCCTCTGCGAGCTGGTATGCTCCTGGGAGAAGGAGGGCGTCTTCAACCCACTTAAGTCTAGGATAAGGATAGTACGCATAAAGGACATCGTAAACCTAAGCCTAACATGCCGTACCTGTGAGGACCCACCATGCGTAGCTGCTTGCCCAAGGGATGCGCTAACCCAATCTGAGCAGACGGGCTTGATAATGGTAGATGAGGATAAGTGCAATGGCTGTGGCTGGTGTATAGAGGCCTGCCCATTTGGTGCCATCACGCTACACCCAGAGAAGCGTGTTGTCATCGTATGTGATACTTGCCTTGATAGGCGTGAGAAGGGCTTACCGCCAGCCTGCGTTGAGTGGTGCCCAGAGGAGGCCCTTGAGCTAACGACCAAGGATGTGCTAGCACAGAAGGCACGTATATCGGCTACGATGAAGCTGTTCATAGAGGCTGGCAAGGTCATACCCATCTAGGCTTAAGGACCTCTTTTTCTCCAACTGCCCCACAGGAGGCCCCGTTTCTTTTTCCTGCCGACCAAGGGATAGTTTACTAGCCTTGCTCCTCACCTGTTGATGGCCTTATGGAAGGCAGGTAGGCCTCAACTGCCTCCCTTAGCTTTAGGAAGGCCCTGAGGAAGTCCTCAGGCCCCATGCCAGGGGTTCTAACACCAGTTCGCTTGTAGAAGCCCTCTATCCTCTCCCTTAGCTCTTCCTCAGCAAGCCTACAGCCCCTAAGGCTTTCCTCAAGCTCCTTAATGGCCTCTGAGGGCACGGCGAAGAAATCACCAGCTATTATGACATCTAGTACCTGGTCCCCCATTACCTCAGCCGTGAGCCTTATCATCTTCTTGGCCTTATGGGCTATGCTAACAACACGAACGCCATCTGCTATCTTCACTACCCTGCCAGGCTGAGCCCAGGGGTGCCTCTCCTCTGGCAGGTAGAGCCACTCACGTGATTTGTGCTTTGGCAGCACGACCTCCTTGTAGACCCTGACCTCCTCCTCGGTTGGCTGGCCCTTAACGAGCCTTATGCCTAGTGCCTTCTCAAACCCCTCTGCCATGAGCTCCTTTATGCGCTCAACTGGCGGTACGTAGCCTAGCTCCTGCCTGAGGCTTGTTAGCCACTCACGCATGCTCTTGGCCATCTTATCCCTGAACTTCTCATCTGGAACCCTTAGCACGTGGACTAGGCTATCAAAGTCCCAATCTAGTATTATGTTGCCCACTAGGATTATGGCCTTACCAAGCCTACCAGCCCCATTGCCAGATATCTTCTTGCCCCTAACGACCACATCGTTTATGGGCTTGTACTCCGCTGGCACGCCAAGGGAGCGGTAGACGTACACGGTGGCCGAGAGGCACTTCCTGAATAGCTCTTCTACATCAGTAGGCACAACAGGGCTATCCTCGTGGGCCACCAATTGGTAGAAGACCTGATTGCTATCCAAGTAGCAGGCCCCTCCACCTTGGCCACGCCTTATTATGGGCAAACCCCTTGAGCGACAGTAATCCATGTCTATTTCTTCCTCAAGCCTCTGGTGGTAGCCTATGCACACGTATGGGCTAGAGGGCTGCGTTATTATCAGCGTGCTTGGAGATGTGCCCTTATCCACGCAGATGGCCACGGCCTCGTAGAAGCACTGGGCCATGTAGGGCTCCTGGGGGCCTAGGTCTATTAGGCGCCACTCCTCCACGACCACCACCTTAGCCCTTACTATGGCTATCCTAATCTAGCCCTTTATGGCCTCAAGGAGCTTATCTGCCTTCACCCTTAGCATGTGTAGGCCTAGCTCCTCTGGCCCTATGCCCATAGCGAGCCCTAGCAGCTGCGTGTAGTGGAGGACGGGTATGCCTATCTTCTCACCTAGCTTCCTCTCAGCCAGTGGCTGGTTGAAGTCGTACATGAAGTGGCAATCTGGGCAGACGGTTATGAGGGCCTGTGCTCCAGCAGCCTTAACACGGGATAGCTTATCGGCTACTAGGCCAACAGCTAGGTCCCTATCTATGCCTATTATCGGGCCACCACAGCACTGCCCCTCATCTGGGTAGCTAACCCACTTAGCACCCGTTAGCTCAATTAGGCCCTTTAGGACCTTTGGGTTATCTGGGTCGTCAAAGTTCATGTGCTTAGCTGGCCTAACTAAGTGGCAGCCAGTGTGCTGGGCAACTACAAGGCCCTCAAGGGGCCTCTTAACGGCCTTCCTTATCTTATCTGGCCCTACGTCATCTAGTAGCACGTGGACTAGGTGCTTGACCTCAATCCTACCCCTGTACTCAAGGCCTACTTTGGCTAGCTGCTCATTAACCCAGGCCCTAAGCTCAGGCTTCTCCTCAAGCTCTTCCTTTGCGTGGTGGAGCGTGGCGAAGCAGCCATTACAGAGCGTTAGGATATCCAGGCCCTCCCGCTCGGCTATGGCTAGGTTCCTTGCTGCCAGCAGGACGGCAGCCTCATGGCTTATGCCATCTATTGGGAAGCCACAGCAGTTGAAGTCTGGCATGTCAAGGAGCTCTACGCCAAGCTCTGGCAGCACCCTTCGGGCAGATACCTCATAGCTTAGCTCCCTGTAGGGTATCAGGCAGCCGAGGTAGAGCAGGTACTTGGCCATACGGCTCACCCCCTCCTGCTGGATGCCTTAGCGAGCACCTCACCTAGCCCAGCAGCCTCAAGGAGGGCCTTCACCTGCTCTGCGTCCACGCTCGGCAGTGGTGGTAGGCCCTCCTTCTCCCTAGCCCTTAGCCTTGAGGCAGGTATCTTGTATGCGAGGCCTACCTCCATGATGGTTGAGGCCACCACCCTAGAGGCCTCTGGTAT
>Ga0209410_1001719_pt1 | contig 10652 bp, 11 predicted proteins | sample Mar14436cmmetaG_FD_184135 | JGI IMG/M metagenome (GOLD analysis project Ga0209410, IMG submission 184135) | Marine hydrothermal vent microbial communities from Guaymas Basin, Gulf of California to study Microbial Dark Matter (Phase II) - Marker... ... | reverse complement strand
TATACTGCTCCATGATCTCATCGTGACAGGCACCGCAATCCACCAGCCCCATCCGTTGGGGATGGGGTATTTCCCCGATCTCCGTATGGCAATCGACACAATCGAGATCCCCATGTACTGAGGCCCGGAATCGATCGTAATCCAGATACAGGGTGAGGGCCGCCTTCCTCACCTCCTCCTTTCCAGGGGTGGGGATGACAAGCTCCAGCCTCTCCTCCTCGCTCATCTCGAGGATATCCTTCGTCCCGTGACACTCCAGACAGTCCTGATTTTCCACCTGAGGAAAAGCAACCCCACAGAAGACAAAAAGGGAAAGGACAATCATACAAAACCCCTTTCCCTTTATCTTAAGTAATCCCACCATTCTCTCCTCTTACCTCTTAGTTTTCTTTGTGCTTTTTTTAACATAGTTCTTTTCTGGATGTCAAGAAAAAAAGTTTTTAGGGTTGACGGGGGAGAGGAGTTCTTAGAAAATGTGACAGTAAGATGAGGAAGATGGGAAAGGGTTCTTTCATCTATCTCCTTCCCTTTGGAGGTTTGGAGCAGGTAGATCTCGGGGAGGTGGTGAAGGAGATAGAGAAGGAGTTCGGGATACCGGTAAAGATACACAATTGTGGAATAGATCCTGAACCCTTCTTCGATGCTTCCCGCAAACAGTACCATTCCACGAGGATATTGAAGGAGATCCTCAATAACCTCCCCCCTGATGCGACGAAGGCCGTGGGGCTTGTCCCCTTCGACCTCTTCATTCCCATCCTTACCTTCGTCTTCGGAGAGGCCCAGTTGGACGGGAAGGTGGCTATCGTCTCCACTGCCAGACTGCGACAGGAATACTATGGCTTGCCCCCGAATCCCAGGCTGCTTCACAGGAGACTGGTTAAGGAGATCAAACATGAGCTGGGCCACACCTTCGGTCTGGTCCACTGTCCCCTCAGGGAATGCGTGATGTCGGTGGCGAACAACATCTCCGACGTAGATTCAAAGGGGATCACCTTCTGCGAAGGATGCAAGGAGACCCTCCGCCAGAAACTGAGGGACCTTCACCGTTGAAAAGCTCAATTTTGTTGATTTTCTCAACATAGAAAAAGCCCTTTATTTTTCAACGACTTCAAACCAAAGGGGAATGTTATGTTGAGTCATTCAACACAACGCCTACCTGCTCTGGGACTGGGGATGGAAAAATCGCTAATGATTACAATAAGTTATCTTTCAAGGGCCTGTGGCATGGGAGTTGCTCTTTAAGGAAGTGAGGAGGAATGATGATGGAGGGAAAAAATAGATGTCCATTCCTCAAGGAGCAAAAAGTGGCCTTCTGCAAGGCCTTTCCTCTGCGGAAGCTCCTTCCCTTCGACAGGTTATATCCTGATGAGAATATCTGTGTGACCAGGCAGTACACCCAGTGCCCCACTTATCGAGAGAAGATGAAGGGCGAAACTTCCGCGAGGAGTTGTCCCTTCTTGGAGATAGAGACCGTAATCTACTGCGAGGTCTTCCCCATCAAGAAGATGATTCCCTCAAGCTGCTACAAGCTGGAATGCCCTTGCACCACTAACAGATACACTGAATGCCCGATCTATCAGAAGATGATCCATGGAGACCTTCCCCCTGAGGAAGAAGTCAGAAAGGTGTGGGAATTCATCCTGAAGAGCGCCTACTACTATCACCGAGGGCATACGTGGATGAAAGAGAGCGGCGAACGAGTGCGAATAGGCCTGGATGACTTTGGACAATTTATCATAGGACCCATTAAAAAGCTAACTCTCCCCCGCATCGGGGAAAAGGTCCGAAAAGAAAGACCCTTCGTTGAGATAACATCGAGTGGAGGAAACGTCCGCATTCTCTCTCCCCTCTCCGGAACCGTCATCGCATTGAATGAAGAGGTGATCAGAGAACCGGGGCTGATAAACGTTGATCCATATGAGCGGGGATGGCTCCTGGAGGTGATCCCGGATGAAGCGGAGGCCCTCAGAGGAAGGGGGATCCTCCACGGTCAAGAGGCCGAAGGGTGGCTTCAGAAGGAAAGCGAGGAGTTGCAGCAGCTTCTACAGAGCGAAATAGGGCTCACGATGGCTGACGGGGGAGATCTGTTGAAAGATCTACCTCGGGGAATAGGGACCACCAAGTGGAGGTCCTTGGTGAAAATCTTCATAGAAAGAAAGGAGGGATAGCCATGTTAGAGGTCATCAACACCGCACTCTTTGTGACCATCGGGACGGTCTTGGGCATAGTCATCCTGGCCTATGCCCTCTACATCGTCCTCTTCCCCCTGGTGAGGACGATCGGTGGGGGACTCCAGGTGCTCAAGGCCTATGGAGAAAGGAAGGTCTCTGCGAAGGAGCCCAACCTCGTCGCTCATCCGGAGCTTGGCTTGACCCTCGCTGATGGGGGCGAGCAAGTGAAGAAGGAAGAGAAGGAGGAAGGGAAAGAATAGTTCTTCATTCTTCTCCAGTACGAATTTCCTTTAGGAGGTGACGGATGGACAGAAGGGACTTCCTTAAGGCTCTGGGAGTCGGGATGGCAGGTGCAGCCCTCGAAGGACTCCTCAGTCCAGCAGATCTCCTGGCCAAGGGCTCGGGAGGAGGAAAGGAGTTCTTCGGTGTATTGGTAGATACCACTCGCTGCATAGGCTGTAGGAGCTGTGAGCTGGCCTGTGCCGAAGCGAATGGCCTGCCGTTGCCCGATATCGAGGACACCTCGGTGTTCGAGCACGAGAGGCATCCGACACCCACCCAGTGGACGGTGGTGAACCGCTTCGAAACGGAGAAAGGCGAGGTCTTTGTGAAGAGGCAGTGCATGCATTGCTGCCAACCCGCCTGCGTGGCCGGCTGTCCAGTGAAGGCGATGGAGAAGAGACCGGAAGGGCCCGTGATCTGGCAAACCAACTGCATCGGTTGCAAGACCTGCATCTTCTCCTGCCCCTTCGGGATCCCTACTTTAGAGAACAAGGCCTTTCCCAAGATTCAAAAGTGCATCCTCTGCTGGCCGAGGTTGAAGGAAGGAAAGATCCCCGCCTGTGTGGAGGCATGTCCCCAGGAGGCCTTAATCTTTGGCACGAGGAGGGAACTCCTGGAGGAGGCCCGAGCGAGGATCTATCAGCATCCCGACCGCTACGTCCACTACATTTATGGAGAGCATGAGATCGGAGGGACCTGCTGGCTCTATCTCTCCTCGGTTCCCTTCGATCAGATAGGGCTGAGGACGGACTTGGACAACGTGGCCCTTCCGAGGCATACCACCGGGTTCCTTTACGCCGTTCCCCTTGTACTGGTCCTTTGGCCTACGTTTCTCTTGGGGGTCTGGCGCACTACCGAACGGACAGAAGAAGAGGAGTAAAGGAGGGGAGAAGAGATGGAAAGGGAGATCAGACCCAGAGGAGAGAAAGGAATAAGGGAGATCGTGGCCTTCATACTGCAGGAGCTTAAGCCCAAGGGGCCGATCTTTACCCCCTTCAACGTGATCACCGCCCCTATCATGGCCCTGGGGGTCGGATTGATCATCTGGAGATTTATAAATGGGGTAGGCTCCATAGTCCATGAGACACACGGCTTCCCCTGGGGGATCTGGATCGGCTTTAATATCATGGCAGGGGTGGCCTTTGCCGGGGGTGCCTATGTCCTCACCTTTGTGGTCTATATACTTCGCTCGGAGAAATACCACCCCATCATCAGGGCTACTGTGCTCAACGGTTTTCTGGCCTATCTCTTTTACGCCAGCGTGATCATCATAGATTGCGTCCGCTGGTGGAACATCGCAAATCCCCTGATCGGGAATAAGTTCGGGGTGAATGCGGTGCTTTTCCTCATCGCCTGGCACTTTTTCCTCTACATGGTCACCGAGCTGATAGAGTTCTCGCCTGCCATCGCCGAGTGGCTGGGCCTTCAGAGGGCCAGGCGCATCCTGGGAGGACTCACCATAGGAGCGGTGATCTTCGGCATCACCCTCTCCACCCTTCACCAGTCGGGCCTCGGCGCCCTGGTGATGCTGGCCAAACACGACATCCACCCCCTCTGGTGGACGGAGTATATCCCGGTGCTCTTCTTCGTATCCAGCATCTTCGCCGGGCTCTCCATGGTCATCTTTGAGGGGACCATAAGCCTCAGGGTCTTCAGACATCAGATGTCGGAAGACTTCCTGAGAAGGTACCCGGGGATCGTCGTGGGGCTGGGTAAGACCTGTGCGGGGGTCATGATCGTCTACCTCTTTCTGAAGCTCCTGCTCCTCATCCATGGCAGACACTGGTCCCTGCTCAACACCCCCATGGGTTACTGGTACCTGACAGAAGTGGTGGGGCTGACCCTCATCCCCTCCGTGCTCTTCATCAAGGGGGTGAGGAGTCGAAGCCTCGCCCTCATCAGGGTGGCGGCCCTCCTGACGATGGCCGGCATCATCATTAACCGCTGCAATTATGTCTTCATCGCTTACAAGTGGTATGTGCCCCTTGCCGAAAGGTATATCCCCACCTGGAAGGAAGTGGTCATCGCATTTACCGTGGTGCTGGCTCACATCTGGACCTTTCGCTGGATAGTGAACAGGATGCCAGTGTATCGCGAGTCCCCTGAATGGGTTAAAGAGGAGGAAGAAGAGACTATAAGTAAGGAGGTGGTACAATGGAGGGCTTCACGTATGTAGATCTCTTCGCAACCAAGGGAATAGAGTACTTGGTGGTGATCGGTTTTCTCCTGATGCTGATCCCTTTGTGGAGGTTGCTGAGTGCCCCTGCGAGGACGGGGGTAGCGACCGTCAGGAGGCTCGCCCCGGCCCTCTCTTCCTGGTTCTCCCTGCCCGAAGGCCTTTACTATCACCAGGGACACAGCTGGGCGGTGCCTGAAGGGAGGGACCTGGTGAAGGTCGGCCTTGATGACTTCGCCCAGAAGCTCGTGGGAAGACCGGCCAGGGTGGAGCTGCCCAAGGTGGGCTCCAGAGTAGAGCAGGGAGAGGTGGGATGGCGGCTCGGGGTGGACTCCAAGACCATAGAGATGCTCTCCCCAGTGACCGGTGAAGTGGTGGCCGTCAACAAGGAGGTCCTGGAAAGTCCCCAGGTGATCAACGAGGACCCCTACGGACGGGGATGGCTGATGATGATCAGGCCCCATAACGTGATGGCCAACATCAAGAACCTCCTTAAGGGGAAACTGGCCTCAGCCTGGATGGAGGCAACGACCAATGCCCTCAGGGAGAGGATGGGAGGTGAAATGGGGCTCCTGTACCAGGACGGCGGTCTGCCCCTATCCGGCATCGCCAGGGTCCTCTCCCCTGAGGGATGGGACAGGCTGGCAAAGGAGTTCTTCTTAACGGCGGAGGAAGAAAGATGAAGGGGATCCTTTGGACGGTTGCCTTTGTGGTGGGGCTCTCCATCCTTGCCCTCGCCTATTCTGGAGATGCCCCTGAAACGATCACCTTAAATTCCCTCGTCAATCTGTATGGGCCTGTAGAGTTCTCCCACGAGGATCACATGGAGATCGCAGAGGACTGCACCAGCTGCCATCATCATAGCGAGGAGGAAGCGGTCTCCTGTAGGGAGTGCCACGAGCCCATCGTCATCTATCATTATAAGGGAGTAAAGAGGAAGACCGGACTGGGCCTGAAAGGGGCATACCACGGGCTGTGCATGGGATGTCACAAGGAGAGCGAGAGTGGGCCCCTCGGCTGCACCGACTGCCACGAGAAAAGAGCGAAGAGATAGGGAGTTTTAACGGGGTGCCTTCACCAGAGAGGGCCTAAAGGGGCCCTCTTTTTTTGGAAGAAATTGCAGTAAGGTGCAGAGTGTGATATTTTATTAACAAATGATCAACTTTACATGGTATCGCAACCTGAGCTTCAAGCTCATCTTCTGGGTGGGGGTGATCACTGTGCTGGTGATCGGGACCTTCGCCTGGGTCAACCTCCGCACCCAGAGACGCCACATGATGGAAGAGGTCATCTCAGGAGCACAGCAACTGAGCGACACCATAAAGAGGAGCCTCTGGTACGACATGCTCCGCAACTACCGGGACGCCCTCTACAACGTCATCGAGGCCATAGGGAAACAGGAGGGGATTGAGAAGGTAAGGATCTTCAACAAAGAGGGGATGATCATGTTCTCCTCTGATAAGGAGGAGATCGGCCGGATGGTGGACAAGAGGGCTGAGGCCTGCTATGTGTGCCATGCGGTGGACAAGCCCTTGGAGAGGCTCGATATCCCCAAGAGGACCAGGATCTTTCGGGCCGACGGCTACCGGGTCCTGGGGATGACAAGCCCCATCTACAATGAGCCTGCCTGCTGGGAGGCCCCCTGCCATGCCCACCCCCCTGAGCAGAAGGTGCTGGGGGTGCTGGATGTCTCCCTCTCTCTGGCCACGGCGGACAGGAGGATAGAGGAGATAAAGCGCAAGACCCTCCTTTTTGCTGCGGTGACCATCCTGGCCATCTCCACCATCATCGGGCTATTTATCCGCAGGGCGGTCTACAGGCCTGTCAAAGAGCTGGTGAAGGGGACCAAGAGGGTGGCCGAGGGGGACTTCGAGCACACCATCCCCTTCCGCTCCAGGGACGAACTGGGACAACTGGCAGAATCCTTCAATAAGATGACACAAAGACTGAAGAAGGCCAACGATGAGATAAAGGAGCTGATCAGGACCCTCGAGGAGAAGGTGGAGGAGCGGACGGCGGAGCTGAAGAGGGCTCAGTATCAGCTTTTGCAGTCGGAGAAGCTGGCCTCCATCGGGAAGCTGGCGGCCACCATCGCCCATGAGATAAACAACCCCCTGAACGGCATCCTCACCTACACCAAGCTGATAGAGAGGAAGCTGGCCCAGGACTCGGTGAAGAGGGAGGAGCTGGAGAGGTTCCGCTCCTATCTCTCTATCATGGAGAGGGAGACGGAGCGCTGCAGCAACATCGTGAGGAACCTGCTCGATTTCGCCCGTCAGAGGGAACCCTCCCTCAAGTCCGATGTGGACGTGAACGGGGTGCTGGAGGAGGCCCTCTCCCTTGTGGCCAACCAGATAGCCCTTCAGGAGATCCAGCTGGAGAAGTCCTTCGGGAAGCTTCCCCCCATTATGGCCGATCCGATGCAGCTCAGGCAGGCTTTTCTGAACATCCTGATCAACTCCTGTGAGGCGATCCAGGACGGGGGGAGGATAAGGATAGCGACGGAGTACCTGGAGGGGGAGGGGATGGTGAGGGTGGAGTTCTCCGACAATGGGGTGGGGATTGAGGAGGAGGACCTGCGCAAGATCTTCGATCCCTTCTTCACCACGAAGGAGAAGGGGACGGGTTTGGGGCTTTCGGTGGTGTATGGGATCATCAACTCCCACCAAGGAAACATAGAGGTGAAGAGCAAACCAAAAGAAGGTACCAGAGTAACCATCAAACTGCCCTTGCGGATCGAGAACCAGGCCTCAACATAGGAGGGAAGATGAAGAGAGAGGTAAACATACTGGTGGTAGACGACGAGGAGATAGTGCGCTCCTCCTTGGTGGACTGGCTCAGGGAGGACGGCTACCACGCAGAGGCGGCCGAGGACGGTTTCGAGGCCCTCGAGAAGCTCAAGGAGAAGCCATGGGACATCGCCCTCGTGGATCTAAAGATGCCCAAGATGGATGGCCTGGAGCTGATGGAGCGGATGAAGAAGCTGAAACCCGATATCCAGGTGATCATCATCACTGCCTATGCCACGGTACATACTGCAGTTCAGGCCATGAAGATGGGGGCCTACGACTACCTGGTCAAGCCCTTCAACCCCGAGGAGATATCCCTTCTGATCAACCGCCTGATTGAGAGCCAGGAGCTGGTGAAGGAGATCTCCTATCTCCGGAAAGAGCTGGCTAAACAGTATCAGTTCCACGACCTGATCAGCAAGAGCCCCAAGATGCAGAAGATCTTCGAGTTCGCCCGCACGGTGGCGAAGAGCAACTCCAACATCCTCATCCTGGGGGAAAGCGGCACGGGGAAAGAGCTCCTTGCTCGAGCCATCCACAACGAGAGCCTCAGGGCCGCAGGGCCCTTCGTGGCGGTCTCCTGCGTGGCCCTGCCCGAGACCCTGCTCGAGTCAGAGCTCTTCGGCCACGAGAAGGGGGCCTTTACCGACGCCGTAACACAGAAGAAGGGAAAGTTCGAGCTCGCCCATGGGGGCACATTGTTCCTCGACGAGATCGGGGACATAAGCCCCAAACTCCAGTTGAACCTCCTCCGGGTGCTTCAGGAGAAGGAGTTCACCCGGGTGGGGGGAACGAAGCCAATCAAGGTGGATGTCAGGATAATCGCCGCCACCAACCGGGACCTGAAGAAAGCGGTTGATGAGGGAAAGTTTCGAGATGACCTCTACTATCGCCTGAACGTCATCTCCATCCAGATACCCCCCTTAAGGGAGCGGAAGGAGGACATTCCCCTGCTGGTTCACCGTTTCATCGAGAAGTTCAACATCGAGCTGGGTAAGAGAGTGGAGAAGATATCGGAGGAGGCCTTAAAGACCCTAATGAAGTACGACTGGCCCGGGAACGTCCGCGAACTGGAGAACGTGATAGAGAGGGCCATGGTGATCACCAAGGGCACCCTGATCAAGCCTGAGGACATCCAGATCTCTGCCGAACCATCAAAGGAGGTTCGCGTGGAGGGGGAAGATAAGTCCCTTCGGGCTGTGGAGAGGGCCCACATCCAGAGGGTGCTCGAGGAAAATGACTGGAATATCCAGCGCTCCGCCCAGATCCTGGGCATAGACCGGGTCACCCTTTACAAGAAGATAAAGAAGTACGGCCTCAAACGAAAAGAAGAGAAAACATAAGTTAACGTTTAAAAAGGAAATCTTTCCCCCATCACATAAAGAATCAAATCGGTAAGGTAAAAAACCCTGCGCCCTTTCTCTGAAAAAGTCTTCAAAACCAAGTGGCAAAGGGGGCAGAAGGTGACGATATCCCCTGATGCTCCCTCCCACACCTTTTTGGCAAGCTTCTCACATACCTCGAGCTCCTTGAAAAAAAGGTTCCCTCCGCAGCACTGGGCCTTGACCTGAGAGGAGACCACCTTCCCACCCAGTCTCGTTATGATCTCCTCCATTGGGTCCTCCACCTGGAGGGCGAACTCCCTGGGCCGTAAAAGGATACAGCCGTAATAGGGAGTAAAGGGACGCCCTCCCAGGTCCCTCTTCATCGGTAACCTGTCCCAGAAAGAAGCCTCCGAGAAGACCTCCAGGGGATGAAGGACGGATACGGAGGAATCCGCTGCCTCCCTCAGGTTCCTGAGGCAGGCAGGACAGGGGGCGATGATCTCTGAAGATACTTCCCTACCCTTCCTTATATTCGCCTGAGAGAGGGCCAGAATCCTCTCCTTCTCCCCGAACTCAAAGGCACCGCAGCAGTTCCAATCGGGTATCTCCACGAGCTCATCCCCCAAGGCCCTGAATACCCTCCTGACCCCCTCATCCAGCCCTTTGGCCGAACCCTTAAGGCTACAGCCGGGATAATAGGCGTACCTCACTTCTTCTCCCTATTGAAGACCCCTTCTATCTTTACCCTCTTGGGCAAGGAGGGGCGAAAGGAGGGAAGGCCCTTTACAAGAAGCCTTAAGTAGCCCTTCCGGAAAAAGTAGGGTAGCAATCTAAAAAGGAGATAAGGTTCATATACCCTCCCAAAAAGCTCAAGGGAACTGGAGAAGGCCTGCTCGAAGGGATGGGAAGGGAGGAGGGCAGCCCTTACAGCCCTCACCACCTCCGGCACCTTTATCTCCCATGGGCAGAAAAAGGTGCATGCATAGCAGCCGGTACAGTATTTCAGGAGGGGATCTCCCTCGAGCTCTTCCTTCTCCATGATCAGATTGATGATGAAATTTCGGGGGTTGGCTTCGATGCCTATCTCATTCAGAACGCAGATAGAGGAACAGATCTTGCATCCCAAGCATACGTAAAGGTCCTCCCTCCTGTATCCGGCAAGATCCAGTATCTCGTCAATCAGCGGCATCGGGAAGCTCGTCCTCCCGATATGTGGTAAAGGGCAAGGGTTCCTCGAAGTCTCCCCCCGCCTTGTACGAGAAGGTCCTCTGTATCCTCTCTGAGGAGGCCTTGAAGAACCTCGTCAGGGGTATATTCATCGGACATGCCTCCTCACAGGCGCCACAGGCGGTGCAGCTCTGGGCCACGTGATACATCCTCACGAAATGATACAGGAGAACGTCATGGGGTAGATCCACAACCTGCTCCCTCCAGAGGAGGTTTAAGAGATCGTCGCCCGCGGGTAAAAACCCCCCACCGTCAAAGAGACAATCGAGACAGTAACAAATGGGACACATATCCCGGCAGTTCTTGCAAAGGATACAGGAGGAGAAGACCTCCTGGAGCTCTGAGAGCTCAAAGGAGGGCGGCTCGGCATCCTCTTCCCCAGCTTCCCCTAAGAGCAGCTCCTCAGGGGATACCTCCCTCCATGGCCCGAAATTCGCCAGGAAATCCTTCCCCCGCTCTGTATAAGGTATGAGCAGAAGATCGCCGCTGGAAAGAAACCTCACCCCCCCATCGCCATAATTCCCCCCCCTGTCCTTGCAGTTTTTGCACGCCCATCGCAAAAGTCCCTTCTCCTTCAGAAACCTTCCTAACTCCTGGGGGCCTTCAGGAAGAGTTGGAGGGACATCCCCCTTGAGAGAGAGCGTCCCGAAACAATCCACAGAAAAGACTACAAAATTGTCCC
>Ga0209410_1001717_pt1 | contig 10653 bp, 18 predicted proteins | sample Mar14436cmmetaG_FD_184135 | JGI IMG/M metagenome (GOLD analysis project Ga0209410, IMG submission 184135) | Marine hydrothermal vent microbial communities from Guaymas Basin, Gulf of California to study Microbial Dark Matter (Phase II) - Marker... ... | reverse complement strand
GCCCCGCATACTTTCCCGCAATTTCGTAACACTCCTATATAGTCTATGGAGATTCCGCAAAAAGTATATAGGTCTCTCATAATCCTATTTATTGTTCTGGACATACTCGTATAATTCGTTTATATCAATAGGTTTTGAGGATATATTGCGAGATAAGAAATCTTCGCCATTTATAAATAAGTCTTCCCACTCTCTCTTTATATCTCCGTTTATATCTATTGTCCTCTCAACTTTTACCCATATATTTAAGTCTTCCCAAGTGCGTGTGCGTGTATGCGTTAAAACTTCTCCTAATTTGACTGGTCTTTCGTGAGTAATAACATATTGGGTTAATTGGGGTTTTGCTTTTATATACTCAAATATGTCTTCGTATTCTCCGTGTGGTGTTAATATCTTACCAACCCTTCGGACCGCTATGCCTCGCATTCTTATTTTGTCTGCGATTTTGTATATACCCGACATTAAGACATATGTATGTCCACTTGATTCTTCCGACCAACCACCTAATTTTGAGGATAATGGTGTGTCGTGTTTTCCGTAAATGAGCAAACTGTCTGTTGCCATTCCAATTACTCTATGCTTATATCGTTTCGCTTCTTTATATAGGTTTATGCGACCTAATGCGGTTAAAATACATGCGTATGCTGGTGAGAATAATTTTCCCGTAAGGTAAATCTCACCCTTCTTTTGCTTCTCATAAAACGCTCCATATATACTATTAAGTAAGATTTTAACGAGCATATATTCCATTTCGTTATTTTTTGCTTTCTTCTTCCAGTCATACAAATGCTCTACAATATCTTTTAAGAAATACTTGCCTTCTCCTTTCGCTTCTACTCCGTTTATGATTTCTATATCCGCATCATGCTCATACGCTAATATTTCTTCTTTTGTCGCATAAGTGATAAATTCGCCTCTCGGGAAAATTACACGACCTCTAAATCTAAACGGAAAAGGTGTGATGTATAAGTTGTCTTTAACATCAACCTTTATCTTATAAAAACCGTGTGTGTTCTCATATTTGATTTGGTCGCTTCTTATCCACGCATCTTTTGGGTATGCTTTAAGGAAAGTCATCGCATAAGGGTAACTGCTATTTATGTCCAACAACACACATTCGCCTATGTTACCTCTTTGCGTTACCTCAAATCTTCCTCCGAAATAAGCGAGTAATGCCAACTTATTGACTATTGGCGGGAAATCGGGAGCGGTTGGTATTGTTGTGTGTCTGCGGAAGTATTCTTTGCTTATATACGCTTTTGATATGTATTTGGACGGTATAAATCCGATATTATGCTTTAAGGTGTCTTTAAGCAAAACACCTAATTTTGCGGTGAGTTCGCAATCCTTAATACAATACATTATAATCTCTCGCTCTTTTTCCTTCCATAAACGAATATCATCATTGAGTTTGGCTCTATCTATTAACTCTGTTAATTTACCCTCGCCTAAATATTTCTGCGAAGCGGTTTCTAATGCTGTATTGTAAAATTGATATAAGTCAAAGAAATCATGTGTTTTATGTCCTCTTTGTATTGTAAATGCTTTCTTCGGTATGTATGATATTTTGTAATCTCCCCAAACCGCTTCTCCATTCTCATATAACTCTTTGGCGAAGTCCTCGCCTGCGTATTTGAGTATAGCGAAAAAATCATAATCTATGTTCCAAAAGAAACCGTGTGTTCCTCTCCATGTCTTCCTCGTTAAGAAGCGTAAGATTTCGGTAAATGCTTCTTCGCTTACTCTCTGCTCCTCAATTATGAGATATTGACCTGTGGAGTTTGCGATTAAGCGAGCATAACCTTTATATGTTTCCGTGTCCCAACCGACTATATCATGATTTTTTACCTTTCCCGTTAAGGTGCGTAATGGATGCTTACGCCAAACAATTTTATCTAAATCTACATGCGGTTCGTTTTCGGGTATGTCCATGATAATCACCTGCGTTTAAGTGTCTGCCTTTTCGGGTAATGCTTCTCGTAAATAAGATTTGTAAATTTTTTCTTTTACCTTTGTTTCTGGTGTCCATCTGCGAGGGTCTTTACGCTCATTTAAGAATTCTTTGATTTCTTTCCACGACCAACCCTCTTTATCATGTAGTTTCTTAACTACTTCGTCAAAGAATATATGTTGCGTGAGTTTTCCCTCATAGGTTCTCGCACTCTCAACATATCCGAAACGATGCCAATCCTCTCGCATTAAACTTTCTCTATAACCTAAACCTCTCGCTCTTACTTCTCGGTAAAATTCTCGTTGCGACCATCCTAAATTCCATGCTTTTTCTAATAATTTACGAAACTCTTCGCCCTTCGTTATTCCGAGTCTTCCCCAAAAATTGTAAGCCATTCTGCTCGCCTCCTCATACGCACATATTCCACTTCCGCTAATGCGTTTAACTCTTCCATATACTCTTCTCCGTATAGGATTTTAAGCGTTGCTAATAGGCGAGCAAGTTCGTAAGTGCGAGGAGTGTAACGGTATATGCTTCGCTTAAATTTTATGACAGCACACAAAGGAAAACCCTCACCAAAATAATCGTCGTTTTTATCTATTCCGACAAACTCAACGCATCGTTGATAACCATGCCTGTGTCTGCCTTTTTTATGACGAAAAAGTGGAGGAGAAGAGGGTATTTTTTCTTCGCTCATTTCGCCCTCTCCTCCTCAAAAATAATAAAATAGTCTTGCTTCTTCCTCGCATTTCTTGTATTCGTTGTCGTTAATGTTATAGTCTTCCCGTAATTGCTTTATTTTTTCTTCTATGCCATGTAAATCGTTTTTATGCCGTTCTCTCTCTGCTATAAGAAATACAAGAAGCGATTTTGCTTGCTCTTTAGTCCAAACGCACTCGCAAGCATCAACCATTTTCCCCCACCTTTTTAGATAGTGTCTCGGTTTTTGTCTTCCGCTCTTTCTTGTTCCTCGCTTTCCACATATCTATACATCAATAGTCCTTCCTTGCTCAATAAGTCCCGTAATGTTCGCAAAGCGTCCATCCATCCTTGCTCATAGAATACTGCGTTTATGTTCGCACTAATCATTGCTTTTGCTCGCATTTCGCTGTGTTCTATTAGGTAGTCTGTGATAAACTCTCGCAGTTCCTTTATTGAGCGTATTTTTTTATGTATGATTTCCCTTTCCATTAATCATCCTCCTCCTCTTCTTCGCCTTTGCTTATTTCCAACACTAATTCTCTATATATCCGTGTGTTCCGGTCTGGTGAGAAAGTCCGTGTCTCTTCGTTGTCTATAAGCATTCCGAAATACTCAGTAATCACTTTTATTTCTATGTCCAACCGCTTACCCGTTTTGTTCCATAATGTTACTTTATCTATCATTTCCACCACCTAATCGCACTCCAATATTAACCGCACCTTTTCTATCAATTCCGTTGCGGTTCTCTCTGTTCCGCACATCTCGCATTTCCACTTATCTTCGGAGATTTTGTGGAAAAACCGTCCTCCCTGACATTTGTCGCACCATGTATAAATGAGATTTCTTGCGTTGCCCTCATTTGGAATTATGCGGTTTGGCATCTTCGCAAACACAACATATTCTTGCTCGCCTTGTAGAAACGCTTCTAATGAGCGAATTGATGCTATATAGACGATTTCCCCGTCTCTCATTCTCACACCATTCCCGCTTCTTGTTCTCCGCATATATATAAACTTCCTCTCCTCGCTCATTTTCGCTCCCTCCCCAACAATTCCTTTATACGCTTTCGCACCTTTTCCAATTCCTTTCTCGCTTCCTCTGCCATTTTCGTATGATATTCCGCTCTCGCCTTCGCCTTTTCCAAATTCCGCTTCCACTTTCTTATTATATGCTCTTCCGTGTCTTCGCCTATTTTCGCTAATACATCCTCCCAATATTCCACTTCTCGCAGTGCGACCCTGTGTTGTCCTTCGTGTCCGTGATATTTACCTGTGAGTGTTTGCTCCTTCGCTAATAACTCCATTAACTTCTCCATACTTCCGCCTTTCTCCTCGCTCATTTTAATAACCCTCCCAAATAGTCTCCGCTTTGTCAATATCTCTCCTCAAATCCACGCCTTTCGTCGTGAGGTTGTTCGCTTCCCGCACTATTATCTCGCACATCTCCTTTGCGTGTCTTATATCATTTCGCTCTAATGCGGAAATTAACACATCCGCACTCGCTTCGCACATCCTCGCTATGTCTAACATATACTCTGCTTTCGTTGTAAACTCTTCTTTTATCTCTTCCTTCGCCCTCGCTATGTCGTCGCTGTCCCGCAGATTTACACGCTTTATTATCTCCCATATATCCCCCATCTTCCGCATCACCGATATAGTGTAAGATATCCCTCTTTAAATTCTTTTCGCATATATTTCCAGTGGAAAAATATATATCTATTTAGATTCGGATTTTGTCTTTATAGTTCCTCGCTCAATTTTTGAGAGTAAGTGGTAAGTCAGGACTTTTAATTTATGCTCGCTTTTATATCGCTCTTTCCTTCTCGCTTCTTTCTCCCCATTCCGAACTTCCCCGCTCATTTTAACTCGCCTTTGCTTCCGCTATGTAATAGGGTATGTAATCTTTCTTTACATTAATCTCTTCTAATATCTTCTCCGCTTCCGCTTCCGTTATAATACCCGCTTTAAGCCATTTAACAACAGTGGAAGCGGAAGGTAGTTTTACGCTTCCTAATCTGCGAGCATCTTCTTTATCCAGAACAATTTTAATTGTCTCCTCACTCAAACCGACATCCCTTAACCTCTTCTCCGCTTCTTGTCTTGTTATTGTTCCCAAAGAATAAGCATCTCTCACAAACTTCTGTGTCTCCCGCATGTCCTTCTCTGCTAATTTAACTTTCCATAACTCTATCATTGTCTTCGCATCTTCTTCGGTGTAACCTAAACGCTCAAGCATAACCTTCGCTTCGGTTTCGTTGATTATGCCGTAATATAAGAGATATTTAATTTCTGTCTTTGCGAAAGTCCTCGCTTCTTCTTGTCTAAATGTCTTGTAAAACTCAAGCATTAATTGGGCATCCTTTTTCGTATATCCTACCTCCATTAATCTCGCTAATAATTCCTCTTCGCCTATTAATCCTAACTCATAAATTCTTCTCAAATCCACTCTCGTAAGTGGCGAGTATGATATAGCAAGCAACCTCTGTCTCCACCTTTTATCATAATCCGCTTGCTTTAAGTAGAATTCTACGGTTTCTTTCGTAGTTTGTAGTTTGTCTAATTCTAAACCCATTTCCTTGTAAGCATCACCACGCACCGCAAGAACATCTGGGTTTAAACGGTGGAGCATCTCATATACTTGCGTCGGCGAGGGTAATTCCCAGTGCGCTTTCCAATACCACATTAAAACATCCTTACTCATACCCGCTTTCTTCGCATATGGTACTATTGGCTCGGGAAATTCCGCTTCTAATGCTTCCTTTACTTCCTTATCCTCCACGAAAACATCTCTTACCGCAAACCTAATAAAATCGGTTGGAGAAGGATATGCCCACGATAACTCCCTTAAAACTTTTATTTCTTTATCATTAAATCCGTATGCTTTTAACTCCTCATTAATATCTATTTCCAAATTCTCAATTCTCTTCTCCGCTTCTAATAATTCCGTAACAGAAAGTTTAGGTTTGTAAAAATCAAATAAAACCGTCTTATAATTATCATTATATCCTAAACTCGCATAATTCGTATCTATTGTCGCATCATCTAATTTTCCCGTATGCTTTGCGTATGCTAAAATGTTAATATCAAGTGGAGTGGGACGACGCCACGAATTATACCAATTGCTTAAATCACGCCCAAAAGCACCCATACCCATACCAACACCCGTTCCAATAGCACTACTTCCCGCTATTTGTAATATTGAGAGAAAAGGAACGGGTTTTTTACCCGCATTCTCTTCCACATACTTCTTTAAATCTTTATAATAAGGCATCTCTACAAACTCTTTGGGTATAAGTTTATCTATATCAGGTTTCGCTTCCACTTCCAAATGTTGTATAATCATTAATATACCCCTCTTTAAAACATCTGCGAAATCATCCGCTAACTCAATTATATAATCAATAACCCTTTTAAATGTTCCCTCTATTAAATCCCCCAAACCTATTTCCCCTCACCTCCTCACCATATCTTTTCTAAAGCATTTAGCAGAAAATCACCGAATTTTTCGGGATTTGTTAAGATATTATATATTTCCTCAACCTTTTTTAAAATATTATCAATAACTTCTTTTATCGCATCAAGTATATTTTTAATCGTCGTTGATATATAATCATAAACTAAACTCGCTTTCTCCTTTAAAAAATCAACCGCTCCTTTTAGCGTCCCCTCAATATAACTCCATATATCACTCGCTTTTTGCTTAACATTATCAATAACTCCTTTTATAGTATTCTTTAGATAATCATATACATCCCTCGCTTTATTATAGGCGTCTATGATTTTATTCTTTATCGTTGTCGTTATGTAATCATATACATCTCTCGCTTTGTTATAAGCATCTGATATTTTATCTTTTATTGTTGTCGTTATATAATTGTAAATATCTTGTGCTTTGTTAAAAATCTCCAAAACAGTCCCACTTATCGTTCCGACTATTTTATCATATATCGTTTTGACTTTATCATAAGTGTCTCGCACTTTACTAAATAAAGTATCCGTAACATAATCATAAATATCTTTCGCCTTATCATATGCCGATGTAAGCGTATTATATATTGTGTTCGTGATATAATCATAAACACTCACTAATTTGTTCCAAATATCATCTATAGTATCAAATATATCCTCAAAATCGGGTGCCATTTCCACTCACACTCTCTCATTCTTTCGCATAAACGCTCAATAGTTTCTCCACACGCTCTTTTGTCTCCGCATACCTCGCTCTTAACTCGCTCACATCTATACCCGCTTCCTCCGCTCTCCTTATCTCTTCTTCCAAATCCTCCAATAACTTCTGAGATGCTTTTAAGTCCTCCACACGCTCTTTCGGTAATTCCACCTTAAACCGCTCCAGTGCCATTTCCACATCACCTCCTTTATAATCCTATTGACAGTCCTATTAAAAAAGCAATTAAAGTTAAACCCCACTTTAAAACAAACCTTATCCACTTTATATTTTCCTCTACCCTTGCCAAAGCATGCGACATATCATTAACATATCCACGCACCTTCTCTACTTCTTTCTCTATTCTTTCTATTCTCTCCGCTATGTCCATTTCCTCACATACCCCCCGTTAATACGGATATATACGCAAATGATGATAAATATCAAACGACGGGTCTGTTCCACCAAGCGTATAATCCACTCTTATTATACTTACCTCTGGCAAATCAATACTTATCTCCTCTATATCTTCCGAAGTAAATTGCGAATGAGAAACAGATATATAAGTACTTCCATCATCCAACAAAGAAATTTTTAAACTTACATCTAAAGTCGGCGATGTTCCAGAAACATTTTCCGTTCTCACTATACTTCTCAATTGACATCTTCCTACACACGCTAAAACACTATACCATATTTTATTTGCCGTTACATTAGTAAAACTTCTATACTCACTTAAAACATGCGATTTTATTGACTTTAGAGGTATTAATTTAGCCTCATCAAAATATAACTTATCACTTACCGCAAATGCGGAATATAACAAGCCTACTTGGAAATGAGTTATATCCCCAAAACCCCTTAATATCGCTTGACACTTTCGCCATGTATTCTTCTCCACATTATAACCTAATGTCAAATTAGTAATCAAATTCTGTTTATCATCCAAACCAAATAAAACTCCATAACTTGCGAAACCCTCTAACATATTAAAATGTAAGATATATAAATAACCCTCATACTCCTCAAAATTTGCGGTTTTATTATACGCAACTGCTGACAATCCACCCCCATTCTCTCGCAATAATTCTCCACCATAATTCCCCTTATATTTCGCATCTGTTTTGACGGAAAGCGTAAGTTGCCCATTTAACCCGAAAGGCCCATTAACCCAACCTTCTGTTGTTCCTGTCTCAAAATCACCATTATAAAGCAAATTTCCCTTTAACACCATATCTCCTCACCTTTTTACCTCATTCCTATTATAAAATATTGAGCATCTGTACCTCCATAACGACGCACTTTAACATACTTCGCATTTATATCAAAATCCCGAGGCATTCCCGCATCAACATAAATCTCATCCGACCATGTTATTCCATCCCTACTAAATTTCGCCAAGTAAGGATAATCTAATGCCTCAAACCTTATCCTATTCGGAGTCCATGCGAAAGAAAGTGATGATGACCAATTAACACCCGCCGTTCCTGTGAGTGTGTCTATGTCCTCAAAACCCGCCCCGCTCATAGCGACCTTAAGCAAACCCGCATTCGTAACTGCGACTTTATGCGGTTCTCCGTTTGATTTCCACCCGAATAGGTAAGCAAGCGACCTCTGGAAAATATTATTAACTCCATAACGATAAATATGAGAAGGATATGCTTTTATCTCCCCCCCTATATTCTCGTTTAATCTTTGTAATATAACATCCACCCTCGCTTCCTTAACTCCTCTTCCCGTTCCGCTTACAAACTCACGCCTTCCTCGCCTTACGGGCATCTCTCTCTCCCCCTTCTTTGCTTATTCTACTATTTCGTATTCCACCCAACCTCTCACACTTCCCTGATTTCCTGACGACTGCGGTTTGATTTTTACGCTAAATGTATGCCCGACGGGTATATCAACATCCAAATCTATAACCCTCTCGGGAGCAAGGTCGCTTACAACCTCCAAAGGAATACTCTCGCATATTCTATCACGCTCTACCCAAACCTCCATTATTAACGGATTACTATTAACATCAGTAATCACTATACGACGAACCTTATATTTTTCTTCTTCCTTTGATGTCAGAGTAAATATAGTCTTTCCGTCATCAGTACTGTTTTCCCGACTCAATCCTTTATTATATATCACCATTTTTCCTCACACCCCCTTTACTCCGCAACCTTTACACGCTCAATAAACGCAATTTCCGCATACTCGGTATCTATAGTACCCGCATTTGTTGCTTGCCCCGCAGTAATATAAACTTTTACTTCGTCGCCTTCCTTAAATACAAGCGGTACGGGTGGAGTAAATGGCTCCCGTCTATCTTTCTCTGTATAATTACCTATAACACTAAATCCTCTACCGTAATGCGTTCCCGCAGTTATACCGCTAAACGCCCACATATAAAACGGTAACCCATTTTTGTCGTTATCAAATAAACATGTGCGACCCTTAAACATCTTTAAGTATTTTGTATAAGTGTAAGTATCTGAGGCAGAATAGTTAATACTCTCCGTCCCCAAAATGCCCAAAATCTCTATTTCCGTCTTTGACGGAACATTAGCCCCAAACGGAAAATCTGGAAATTCTTTGGTTGTTACACACTGACTTACCTCATAATCCCCCGCATCCGTTAAATCTTGCGAAGGTCTTCCATAATTAACGAAAATATACTCACTCGCTTCGCTTCCGTTAGGCATGTCTGCTTTTATATCCCCCGCATCATACTTCTCATAAATAATCAACACACGATTTAACTTCTTGCCTGTAGTATAAGGTTTAACCCTAAATGTTTGCCCCTCTGCCACAGGATAACCTTCCATATAACCTTTTCTTACAAGATAAGAAATAAGTGTTATACTGCCTCCCGTATAAAACCCCCGAATTGTCTGCCCCCCAGAAACATACGCAATTGTACTGGGAAGATGTGAGCCAAAAACATGACCGCCTACTCTAAAGAAACCGACTGTTGTCTTATCAATTTCCAACAAAACATAATCATCATTAGAACCATCCACAACAACATCTTTAATCATAAAACTCTCTCCACTCTTCGCTGTCAATTCCAAAACATCATCCGCCCCGAGACTTACAGACGACTTAATCATAAAAGGTTCTACCAGTGCCATTTCCACATCACCCTCCTTTTAATCACTCGCTTAACGCCTTCGCTTCTTCTCCTCCATACACTTAGACATCTCAATCTGGAAACGCTTTGACCTCTCTGCTCTTTGCTCAATTGTTGTTGTCGGCATACCCTCAACCGCCTTCCTTGCCCTCTCAATACATTCCGCAACATCCCTCATTCTTTCCTCATACCTTCTATTTGCGACCTCTGATGTCGCACCCGTAAGCCATCTGTCTGCTTTTGCGAGTGTTGCTTCCTTCCAACCCTCCGTACCAACACGCTCCGCACCTGCCTCAAAAAGTCCTTCGTCCATAGCCTTTCTCAAACCGGCATTTCGCCTGTCCTTCGCTTTCTTAAATTGCTCCAACCAGTCCTTTGTAGGACTCTCAACACCTTCCTTATAATATGTCTCACTTACCGCTATACGTTCCGACCTTTTCTTAACCGCCTTCTCAACAATATCCACCATTTTCGCACCACCTATTTTAATCTATATAGTTATTGATTTTCTCTATATAAAAATTTTTCGGTATATACCCCTACCCTCTCTACCCTTACTCAAAATATAGTTAAAACGCTCTACTTTCGCTCCTAAAAATGTCTATAAAAACCCGCCTAAAACCCTAATTTTACCGTCAGTAAATAGATTTTGCGGAATCTCCATAGACTATATAGGAGTGTTACGAAATTGCGGGAAAGTATGCGGGGCGGGGGGGCA
>Ga0209410_1001716_pt1 | contig 10654 bp, 7 predicted proteins | sample Mar14436cmmetaG_FD_184135 | JGI IMG/M metagenome (GOLD analysis project Ga0209410, IMG submission 184135) | Marine hydrothermal vent microbial communities from Guaymas Basin, Gulf of California to study Microbial Dark Matter (Phase II) - Marker... ... | reverse complement strand
CTTATTATCCTCGATAAATTTCTTAAATTTTTTGTCACATTTAATAAAGATATTCACAATCTCCAGTTCTTCAAGGTCCATCTCTTTTCTCATTTCCTGGATCCTTCTTATTACCTCACGGGCCATAGCCTCAGAAAATAACTCAGAACTTAGTTTAGAATCAATATACACTATACCCTTTTCAAATTCTTCAGCCACTATATCCTCGGGGATTCTGGTTTCAAATATAAGGTCATCTCCACTCAGAACAAATTTTTCAATCCTAAATTCACCGGTTTTCTCGATAGAATCTTTTACTTTAGTGGCGTCAACCGACTTCAATTTCTCAGAAATCTTTCGCGCATCCCCTTTAAATTTTGGACCTAAAACGGAGAGATTGGGCTTTACCACTAACTCTGGTTTCATATCCCTTATCTCAAGTTTTTTGGCGTTGCATGCCTTAAGTATTATCCCCTCAAAGGGCGTCAGATCAAGTTCCTCCTTCAAGGCTATAATTACCCGGGGGATGGGCCATCTCAACTTTATTTTAGCCTTCTGCCTTGCCGAGCTTACACATTCAACGATCTGCTGTACAATTTCCATATTCTCTTCTAATTCTTTGTCTATGAGATTTTCATCGGCAACCGGCCAATCCAGGAGATGAACACTCCTTCCATTGGTTAGTTCCCTGTACATATACTCCGATAGATGAGGGGTTACTGGAGCCATGAGTAATGAAATTCCCGTAAGTATTCTATGCAATGTAAGATAGACAGAGATCTTCCTGGGATCATCACCTTCAATCCAGACCCTGTCTCTTACAAGTTTGACATACCACCTGCTTAATTCAAGAATAAAATCATTTACAGATCTGCAAAATTCATGTGGATAAACTCTCTCCATTGCATCAGTGGAGTCCTTTATAAGAGAATTAAACCGAGAGAGGATCCATCTATCCTCGTGTTCCAGTTTTAATTCATAATCTTTATCTGGATTAAAATTATCCAATTTCATGTAGGTCTTCGAAAAGGAATAAACATTCCAGAGGATATTGAACATTCTTTCTACAGAGGCAACACCCTCCCAGGAAAAACACAGGTCTTCCCAGGGCACGGTAGCCCAGAGCATATAAAAGCGAAGAACATCTGCACCATGCTTTTCTATTACGTCAGATGGATCAACCACATTCCCGAGAGACTTTGACATCTTTCTCCCATTGGCGTCTAGAGTAAAGCCGTGATAGAGAACCCTCTTGTAGGGAATTTCATCAAATGCTATCACAGAGCCCACTAAGAGGGAATAAAACCAACCCCTCGTTTGATCACTCCCCTCTGTTATAAAATCTGCCGGAAACAGTTCTTTAAATTTTTCCTTTTCATGAGGATAGTTCAGATTTGCCCACGATGCAGAACCAGAGTCAAACCATACATCAATGACATCCTTGACCCGAGACATCTCTTTTCCACATGTACACTTCAACTTCACTTTATCTATCTGGGGTCTATGGAGATCCAGATTTTCGGTGTCAATCTCTCTGACAGACTTCTCAGCCAATTCCTTGATCGATCCAATTACTTCGATATTCCCGCATTCACACCTCCATATCGGTAAGGGGGTATTCCAGTATCTCTGCCTTGAAATACACCAGTCTTTGGCATTTTTCAACCAATTCTCAAATCTTCCGGAACCTATCCACTCTGGAATCCATTCTATCTCCATATTTTTTTCCAGTAATTCATCCCTAATCTTTGAAACAGCCAAGAACCACTGCTTGGTTGACCTTAAAATTAAAGGGGTTTTACATCTCCAACAATGGGGATATCTGTGTGAGATCCTTTCCTCCCTCAGTAATCTCCCATTCTCTTCCAGATCCTTAATTATCACGGCGTTAGCATCCCTGATATACATACCTTTATAAGGCTCTATAGTAAACCTTCCAGCCTCATCCACCGGGGAAAGGGAATCTAAGTGGTATTTTTTTCCAACATCGAAGTCTTCCTCACCGTGTCCCGGAGCGATGTGAACACACCCAGTACCTTCCTCTAATGTAACAATTTCTGGAGCCATGACCACTCTATGATGAATACCCTCTTGTACTGGAATGTCAAGGATGGGAAGATACTCCAGGGAATCTAATTCCTTCCCTTTGAATTCCTCTAAAATTTCATATTCTCCCTTCAATGCATCATCGAGCCTCTCTTTAACCAGAATCAGGATTTCATCACCAAATTTCACTTTAACATAATTGAACTCTGGATGCACCGCTATGGCGGTATTTGCTGGCAACGTCCATGGCGTGGTGGTCCAGATCAGAATGAATTCATTCTCCTTTCCCTTTAACCTCGCCTTTACATAGATTGAATAATCAGAGATCTCTTTATATTCATCCCTCACCTCATAACCAGCAACGGCGGTCTCACATCTCGGGCACCAGTGGATTACCTGCTCATCCTCATAAAGCAGATTCTTTTCATGAGCCCTTTTTATTCCAAACCACACACCTTCCATGTATTTTCTATCCAGAGTCATGTATGGATTATCCCAATCCAGCCAAATACCCAATCTCTGAAGCTGGGATGTCATATTATTCATATTCCTGATTGCAAATTTCTTACACTCTCCTATGAAATTCTCAATACCATATTCCTCAATTTCTTTCTTACTTTTGCTTCCAAGAACCGTTTCTTCAACCTTTACCTCAATTGGCAGACCGTGCATGTCCCAACCAGCCCTTCTATAGACATTAAAACCATTCATGGTCTTATAGCGCAAAACCATGTCCTTCAGGGCATGATTCCAGGCGTGTCCGATGTGTGCCTGTCCACTGGTGAATGGAGGTCCCTGACAGAAATAGAATTTCTTTCCATCCCTCCTAGATTCTACCATTTCATTAAAGATACTATTCTCTTTCCAATATTTCTGAACTTCCTCTTCAATCTCGGGTAGTTTAAACGAGGCATTTTTTCATTGAATTTAATTAGTGATGTCTAATAATTTAAACATAGATTCTTAAATCTAAAAAATTTTAAATCTCTAAAAAATGGAACTTCCGTGGACAGAGAAATACAGACCAATGAAATTGAATGAGATGGTGGGTCAAGATTCTATCGTTGATAGACTTGAAGCATATGTAAAAGCCAGATCGATGCCACATCTTCTCTTTGCGGGACCAGCTGGAAGTGGAAAGACTACTGCAGCTCTATGCATTGCAAGAGAATTATTTGGAGATATAAGTCATGATTTTTTGGAACTTAACGCCTCAGATGAAAGGGGTATAGATGCGGTTAGAACAAATATCAAGAACTTCGCAAGAACCAGACCAATATCTGGAGATTTCAAAATTATCTTCTTGGATGAAGCCGATGCCCTGACACCAGATGCTCAAAATGCCCTCAGGAGAACTATGGAAAATTATACCAAGACCTGTCGGTTTATCCTGAGTTGTAATTATTCCTCAAAGATCATCGAACCAATCCAGTCTCGATGCTCTGTATTCCGATTCAAGAGGCTTTCAAGAGAGGCGATTAAGAAGAGATTAAAGGAGATACTTGAAAAGGAAGGGGTGAAATTTACAGATAATGGTCTGGATGCAATTGTCTATATCTCAGAGGGGGATATAAGGCATGCGGTTAATATACTCCAGTCTGCTGCAACCCTCGGGGAGGTAGATGAAGAAAATGTGTACTCAATAGCATCAAGTGCAAGACCACGGGACATTCAGAATGTAATTCAATTGGCTCTTGACGGAAAATTCTTAGACGCCAGAAATCTGATTGACAGATTGATTACGGGTTATGGGATGTCCGGAGAGGATATTCTGTTGCAGATGAATCGGGAGGTTATGAATCTAAACATTCCAGATGAGCTAAAGGTGAGAATTATTGATCTGATTGGAGAGAGCAACTTCACATTGGTGGAAGGTGCAAATGAGAGAATTCAATTGGAAGCATTACTTGCGAGGATAATGATTTTGAAGAGGGGATAATTTAGGTAACAGCTACTTAACACTAAAACCGGTCTTAGCCAGAGTTAATTGAGCACTCTTTGCCGCAGATGGTGTGGGGAGGTTGAGAACATTTATTTTTAAGTTATCCTCTATCTGGATTGTTCCATCCATCATATAACGCAGGGTCATCTCTATCTGTGGGTCATGCATTCTCTCACCCAGGGTAAAGAATCCTACGCCGCCAGACATCCTCAACTTTGATATAATCACCCTCAAAAATCTGTAAATAGTATTGGGATCATTATATATAAACAATGTAGACAAGGAATCAAATATAAATCTATAATAGTCCTTTATCTGATGAAAATCCCTCTGTATCTGAGACATTCCAATGGTAAGGTCAGACAGGGCGATAGACCCACCGATCCTTTTTATGGTATCGGTACTCTTAACATCCTTTTTAGCGTTTAGAGAATAACCATCAACCCATCTCAAAAGCTTATTTTCTTCCCCCCTGGATAGTATCCATCCATACTGCAGTGCTCTAATCTTCAAACTCTCTGGAGAATAATCCATGGTGATTATCATGCCGGGTTCATCTACTAAGAGACCTTTATAGATGTACTCCAGACAGAAGAGGCGCGATTCAATAATGGGTGGTGTAATGAGCAAGATACATGTCCCGGGGGGAAATCCACCACCAATAAGGTCATCAAAACCCTCGATACCAGTTGCAATCAAGTCAACCATCGTATTATCTAAAATTTTTACTAAATTATTGAATTATATTAGAACTCTATACCTTAAATAATCCTCAATAATCTATTATTATCTGACCTATCACCCAATCTATCTCATCAACCTTCTTACTTCCATAGTGGTTTTCTTTATGCCACTTAAAACCAGACCAAGATTTGCACCAGGTCTTACCAATGCAACTACAATTGCTGTTGGTCCGGCATTTACTGCAACTAATGTGGCATTATCCGTTTCTGTATAAACCCTAAACATATGGCCCCCCTTTATCTCCAAAATCGCGGTTTCTGCGGCACCATACATAGCTGCGGACATAGCTGCAAATGTTTCAGTATCTACATCCCTTGGTAGTTTTGAAGCAACCAATAGACCATTCTTGGTAATAATTGCCGAGCCTTTGATATCCCCCACCTCTAATTCCAACTCCCGTATAATGCGTGCAAATGCTTCCTTTTTTGATATCCTCTCGTTCTCTTCCTTTTTCTTTCTTCTTTCTCCCTTCTCTCGCTTCTTCTCTACATCCCTTTTTTTTCTCTTTTCTATTTTCTTTCTCAACTTTGTAATACCCTCATTGATTTTATCGATCTTTTCTACATCCTTCATAATCTGCTTTATAGCATTAGCCTCAGCATCAAAACCAGTAACATCCAATGCATTGAACCTCTTTTCCAATACCTTAAGCCTCTTGATCTTCTTTTCAAATTCCTCAAATCCTTTCCTCACACTAACAAGATCCTTGTCTAGAAGCTTCTCCAAAGAAGACGTATTATAACCTTGTGATTTAAACTTCTTCATTTGAGATCTAAATCTTTTCCTTTCTTCCTCTTCTTTCCTCCTTTCTTCTTCCTCCCTTCTCTTTCGCTCCTCTTCGGCCTTTCTCTTCGCTTCTTCTCTCCTTCGCTTTTCCTCAGCCCTTCTCTTCCTCTCTTCCTCCAATCTTTTTCTAAGTTCCTCCATATGCTTCCTATACTCTTCCTCCCTTCTCTTTCGCTCCTCCTCCAATCTCTCTAACTCTCGCTCTTTCTTAATCCATTCCTCATCTAATTTCTTTCTGAATTCATCCAATTCAATTTTTGTCGGTAATATTGTGTGCTTGTTCTTGTCTATGACTAAGAGCATATTTGTATAATCAAAGGAATAAACATCTAAGTCTCCAGTAGCAATAGGCAATTTATCCTTTATCTCATTCAGGGCATTTTCCCTAAAGACCTCAATCTTATCATCCTCATTCCTCAAAGAACATGCAGTAATGAATTTTCTCTCAATTAAGATATCCCCCACGTACAGTTTACCATCTGCCCGCATAAAAATACGAAATACCCCTCTAAAATCATCAGTCAGTTCTCGACAGGTTTTGAGAAACTCCTTTACATTTACAGACTTGATTCTTTTTCCCCTGGGCAGATCCATTTTCCTATCGTTCCTATCGTTCCTATTGTAATTATTTTTATATTAACCCTATAAACATAATAAATAGAATAAATTGATAATTATCCAATAAGCCGGGAATGGATTATGGTTTTATTATAGTTTTAATACCCAATTTTTCCATAACCTCCCCGTATCCTTCTAGGATCAATCTCATTTCCCTCCTGGTCATCCCCCTTAATGGCTCATAGCCCATTATTTTAGCATAAAAATCAACAATTGCGGAAATAATCTGATCAAATTCATCCCTTATCAATTTCTCTCTTTTATCTACGGGAATTCTTTCAATGTTATTTCTCATTAATTCAAAATCCAAGGTGGCATTCTCCTTTACTGAAACCCCATAAAGAAGCTCCGGGCATTTTTTCACCGGCAATGCCCTCTTTATCATTCCCCTGGTTGAGGCAATACCGGCAATCCTTGATGATCCTATAGAAATTGCTAGGAATATCGCCTTATAGATGTCAAATATCAAAGAAGCCCTATCCTTGGGATCCTCGGGGATCTTCACATTCTTGGGAATCTCTGGAAACTCGGGAAGAGAAATCTTCTCTATCTTAGGTTTTTCCACAACCGCTCTAACGGGAACCTCCGGTTTCGTGGGAATTTCTACCTCGACAGAAGGCTTCACCTCGGTTGGGATTTCAAGTGGCTTTTCTGTCAATAATGAAATAATTTGATTACCCGACTTTTTAGCCTCTACCCTAAGCAGTCCTAAATTAACACCAACATTAGTAATAACAATCAAATTTAAATTTACCTCGGATAAATCTGAAATGAATATCTTCCCATTCGAAGCCTCTATTATGATTCCTGTCATATCCCCCTGTCTTGTGTACTTGAGGATCTCCTTTGCCGATCCAGAGAGGGTAGTAGCCATTGATCCATAAGTATCAGCGTTAACATCTGGGGGTAATTTATCTAGGATAACGGAGCCCTCCTTATCGATGATGACGCTCCCATTAACATCTGGAATGCTATTCAATGAATAAAGAATCTTCCCTAACATTTCTTTATCAATTTTCTTCCTTTTCGGTTGCTGCCCTTTTTTACCCATGATACCACTCTATAAAGTATTTATATATCCTCTATAAATACTTAAATGTGGAAATTAAAGTAATTAAAATGAGAATTGCTATTCTGGCTTTGATTTTGATTCTTTCTGTTGAGATGGTGGATGCCCAGTGTAGTGTGAGTAGTGTTTATTTTGAAAATGCGTCCGGGAGTAAGATTTGTGCGGGCTGTGTGACTGAAAAGAAAACTCTCTATGCTGGAGAGTTAGGTATATCGTTGGTTGTGGAAACATCCGGCTGTGCCGACGGAACTCGGGTAAAATTTGAGCTTTATCAGGATACCCCCTCCGGCGATGTCCTCCGGAAGACAATTGACTACCCCGAGGGGGTAACGATTAAGAGTAATAAGGCAAATACTACCTGGAAGCCTGAATGGATCGAGGACACATCCAATAATGACGGGGATGGTGATCCAGAGTACTTTCTAAAGGCGTATGTCGAAGGTGACGGCAGTGGCGATACCACAGGTGCGGGAGTGGACTGGAATATTAAGGTCCGTCAAACGGTGACGGGGGTATATGGACCGAGATGCTCGGTGGAGTATCCAACAGGATACATCAGGTGCGTAAAGATCCAGATACTTGATGTACCGACCTGGGGAAGCTGGTGGAGCAACCTATGGACGTGGGCTATGAGTGATGAAATTTACATCAATACAACCTTTAAGAATATTGGCAGTACTCGCAACCTTAGGCTGGATCTCTACGATGCCACCGGTGAGGAGAGGGTGCTCTGTGTACCCTGGGATCCATGGAGGGCATTTAACCCGTTTAGTCCTGCATGCACAGAAAATGTTCCCTCTGGGGAAACCCGCAGCTGGATTGTTGATACCGGTAAATCATTTATACCTGGAATCGATGATCCAACTAAGACCCTTTTCTCTTTTAATGGGATAGTTATCATCAGGCTCGTGGACGTGGATACCGATGAGGTAGTTGAAGAGAGAGCGATACCAATCTACTATGAGAATCTCACCATATTCAATGAATCCAATGATGAAGCTAGGAATGTCTCCGATCCCTTCACCTACACTCACCAACTGATCCTCGATGGAAGTTGTAATGAGGTGGGAGGGGATTTCACCGCATATGGGGTTTATAAAAAAGAGGCGTTTCCCGGTGGTTTTTGGGAAATGGTTGTTAGCACTGCATGGAGGGGTATTTACGATGCCGTTACTCAAAAGACAATAAATTCCCCATTGCCAATCTGTGAGAGTGGCCAGGACTACGGAGTTGTGGATGCAGAGGTATGGCAGGATATTGAAACAAAATTACCGAATGGGAATTCTCTTCATTATCTACTAAACCAGCAGGAATATACTACCTATGAAATCAAAACATGTAAGGAAGAGGACTACACAATTGAAACGATTCTGCATCAGGCACAATATAAAGAACTCTGTAATACCTTTTTCAAGGATGAGAAACTATACAAGAAATTAAATGAATGGTATAAAATAGTATTACCAGGATGGTTAAAGCCCATAGGGGAATTTGCATCAGAAGCAAGGGCTAACCAGGTCTACTGCTTTAAGACACATCTAAAGGATACTAGGCAATGTTATGCAGTTAACTATGGATGGTATTCCCTTACCGATATGCATCCCATTAACGAAACCCATCCTGCTGATTCCTCATATATTTATGATATAAGGAGATGGAATTATGACCAAGAGATAGAGGAATTGGTTTAGAGCAAATTTTACTGTGGGATAACGATTTAGCAGGTTGCAAAAAAAATTACAACCTCTATAAAGATAAAATGCCAAAGGAAAATGAAACAAACCGAAATAATCTCCAGAATAGTTGAAAAGATAAAGGAGGGCTATAATCCCCAGAAGATAATCCTCTTTGGCTCATACGCCAGAGGCAATCCAACGGAGGATAGCGACATAGATCTTCTAATTATAAAAGAGACAAACAAGAGAAGGGATGAACGTTTCGTAGATGTAAAAAGAATTATCTATAATCCAAACATACGGGTTCCTGTCTCACCTATCGTCTACACCCCAAAGGAATTGAAAAGGAGGTTGGATATGGGTGATGATTTCGTAAATGAGATACTTAAAAAGGGGGTGGTGCTATATGACAGAGATAGCTGAGGAATGGTTTGAAAGGGGGAGACATGAAATAGAAACAGCAAAACTTCTTTTCGAGAAGGAGGGCTATCCCGAGGTTATTCTCTTTCATATTCATCAGGCGATGGAGAAATACCTCAAAGGCTTCCTGATCCAGAATGGATGGAAGCTAAAGAAGATTCATTGGAAAAGTTAGGCACTACATGACAAAAATAAAGAAAAGTTTGAAATCAAGGATTCATAAAGATATAAAATGCCAAAGGAAAATAAACACCTTAAAAGGAATCTGCTGCTGATCTCGGCGATACTGTTCTTAATTCCGGTAGTGATAGCAGAGTGCGATTTCAAGACATTCCCTTCACAATCTAAACAAGGTTCTGGGCCATTATTTGATTCCTCGTGGGGTAATGTCTTCATGGTGACTCCTTTTTTAGAGGATAATAAACTTTGCTGGGAGTGGACCCCTACTGGGATTGGAAGCATTTATGATGGTAGTGGTTTTGATAGACCCGATATATGTAAATTTGCTTGTGATGCAAAAAAGGATTGCGATATGCTGGATGGCTGTTCTGCATTTAGAGAGGGCGGCAGTTCATCGTGTGGTGGCTCTGGTAGTGATGAATGTTCTCATTGTATTGTAGATTCTCCAACCCCCCACTGTGAAGATGATAATGATTGTAGTGTTGTTAAAGATAGCTGCACCGAACTTTCAGGCACGCAAATTCTTGGTGAGGTTATAGCGAGTGAAGAAGACTGCTTTAGAACATGCAAGATCGAACCCAGAGAATATAGATTAGAAGTGGATTATAAACCGGTAGCATGGTTTGGCCCAGTTCCAACATGCTCCGGAGACTGGCATGGAATTCCATATAAGGTCGTACACTTCGGTGTTGCACCATCCACACCATACTGCTGTCCGGAGGGTTCCGATATAGAAGAGATTGAGGTTTATCCCCATACATGGGGGGATTGGGGCGACCCCGCTCCAGACTCCTACAAGATTAAGAAATGCGTCTACCCATATGGCACTATGCTCGGAGTTACATCATTTACCATTCCCGACACAGATATAGATGATGGCACAGCAGTGAATAAAGACAAAATTGAAGAAAATAAATGGAATATAACCCATCCCGCATTTACTCTAATAGAGACTGGAAACATGCCCTTCGAAATAACCCGTGCATACCTCTCTAAATCTGGCGATACATATACCATTACGAGGATCTATAAGCCTCAAGATTCAGATAGAGAATTCATAGTGAATTCTGATCTTGTTTTTAATTACAATCTCTTGAACACCGCAAATGAATTAAAAATAGATGCGGAGCATAAATACATCAGTATGCTCAGAAGGGACAAGTATTATGTAGCGTGTGATGAGGAGGTGTGTAC
>Ga0209410_1001715_pt1 | contig 10654 bp, 9 predicted proteins | sample Mar14436cmmetaG_FD_184135 | JGI IMG/M metagenome (GOLD analysis project Ga0209410, IMG submission 184135) | Marine hydrothermal vent microbial communities from Guaymas Basin, Gulf of California to study Microbial Dark Matter (Phase II) - Marker... ... | reverse complement strand
ACTCTGGGGCATTCTCTAATCTTATCTATAGTGTGGCTCGCGATGATTAAAGTAATGGGAAGCTAACATACAATACCACTTCTTCTCTCTTGAGAACGAGATGGATTCCTGGACACGCCCTGAAAATCGAAAATATATTTCTCTTATAATTACAAATAAATAATTATGAAGAGAGATGTGAATTTTATTCTATTTGGGATATTGATATTGCTGATAATGTCAATGGTTGGAATGGCGCTCTATAGCGATTATACTTATCATGAAATTAATGAAAAATACAGGGAGTTTAAGAAGAAATTGGATGAGGCTCAACGCAAATTAAATGAGACAAATATGTTGCTAATTGAGCGTGAAATGGAGTTAAATGAAACTGAGAGGCAGTTAATTGACATAATAAATGAATTAAATCTATCGAAACAGAAGATATCATCCCTGGGAGAGTATTACAAAAATTTAAGGGGAAGGAATGAGGAGCTTGAGGAGGAATTAAACAAGGTAAAGGATGACCGAGATCTATGGAAGTCAAATTATTTTGAGGTTAAGGAAGACCTGGGATTCTGTAATCAGAGCCTTAAGTTATGTAATTCTCAATTATACTCAAAGGACCTGAAGATAGAGAAATTGAGGGTGGAGATAAACAACTTTAATTCGTATCTCGAAGAAATAAATGAGGGACTTGATAATATGACGGATTTTATCATATTCAATGTTGAGAATACGAGCCTAAGAGAGGGGTTAATTGAAGAGGTAAATTCATTAAGAAATCTAATTCAGGATATTCAGGCGAAATTAGTAACCACAATTTGATAAAAATTTGATTAAAAAAATAAAAATGGCAAAGAAATTAAATGATTTAATACTTGAAAATCTGGATGAGGTTGTTAAATTTTCTATTAAGATTCGGATATTCAGGATAATTCTAAATGCAATTATTGTTTCGCTTCTTTTTGCAATACTCCTTAGATTATTTGCAATTCATGCTATTATAAGCATATTCTTTGGAATTCTATATTTTATACTGAGTCTTATTTATCTGTCCCTGAGGGCATCTCTATATAGGAATGACGCAATACACCTAATTGTTGATAGATATCCATCTATGAACGAGAGACTTCAAGCTGCTTATGATAATATAAAGAAAAGTAACATAATCGTGGATTCGCTGAGGTCAGATGTATTAAAGAGATTCAAGAAGATGTATTGCTCTTCATTCCTTGATATGGGGCCGATAATCACAAGGGTGTTTTTATCGGTGATATTAATCTTTATTCTTTTGTCGATAAATTTCATACACTTTGAGGGTTTTGCTGCGAATTCCATACCCCACGGCGAGAATATATTGGGTGATATAATAAATTCCATAGGATTTGGAAACAAGAGAATAGATAACACTCGTAACATTGAGGAATTTGTTAGCGAGAACTTCACAACGAGGGAAAGAATAGAGGAGGACAGCATAGGTGGTGAGAGTGGGGGTCAATTACCTGGAATAAGTGAGGGTCCAATCCCCGGCATGGGAGGGGGAGTTGGTTATGAGGAGAATCCAGATATATTTGGTGAACCATCATCGGCAAGAATTCACGGCGATAATATAAACATGGAGATTCATCCGGAGTATGGAGGTGAGATTGAAATTGAGGATGTGGAGGTGGAGAAAAGAAAACTAAATAGATTTGAGGAAAGATTAATGGGAAAATCTGCGGAAATTCCCGAACAAGAACCACCTGAATACAGTGAGATCATTAGAAAATATTTTCAATCATTACAAAATATATTAAAGGAAAAATGAAAAAACAGGCAAAAATTGGTTGGAGTTTATGGGGGAGTGCGGAAAAGGTAAGAGAAAGGCTGATGATTGAAGAAAGGGATAAAATGATCGATGTCGTGGAGGAGAAGACAAGGGAGAATTATAAATTAAAGGATGTCTATAAAAATATAAAGGGCGTATATGAGAGAATTTTAAATGAGATGGGACAACTTATCATTGGACAAGAAGATGTAATTGAGCAGATTCTAATTGCAATATTCACGAAGAATCACGCCCTACTTGAGGGCTATCCCGGTCTCGGAAAAACATTAATGATAAGCACATTGGCAAATGTAATAGATCTAAAATTCAAGAGAATTCAATGTACGCCAGACCTGATGCCATCCGATATTACGGGAACCTATGTTGTTGAGGAGAGAGATGGTAGGAAGGTATTTAAATTTGAAAGGGGGCCGGTGTTCACGAACATACTGCTGGCAGATGAAATAAATAGAGCGACGCCGAAGACACAATCCGCATTATTGGAGGCTATGCAAGAGAGACAGGTTTCGGTTGGCACATCCACATTTCCATTGGATGAGCCATTCTTCGTTTTAGCAACTCAGAATCCCATAGAGATGGAGGGTACATATCCATTGCCAGAAGCACAGCTAGATAGATTCCTATTAAAGATAATTGTTGATTATCCAAGGATAGAGGATGAGGAGAGGATAATTGATATCTACACATCTGAAGAGATACCAAAGACAAGGAAATTATTAAACAGGGAGAAATTAATAGCGATACAAAAATTGACAAGAATGGTTCCAATCTCAAAGGAGGTTAGAAGATACGCATTAGATATCGTAACAAAGACTAGACCGATTCATGATGGTGTTGCTAAAAAATACCTTGACTATGGAGCATCTCCAAGGGCGGCGATAGGGCTTGTTCTGGCAGCAAAGGCTCATGCATTGATAAATGGAAGAAATTTCGTCAGTAAAAAGGATATAAGGGAGATGGCATTTCCCGTCTTGAGACACAGACTGATCCTAAACTTTGAATCTGAACGCAAGGGGATAACACCAGATCAGGTGATTTCTGAGGTCATGGATGAGGTGGAGTAAATGGTAATTGATCCCTCCTTTATCGAACAACTAAAAAAACTTAACATAACAACAAAGAGGAGGGTTGTGAATGTTTATATGGGTAGCAGACCATCCATAAGGCAGGGTAGAGGTATAGAGATCGCGGATTATAGAGAATACTACCCTGGAGATGATTTCAGGTCGATAGATTGGAGGGTATATGCAAGGACAGAAAGACTTTATATTAGGAGATTTGAGGAGGAAAAAGACCTAATCCTGCATCTACTCTTAGATTCGAGTGCCTCAATGGATTTTGCGGTCTCGGGGATTATGAGGAAATTTGATTATGCCGGTAGTATTGCCGCAGGTTTTGCGTATTTAGCCTTGAATAAGAATGAAAAATTTGCGTTTGCATTATTCTCTGATAGGATAAGGGAGGTAATGCAGGCAAGGAAGAGCACATTTCACTTCTTCAAGTTGGTTGATTTGATAAATTCCTCTCCTCAGTCTGGGAAAACAAATCTGAAGAAGTGTGTTGACCAATATACAAATCTGATAAAGGCGAGGTCATTCATTATTGTAATTTCGGACTTCATTGAGCCAATTGAGTCATTGGAGTATGGAATCTACAAGATTGCAAAATATTCGAAGGAGGCAATTCTTGTTCAAATACTTGACCCGGGGGAGATAAATCTGCAATGGCGTGATGATATAAAATTCGAAGATATGGAGACCTCTGAGACAGAGAGAACATTCCTAAGTCCAGAATTTAAGAGAGAATACTCGGAGAAACTTGAGCAACACATATTTGAGATCAGGGAGATATGCAACGATACGGGGGTTGACTTCTTTTCTGTAACAACAAACATGCCATTATTTGATGCATTTGTTGAAATATTGCGACACAGAAGTTAGTTGAGTATTCTACTGCGTAAAGAAACATATAAAGAAAAACATATTTAGATTAAGAAGATATAAATACTATTGTTGAATTTGATTACTCAATAAAGCAATAAAATGACATGTGGAATTAAGGATATGAAAATTCTATTCATAATTCTATTATGTCTCGTTGTGGTTTTAGTCAGGAGGGTGGACTCCGAGACATATTATGAGATCAGGAAGAAATGGGAATTTATATCTCCGATGTTAATAGATAGCATATATATAAAAGATTTAAACTCAGATGACCTTAAGGAAATTCTAATTGTTGGAAAGAATCGAAATCCCCATCTCTCTGATGGACTCTATTTATTGGACTGGAATGGAAATCTTACCTGGAAGAAGGAAATTGATAACATTCTCGATGTGTACGTGTCAGATATAGACTATGATCAGGAATTTGAGATTATAGTGAGTTGTGGTAAAGTGAGGGGATGTACACATTGGGGGAAGATATACATAATTAACTTGGATGGGGACACCATATTTGAATATCCAAAAATGGGGGCAGGATACAATATACCGCTGTTGGATATAGTTACTATAGATCTTGATAATAACAATAGGGAAGAGATCATAGGGAGTGTGGGCAAAGGTGTTTATGCCATGGATGATATGTATGGTAAATTTATGTGGAAGTGGAATGCAGAGAAACACATAGATACTATAATAATCAAAGATGTTGAAGGTGATGGAATTCCAGATGTGGTTGCTATTGCTCCAAATGAGATATTTATCATAGCATATAATGGAACTGAGAAGTGGTCATACATGGCTCCCAATGAAATTATAGATGTTGAGATTGGGAGCATTCATCAGATAGGTAAAAATGATATCGTTATTGCATTGCCCTCAGAAATTCGTATCCTGGATGTGAGTGGCAATTTATGGCGCAGGATAGAAATAAACTCAACAATAAATTCAATACTAATTAAAGACATAAATGACGATTCTCATAATGAGATTGTGGTCGGAACCGAGAATGGCTTATATATATTTTACATGGATAAAAACGAAACAATTCTATACAGAACACCTTCTCCGATTAATAAATTTATTGTCTCAAAACTCGAGAGCGGTGGGGAGAAATATGTCATATTTTCCATAGATGATGGGATTTATGCCATCAATTCTATCGGTATTGCTAAATACATCTACTCTCCAAGCAAAATTGGATTGCAAGATGAGATTTGCGATTTGTATATAAATGACATCGACTCTAATGGTGTCAGCGACATCCTTATAATCTCCAGAAATAAGATATCTGTTATTGAGCCTGCATACATGGATATTGAAGAGATAAATGAGAAAAAATCCAGGGCAAATCAATATTATATGAGAGCATACTTCTACCTAAATCTCGAGGATTATGAGAATGCCATAAGATTTGCTAAAATGGCACTATCTCTCTATGAAGAGATAAATTATACCGAGGGTATGGAGAAGTGTAATGAATTGATTCGTAAGATAAATATCAAAACGGTCACGACAACTTCAACTACGACAACTTCAACTACGACATCTACGACAAAACCCGAAGAAGAGAAATACGAGAATAGTTTTATAGGAATGATAATTTTAATATTAATTGTCATATTTATCATTTATAAAGACTATAAACGAAAATCAAGGGAAGATGAAAGGATAAGTTATAAATTTGGCGAGGGGTGAGAACGATGAATAAAATAATTACAAAATTACTCCTGCTTTTAATTTTGGTCTCGGCCATTAATGCGGTTAAGGAAGTTGGCGCGGAATCGAGTCTTGCAGATATCTACTACAACAAAGCGGTCCAGTTATACAACATGGGCGATTGTATAAATGCGAGCATCAACACAGAAACCGCACTGGAACTCTACTCTAAAGAGGATAACCAACAGGAAGACTATACAAAGGCAATAGATTACTATACCGATGCTCTATCACTAATAGACTCTGGGATGTGTGATGAAGCAATGCCAAAATTAGATAATGCACTAATATATGTTCAAAGAGCAAATAATTCGTACATACATATAAGTCCACCAAACTCTGAAAGGATTGAGAAATGCAATTCTCTTCGGAATAATATAATCGAAGCGAGAAAGGGATGTGAAATAAGCTATGCAGACAGCCAGTATATAAAAGCACTTCAATTAATGGAACCGAGGGATATTCTAAAAAAGGACTGTGTTGGGGCGAAGGATATAATAAATAATATATTGCCAATATATCAAAGCTACAATCATCAAGAGGGGATCGATAATTGTAATGCGCTCCTAGCTAAGATTGCTGACTGTGTTAGAAATATTAGAATTCATGCGGATCTCCTCTACGATAAGGCGATAGAGGCATTTGGAAGTGCAAATTGCTCTAATGAAAACTATCTAATTGCCATTGAAAAACTAAGAGAGGCAAAAGGACTCTACGAGAAGATTCGGTATCAGGAGAGGGTTGATTATTGTGAGCATCTAATAAAGCAGATAAATGAGGAACTGCAGGGGTGTATAAGTGAGATGGAAAAACAGGCAGAAGACTATTACTATAATGCCAAAACATATAAGATCTTAGAGAGAAACCTAACGCTTGCAATGGAATACCTAAATAGATCTATAAGGATATATCAGAATCTCTATAATCTAACCAATAATAAGCTAAAAATGCAGGAATATTTGGCGCGTATCAAAGAATGTAACATATTGTATAATGAAATTCTTGAGATAATATATCAAAATATAGATGTAGAAAATGCATGGGATATGGTAGAAGAGGCAAAATACAGAATCGCGAGTGCAACATCGATAGATGACTATAGATACGCCAAGGATATTATAGAGAATGCATCAAAAATATTCGAAAAATATAACAGATATGATGGAATAGACGAGTGTGAGAGAGTAAATGATACCTTAGAGGAGATATTCTCGTTGATAGATCTGGCAAATCAATACTACAATAAATCAGATGGATATTATAGAATTGCAGAATACGAGAATGCTACCCATTACCTAAATAAATCAAAATTACTTTATAATAGAACAAAATTGCGAGATGAAATTGAAAAATGTAACGAGTTGGGTAATAAAATCCTTGAAGGAGTAAGAAAGAAAGAGATTGCAAGAAATAGGTATAATGAAGCAATAAATAAGTATAATGAAAGGCTTTGCTTAGATGCAAGGATGCTTGCAGATGAAGCACTGAGAATTTACACGGATATAAATTTCTCTTCCGGAATAAATGAAACGAAAAAATTAATCAAGGAAATAGAAAGGGGATGCCCCTCGGGAATAAACCCGCATGTAAAGGACCTTGCTATGAGCATGATGGCATTTGTACTTCTCGCTTTATTAAAGTGGCAGATCGACAAACAAAAAATCATGAGAAGGCTAGAGGAGGAGGAGAGGAGAAGGCGAGAGGAGGAGGAGAGGAGAAGGCGAGAGGAGGAGGAGAGGAGAAGGCGAGAGGAGGAGGAGAGGAGAAGAAGGCTAGAGGAGGAGAGGAGACTGATAAAGGAACTTTTAGAAAAAGAGAGGGGAAGGTTTACAGAATTTGAATCTGTTGAAAGTGGTAGGGATGAATTATAAAATGGAAAATAAAAGTTATTCGGCAATTATGGATATCGCAAAGCGCAGGGGGATAATATATCCATCATTTGAAATCTATGGCGGAGTTTCTGGATTTTATGACTATGGTCCTGTGGGCATTAGGATAAAGCAGAATATTGAGAGGATAATTAGAGATTATTTCATTCTGAAGGAGAATTGTTTTGAGATAGATTCGCCAGTTCTTAACCCGGAAGCAATTTGGGTTGCCTCTGGTCATGTCGAGAATTTTGCCGATAAATTAACCCAGTGCATGAAATGTGGTGAGCCATACAGGGCGGACCATTTAGTTGAAGAAAAAACAAAGAAGCAGGCAGATCATCTTGGAATTAGAGAATTAAATGAATTAATTGAAGAATTGGGGATTAAATGCCCAAGGTGTGGTGGTAAATTGGGGGAGGTATATGACTATAATTTAATGTTCCATACATTCATAGGTCCCGGAATGAAAAAAGAATCCGCCTATCTGAGACCAGAAACCGCACAAACGACCTATATCTCATTCAGAAGACTATGGGAGATCGGAAGGAAAAAACTTCCATTGGGGGTTTTCCAGATAGGGAAATCGTTTAGGAATGAAATCTCACCAAGACAGGGCATGATAAGGCTCAGGGAATTTTATCAGGCGGAGATTCAATTCTTTGTTGATCCAGAGAAAAAAGAATCTGAGAAATTTGATGATGTAAGGGAAATTGAAGTGGAGATTATAACCAAGGACGATGAGAAATTTAGAATTTCACTGAATGATGCTGTTGAAGATGGGGTAATAAAGACGCAAATGATAGCCTACTTTCTCGGAAGGTCATTCCAATTATTTGAAAGGATGGGTATAAACCCAAAAAGATTGAGATTTCGGCAGCATAAGGATGATGAAAGGGCATTCTATTCATCGGATACATGGGATATAGAATTCATAAGCAATAATTTTGGAAGAATTGAACTCGTCGGAATCTCTGACAGGACAGATTATGACCTAAGGGCACATATGGAATTAAGTGGTCAGGATATGAATATAAATTATAATGGGAAAAAATTTATACCGCATGTGATTGAAATTGCATACGGCATAGATAGACCATTCTACTGTGTGATAGAGTCGTGCTATACCTCCGAAAAAGACAGAAAATACTTCAGATTTCCGGAGGATGTCGCACCGTATAGTGCCGCAGTATTTCCTCTCGTCAATAAAGATGGTTTAGATAAAAAGGCATTAGAGGTCTTTAATTTTATAACAGATAATGGAATCTATGCAGTCTATGACAAATCTGGCAGTATTGGGAGGAGATATGCAAGGGCAGATGAGATCGGAATTCCAAAATGCATTACAATAGACTATGAAACGATGGAAAACGACACCGTAACAATAAGAGATAGAGACACGAGAAGACAGATCAGGGTTAAGATGAATGAGATTTGTAAGGCATTATGAATATTTCATCATAAAGCCTCTTCTGTTCTAATTTTAATTTCTGCTCATTTGATAGATAAAGCAGAGATATGAATGTTCTGACTATCTCCTCTCTTTTTTCTTCCTTCGATGTCCCGTTTCCATTCAATATATCTGAAAACCTGATCATCTTTTTATTATTATTCATCAATATACCCATCACCCGCTCGTATACCTCCTCTACCAACTCCGTGATATCCCTGACGACCTTTATCTCCATTACCCTTTCTCTGCTCTTTCTCAATTTTTCCTTTATCCTCTTATCCTCCAATACCTCTTGAATCGCGGCAATTAATTCTATTGCGGTAACCCTTCTCCTTGGGACACGTCTCGGAACAATTGAAATCGAAATCGACCTTCTGTTGTTTTCTTTCCTTACCGATGTCTTATCTTCTGCATGATCTCCTGTATAATTTACATGTACATCATCTGAGATGGCAATGCCCTCAAATTCCATAAATTCCTGAAAATCTTCTCCAAAATCAAATTCTGACTCTGATGGGATAGTGAGGAAATTATCTCTTATAGTAATTTCCGCCTTCATTCTAAGTAAAACGGAACTCACGAGTATGACATTTGCTGGAATTTTAAAATTCATCTCTCGCATCCTCTCTATTCTGTCCGAATACCTCGTTGCCAACTCCACGATATCTATATCCCAGGGGTCCATCTGGCTTATTATCTCGTAGAGGATATCCTTCCAAAACGAATTTTCTATCATGTTTTCTATGTTTATCATTTTAATTTCAAAAAATTAAAAAAATCTTGATGTAATTACAAATGATGTCAATTATGGTTTAAATACTTAGCGCTCTTTTTTGATTTTATCTTCATGTGGTGGGGGGAATGCATATTCTTAATTCTTATTCTGCAAATTCCAATCTTTAATTATGAGATATCACATTGTTACATTATCAGAATGTGAATTATCGAGTTCGTTCGTAATATGCTCAATGACTGTGCTCCTGTGTGTAATAACTTGTATATTCACATACATAAAATACAGAAGGTGTGAGGACAAAAACTTAAGAAGGAGATTGATCTCGCTCTACTCCGGTCTTTGGTTTGCTATCATGATGTTCCTGATTGCACAATTCCTTATGTTATATTGGATAGCATCCTTTCTATATCCATCTGTTCTTCAATTTTATAGGATAAGACCGCCATGGACTGCCATGTCTTTATTAATTCTCGCGTCCTTTACTGCAATTGCCTATTCGATTGTAAGATTCAGAGCAGATCAATGAAATCTACGATGGAGCAAATACGCAATAATCAACAGAATCATTATTCCTATGATGATAATTACAAATATTCCCAGATCAATTCCCCCGCTCTCCGATTGCGTTATTGATGATATCGATGTCGATAGTGTTGTTAATTTTTTTGTTGGGATCGAGACCGTCGTGATCGTTGAGACACTATGAATTATTGTCGTCTCCTCTCCCGCATAAATTTTTTCATTAATTTTCTTTAAGAGTATCAGACTTTTGTCAATGCCATTTATGTCATCATATTCCTTATAGATTTCGAGAGCCTCCCCTATTAGATTCTTTGCTTTCTTGAGATTATCAGGATCGCTCGTATTGTAAAGATTCTCGGCATTTATGTAGAATTTATTAGCATCAATTAGTCTACACGCCTTTATCAATTTATATATCTCAATAGACAAGTTATTGCACCTCTCAATCTTCCTGGGATCCAGTGGGTTTATATGCAAGTAAGAATCGTTTGCCTTTTTTAGATAAATTTTAGAGCCATTCAATCTCATAAGCCCAGTTTTGCAATCTCCCGATGCAATTACATTGCTTGCACTTACATAATAGTTAATCGCTCTCTCATAATACTC
>Ga0209410_1001714_pt1 | contig 10658 bp, 10 predicted proteins | sample Mar14436cmmetaG_FD_184135 | JGI IMG/M metagenome (GOLD analysis project Ga0209410, IMG submission 184135) | Marine hydrothermal vent microbial communities from Guaymas Basin, Gulf of California to study Microbial Dark Matter (Phase II) - Marker... ... | reverse complement strand
GTTTAAATCTGTTAGAAAAAATGCTTTAGAATTAACACCTATTTCACTTGTAGAAATTATGAAAAATATTAAGGATTTTTTGAACTATTTGCTTTCTAAGAAAATTTTAATAATATTAGAAAAAACAGTAGAAGAAGACAAAATTTTAGGAAATAAAAATGAACTTCAACAAGTTTTAATGAATCTTTGTCTCAATGCAATTAATGTCATGCCTAAAAATGGTTTGTTAATTTTGAAGTTAGAAAAAATTTCAGGAAAAAATTTAAAAAAACGATTTAAAAAAAGCAAACAAATAGATTATTTTTGTCTTTCTATAAGTAACACAAACACAGAAGATTATTCCGAAACCATAGAAAAAAATGCAAATTTATATATTGCTCATGACATTATTAAATCCCATCAAGGGTTTATTGACATAGAAAATCAACCAGGAAGAGGTACTATTTTTAAAATTTATCTTCCACAAACAGAAATATTAAAGTAAAAATAATTTTATTACCATTTATCGAGTTTCTAACCTTAAAGGAAAACCTGGCACAAGAATGCCTTCTTTTCTTTCAATCGTAGAAGTGACTGCTTTTACTTGAATAACTTGAATACGTTGATTAAAAGTATCAGCTATAAGTACTCTTTGGGTAGGGTCAACCCATATAAAATTGGGATATTGAAACCAGCCTGTCCCCCATCCCTTTCCTCCAAATTCAAAAAGATATTTCCCTTCATAAGAATAAACACTAATCGTATGCCGCATATAATCCACAATAAAAATCCAGTGATTTATCTCATCCACAGCAATTCCACGGGGACGGCTTAATTTACCTGTACTACCTCCTTTTTGGCCGAATTTAAAAAGAAAATTTTCATCTTTATCATAAACATACACTCGACCATAACCTTCGCTTAAAAGATAAATTCTTCCTTGTTTATCTATATATACTGCACAAATATCAGCTTTTCCCTTCATTCCTGATAATTCATCTTCAGGAGAAATAATATGCAAAAATTTACCTGCTTTATCTAAAACTACTACTCCAGGAAATCCATCGCCACTGACATAAATTTTTCTATTCTTACTTACAGCCACAGTCCTAGGACGAAATTTTTCTGCATCAGGAAATCCTTTTAAAAAAATATCTCTTACCCACTTAAGACAGGGATTAAAAACAGAAATCCTACCAATAAGTTTTTTACCCTTCCTTGATTGGCACAGATAAATATAGCCTTCATTATCAATCCATAAACCTCCGGGAGCTTCTACTCCATTATTTTTATCTAGTACAAAAAGAGGATAACCATCTTCAGTATAAATGATAAGCCGACTATGGCCTCCATCTACAACATAAATCTCTTTTGTATTAGCATCTACCAATACATAAGAAGGATAAGAAAGAAAATCTCTTTCCATACCTTCACGAATATCAAAAAGGTGAAGAATATGAGGTATTAATTTTGTCTCTGAAACTTCTTCTTTTAATGATTTAGCAAATAGATTAAAAGAAAATAATAATGATAATAATATTAAAATAATTCTTCTCACAGTTTTTTTATATGCTATTATTGATAAAAAATCAACTAAACATTAAATCTAAAATAAAGAATATCACCATCTTTTACTTCATAATCTTTTCCTTCTATACTAACAAGCCCTTTTTCTTTACAGGCAGAAATAGAGCCTTCTCTAATTAAATCTTCATATTTGACTACTTCCACTTTAATAAAGCCTTTTTCCATATCAGAATGAATTTTTCCTGCTGCTTGTGGAGCTTTAGTTCCTTTTTTTATTGTCCAAGCTCTTATTTCAGCTCCTACTGTTGTGAAAAAAGTAATAAGATTTAAAAGCTTATAACCCTCTCGAACAAATTGATTGAGACCACTTTCTTTTAAACCTAATGCCTCGATAAACTCTTGTCTTTCTTTTTCAGTTAATTCTGCTAATTCTACCTCAAGTTGGGCACAAATTTTTATAAAAGCATTTTTTTCTTTCTGAGCCATTTCCTTTATTTTTACTATCCATTTATTATCTTCCTCCAATCCATTCTCATCAACATTAGCCACATACATCATTGGTTTTGCTGTTAATAGTTGCAATTCTTTAACAATTTTTTCTAACTCTTCATCAATTTCAGAAAGATTTTTTATAAAATTTCCCTTTTCAAGCCAATCTTTTAGCTTTAAAAGTGTTGATACTTGTTTTTTTGCTTGTTTATCACCTATTTTTGCCAACCTTTTTAATTTTTCTAATCTTTTTTCTACTGTAGCTAAATCAGCCAGTATCAATTCTAAATTTACAATCTCTATATCTCTTTCTGGGTCAATTTCTCCCTCTACATGAGCAACATCTGGATTTTGAAAACATCGCACTACATGGACGATTGCATCTACTGTTCTTATGTACGAAAGAAATTGATTTCCCAAACCTTCTCCTTTACTAGCATTTTTTACCAAACCAGCAATATCTACAAACTCAAGTATAGCTGGCACAACTTTTTTAGGCTCAACCTTTTTAGCAATCTCATAAAGCCGTGAATCAGGTACAGCCACTACACCCATATTGGGATTGATTGTACAAAAAGGATAATTGGCTACTTCAGCTTTCCCTTTGGTTAAAGCATTAAAAAGAGTGGATTTTCCCACATTGGGCAAGCCAACAATACCACATTTAAAACCCATAATTTACTTTAAACCTTAGATAAGAGATAGGTCAAGAGATAAAGAGACTATTTAATCATTAAAAATAAAAAATGGTGGAGCTGACGGGATTCGAACCCGTGACCTCGTGAATGCCATTCACGCGCTCTCCCAACTGAGCTACAGCCCCACTTTTTTAAATATTAGCAAATCACTTTTTTATTGTCAATGACTCTCAATCCTGATAAGCTTATAACATGAAGAACAAAATTAAAAGAGTAATTTTATTCTGTTTATTGATTTTATCCTCTGCCTTTACGCTCTTTGCCTTAGACCCTGTAGTTGTTTCATTTATTGATTGGACAAAGACTGGTTCATTTTTTGGAGAAACAGGATATTGGTCCTTTTATTCTTTAGAAGCAGAGGTACAAAATTTTATGAAAACAGGCATTGTACATGTGATCTTTCAAGCGATTGACCCAAGTGGTAATGTAGTGGGCACAGGAGAGATTGCAGGATATCTAGAATATGGACAACGAAAAAAAATCAAAGGAAGAGTAAAAATTTTTGGTGATCCGCGCATAAGTAAATGGAAACTATTTAAGGCCTATGTTGAGTAAAACTTACAATATCCAAAGAAACATTATTCCTATACTCCAGCAATAATAGGCAAAGTATATAAGTCTTTTTTGATTGGTAGTTAGAAGTCTTAGTAACCAATGAATAGCCCAGAGGCTAGAAAAAAAGGAGCATAAAAAGCCTGTTAAATAAGGAAATAAAAGATGGGATGAAATACTAGTCATATCTTTTAAGGATAAAACACCTGCTCCAAAAATGGCTGGAATAGCAATAAGGAAAGAAAAACGCCCTGCCGTTTCTCCAGTTAATCCTAAATAAATTCCAGCAGAGATAGTTGTACCAGAGCGTGAAATACCTGGTAGTACAGCTAGTGCTTGAGCCAAACCAATACCAATTGCCTTTTGCCAACTTACTTTATGATGTGTATTGTTTTTCAACCTTCCAGCCACAAAAAGGAAAGTACCAGTGATAAGGAGCATTATACAAGCAAAGCGTGGTGAATTAAAAGTAGCTTCAATAAATCCCTTAAGAGGAAAAACAACCAAAGCTGTAACAAATGTAGCCACTAATATAGGAAAAGCAAGACGAGGTGTAAACAGCATAGCTTTTATGTCTTTTAAAAAATATGTACATAAAGCAAAAAGTGTCCCTAAATGAAGGATAATTACTAAAAGAAGCGGTTGTTGCTTAAGTTCTGGGAAAAAATGCTGTGCTATAACTAGATGCCCAGAACTACTTACAGGTAAAAATTCTGTTAATCCCTGTAAAATTCCAAGAAAAATAGCTTGAAAAATAATCTTCATTTTTTAAAAAATAACCATGCACCTTCGCCTCCTTTAGGGAAACGAAGGAGTACATAAGTGCCTTTTAAACGTTTACCATGCAAGATAAAAATAAGTTTATCAGGTTCTCTTTTTAAAAGCTCATAATTACCTTTATCCCAAATTATCACCTTACCTGCTCCATAATGACCAGGAGGGATTTCTCCTTCAAAATTGGCATACTCTAAATCATGGTCTTCTGTTTGAATAGCTAATCTTTTTAATCCCTTTTTTGTTGGTGGCTCCTTAGGGATTGCCCAACTTTTTAATACTCCATCTAAAGCTAATCTGAAATCCCAATGTAAATGGGTAGCATGATGTTCTTGAACAACAAAAATGGACTCACTATCCTTAATCATTCCACTGTAACACTTTTAGCTAAATTACGAGGCTGATCTACATCTGTACCACGAAATACAGCAATATAATAGGCAAATAGCTGTAATGGAACAGTAAGTAAAATAGTTTTTAAAAAAGGATTAGAAGATGGAATATAAATTATTTCATCTGCTTTTTCTTCTACTTCTTTACAACCTTTTTCAGTAAGGGCAATAATTTTCCCTCTCCTTGAACGCACCTCTTCCATATTGCTTAAAACCTTGGTGTAAGTTTCTCCCTTTGGGGCAATGATAACTACAGGCATATTTTCATCTATAAGGGCAATAGGACCATGTTTCATTTCACCTGCGGCATAGGCTTCAGCATGTATGTAAGAAATCTCTTTTAATTTCAATGCCCCCTCCATAGCAATAGGGAAATAAATACCTCTACCTAAGTAGAGGAAATTGTGAAAACGACCATAATAAGGAGCAAGGGCTTCAATATTATTAGCTTCTTTCAGTAAACTTTCTACCTGATGAGGTAAACATAACATATCTTTAAGATAAGATTTAACTTCTTCAGAAGTAAGACGATGAGAAAGAGCAGCAAGGTATAAACTAAGCAGATATAAAATAGATATCTGAGTAGTAAATGCCTTTGTGGATGCCACACCAATTTCTGGGCCAGCATGTGTATAAATTACATAATCACATTCTCTAGAAAGGGTGCTTCCTAATACATTACAAATACCTAAAGTTTTTACACCTTTAGCCTTTCCTTCTCTTAAAGCGGCTAAAGTATCAGCAGTTTCTCCAGACTGAGAAATTAAAATAAGAAGCATATTTTCATCAAGAATAGGCTCACGATAGCGAAATTCAGAGGCAATGTCTACTTCTACAGGTAAACGACATAATTTTTCAATCATATATTTTCCTACAAGACCAGCATGAAATGAAGTACCACAGGCAACAATCCAAATTTTTTTAATATTTTTTAATTCCTCATAATCAAGCTGAAATTCTTCAAAAAATGCCTTCCCTTTTTCTAAATCCATGTGTGATCGCACTGTATCAGCAATGGCACGAGGCTGTTCAAATATCTCTTTTTGCATAAAATGTTTATATCCTGCTTTTTCAGCCATAGATGGTGACCATGGAAGTTCCATAGGTTTTAAAGGCAATTCTTTTCCAGAAAAGTCCTTTAATTCTATTCTATCTTTTTTTAAAACAGCTAACTCACCATCATTCATAAAGATAACTTTTTTTGTATAAGGCAAAAGAGCTGGTGCATCTGAAGCAAGAAAGTTTTCACCTTCTCCTAATCCAATAATTAATGGGCTTTCTTGTCTAACACCAATAATTTTATCAGGTTCATTTGCACAAAGAATCGCTAAAGCAAAAGAGCCTTTAAGTCGCTTTATAGCTGTTTTTACTGCTTCTTCAAATGACATTCCTTTTTTTAAATAAAGGGAAATTAAATGAGCTATAACTTCTGTATCTGTTTGAGAAGAAAATTTAATACCTTTTTCCTTAAGTTCTTCTTTAAGGGCAATATAATTTTCAATAATTCCATTATGTACTACTGCTATTGAGCCAGAAACATGAGGATGAGCATTGTTTTCTGAAGGCACACCATGAGTTGCCCAACGAGTATGACCAATGCCTATTATTCCATTTATGGGTTTTTCTTTTAACAAAGATTCAAGGCTATTTAATTTTCCTTGAACTCGCCGACACAAAATTTTCCCATCAGTAATAATAGCTATGCCTGCTGAATCATAACCTCTATATTCTAAACGTTTAAGGGCATCTAAAAGCAAAGAAGAACAGTCCCTATTACCTATATAACCAACAATGCCACACATTTTATTTTTTTCTCCTCCTTGGTTTATGCACTTGTCTTGCCCTAGCAATAGCTAAAGTATCATTTGGAACATCTTCTGTAATTACTGAGCCTGCACCAACTAATGCTCCTTTGCCAATTTTTACTGGAGCAATTAAAGCAGTATTGCTTCCAATAAAAGCAGCATCTTCAATTGTAGTTTTATGCTTTCTTATACCATCATAATTGCAAGTGATAGTACCTGCTCCAATATTTACTCCTTTGCCAATCTCTGCATCTCCTATATAGGTAAGATGGCAAGCCTTTGAGCCTGAACCAACATAACTTTTTTTCACCTCAACAAAGTTACCAATCCTTGCCTCTTGCCCAATGTGTGTGCCTGGTCGTAAATGGGCAAATGGGCCAATTGTTGCTTTTTTTTCAATTATGCTTTCTGTTATTACACAATAAGGTTTTATTTCTACTTCATCACCTATTTCACTATCTTTAATAATCACCCCTGCCCCTAAAACACATTTTTTGCCAACTTTTGTCTTCCCTTGAAGGTAAACACCAGGATAAATCACTGTATCTTTACCAATAATTACATCTGGCTCTATATAAGTAGCCTCTGGAGCAATAATAGTAACACCATTTAACATATGTTTCTTTAAAATTTCTTCTCTTAAAATACGCATGGCTTCTGCTAACTCCATTCTTGTATTAATACCTATAATTTCATTATAAGAAACTTCTTTTGTAATAATTTTTTCTTTATTGTCGGCTGCTAAAGTGATTAAGTCCGTAAGATAATATTCCTTTTTCTTAGGATTGAGTTTTATTTGAGGTAAATATTTATTTAAGAAATCTGTTTTAAAACAATAAATTCCAGCATTAATTTCAGCTGTTTCTAATGTATTTTTTCTTTCAGTTATTTCTAAGATACCTTTAACTTGCCCATTTTTATCCCTTACAATCACTCCATATTGTTCAGGGTATTTAACTTTAGCTGTTAAAAAACTTATAGCAGCGTTTTGTTCTAAATGTAACTTTATTAGTGTTTTAAGAGTAGATGAACGTAAAAATGGAACATCCCCATTTAATACCAAAACATGATCCGCATTTTGCCAAAAATCTTTAGCACACATTAAAGCATGACCTGTACCTAGTTGTTTTTCTTGAAAAATAAAATTGATATTTTCCTCATCAATTACTTCTTGAATAAGCTCTTTTTTATGCCCTATTACTACACCAATTTTAATATTATTTAATTCTTTTAGTGTATTTAACACATAGATAAGCATAGGTTTTCCTAAAAGAGTATGCAAGACCTTTGGCAAATCTGAATGCATTCGAGTACCTTGACCTGCTGCTAAAATCACTGATACAAATTTTTCTTTCATTAAAAAACCTCTTGAAAAAACTAATTAATTTTAACTTGCTAAAAATTTTGATGTCAAGCTTGATTTTTTAATAGACAAAAACGACAAAAACGAAAAAATTGACAAAAACGAAAAAATAGTTTATTTAGCAAACATGGTTAAAAGGGATAAAAATGATTTTATTACTACAGCAGAAGCAGGTAGAATTTGTGGAGTTGCACGCACTACTATCTCTAAATGGATAGATGAAGGCCTTCTTAAAGCCTTTATTACTCCTGGTGGTCACCGTAAAATAAGAAGAGGGGATTTAGAAAAATTTATTAGAAAATACGGTCTTTCTTTGGGGGTGGAAAGAAAGAAAAAGATATTGATAGTAGATGATAATCCTGATGACATTAAACTATTGCGAGCAGCATTTTTAGCTGCAAGTAATGATTATGAAATACATTCAGCAGATGGTGGATTTGAAGCAATTTATAAGCTTGGAGAAGTAAAACCTGATTTAGTCATTTTAGACATTGTAATGCCTGATATGGATGGTTTTACAGTATGTCAGAAGATTAAAACAAATCCTGAAACAAAAGAAATAAAAGTAATAGCAGTAACTGCTTATCCAGACGAAGAGAAAAAACAAAAGGCATTTAATTGTGGAGTGGATGCTTTCTTCACTAAACCTCTAGATATAGAAGCTTTAATTAAAAAAATTTTAGAATTATTAAGATAAATGACAAAATTAGAGAAAACTTTTTTTATTTCTCCAGGAAATTTCTACATAAGTAATAATCCAGAAATTATTTTAGAAACTTGTTTAGGCTCATGTGTAGGCGTAGCTTTATATGACGCAGTAAATAAAGTAGGAGGAATAATCCACATTGTATTGCCAGAAGGGGATAAAAAGAAAATGTTAAATCATCCAACAAGATATGCAGTTTCAGGCATACCTTTTCTTATTAAAGAAATGACAAAATTAGGAGCCTCAAGGTCTTTTTTAACAGCCACAATTGTAGGAGGTGCTTCTCTTTCAAAGGACACAAATATAAAGATTGGTCAGCGCAACATTGATAAAGTGCGAGAAGTTTTAGCTAGAGAGGGAATCCCCATTTTAGAAGAAGATTTAGGGGGTAGTTTTAGCAGATTATTTAGATTAAGGATTAAAGATGGAAAGGTGACTTTAACTCAAATTGGGAAAAGAATTTCTGAAACAATACCTGCTACCTCTACCAAAATAGAATTAAAAGAAATTTTAGAAAAAGTTGATCAAATTCGACCTTTATCTAAAACTGTACAGGAAGTTTTAAAAATAATAAATGCTGAACCAAATAATGTAGAGGAAGTGAAGAAAGTTGTTTTAAAAGATCAAGCTCTTACAACTAATATTTTAAAAGTTTGTAATTCAGCATATTATGGATTAAGTCAACGAGTCTCAAATCTTAGTCATGCTATAATTTTGCTAGGATTTCAAACGGTTAAAAAAATACTTTTAGCTGTTTCTTTAAAAAGTACATTAGACCGCAAAATAGATGTATATGATTTAAAAAGAGGTGAACTTTTTAAACACGCTTTGGCTTGTGCTCTGACAGCAGAATTAATTGCTAAAGAAAAGCAATATAAAGACCCAGAGGTAGTTTTCACAGCTGCTCTGCTTCATGATTTGGGCAAGGTAGTTTTGGACCAATGTGCATTCGAACAATTTGCATTAATTATGAATAAAGTAGCAAAAGAAAAAAAAGCTTTTTGGATTGTAGAAAAAGAAATTTTAGGCTTTGATCATGCTCAAATAGGTGGATTGATAGCTCAGCGATGGAAACTTCCTCAAATTCTTATTGAAGCAATCACACTCCATCATTCTCCAGAAAAAGCAAAATTTACACCAGAAGTCGTCAGTATTGTTCATATAGCTGATGTCATATGCAGTATGCTAGGCATAGGCTGTGGAGTTGATGGTTTAAATAACCCTATTCATCCTTATGCTTTATCTTTATTAGCTTTTAATTCTTCAGAAATAGACAATATAGTTGAAAAGTTACCTGAATTTATAGAGGAAATTAAAACTTTTGAGGAAATTTGAGAATTATGAATTTTGAAGAAAAAGAACTTAAGATTATATTAAAAAAATTAAAAGAAAAAACAGGTTATGATTTTTCTCAATACCGACAAGGAACAATCAAAAGGCGTATTGCTAAAAGATTATGGACTATTGGTGTAAAGGATATTCAAACATATATAACAATTTTAGAAAGAGATTTAAATGAATGTAAACGTCTTATTCAAGAACTAACAATAAAAGTTAGTCAATTTTTTAGAAACCCTTATGTATTTGAAATTTTAAATATCATGATTTTACCAGAAATTTTGGAAATTAAAAAAAAGCAAAAAGATTGCATGATCAGAATTTGGAGTGCAGGATGTGCTTATGGAGAAGAAGCTTATTCTATTGCTATGCTTTTAATGGAATATTTTAAACAAAAAAAGATATTTAATGATTACAAAATCTCTATTTTTGCCACTGATATTGATGAAAAGGCATTAATAAAAGCTAAACAAGGAATATATGATGAAGAAGCAGTTTTAGAAGTAAAAAAGAAGTTTTTAGATAAATATTTCATTTACAATGGTTTATATAAAGTAACAGATGAAATAAAACAATTAGTTAATTTCTATGAACATGATGTTACTTCTCAAAGACAAATCGCCCCTCCAGGAGGTGTAATTTGCAACTATGACATGATATTATGTCGCAACCTTTTAATTTATTTATCTGATCCTTTACAAAAAAGGGTAATTTCAAACTTTTCTAAATCTCTCAATCCTGGAGGATATTTAATTTTGGGAGAATCAGAGTATATCCCTAAAGAATTTGAAGAAATATTTATTTTAAAAGATAGACATGGAAAAATTTACCAAAAGAGGTATTAAATGGAAAAGATAAGTATACGCACTAAATTTTTGTTTATAATTCTTGGTAGTTTTTTATCTTTAGGGATTATTACCCTCATTTTTACCTATATCAGCCTTTCTTACCATTTTAAAAAAGAATTAAAAAGCTGGAGTATTCCTTTAGCTCAAAAAATTAGTGAAGAAGTAAAACCAATTCTTATAAGCGGAG
>Ga0209410_1001712_pt1 | contig 10666 bp, 11 predicted proteins | sample Mar14436cmmetaG_FD_184135 | JGI IMG/M metagenome (GOLD analysis project Ga0209410, IMG submission 184135) | Marine hydrothermal vent microbial communities from Guaymas Basin, Gulf of California to study Microbial Dark Matter (Phase II) - Marker... ... | reverse complement strand
ATAGCGGGCATATGGGAAGATTAGGCATGAATAATTTGATAGATCTATGTGTAAAAGATCTCGCTCATCGATTATCTCGTATGGGATTCCAGCGAGTAAAAGGGAGTATTGAACCGCAAGCAAGGCATAATGGGATTCCGCAATGTTGATCTGGGCATACCTTAATGAGTAGACTACTGCGGCTGGCTTAACAGTGAACTTGATTGGGTATGTATGAGCGGTTGACGATTCCACATGGACGAGACTTAAGAGTATAAGTAGTAGCAGCAGAGCGTTCAGGAATCTTCGGAGCAGAGGCATCTCTAAAAGGCGACCTGCGCTATTTCATCCTTTTTTTGGCCGATCGGCTCTTATCTTCTCATAGGCCACCTTAAGACATGCATGATATCAGTCTTCGTTATTATTCCAAGCAATTTCTTTGGGTTTCTTCTGTCAACAACCAAGATCCTCCCGATTTTATGCTCGCTCATCTTTTCATAGACTACCATTGCGGACTCGTTTGGGTATGCCGTTATCAGCCTTTTATGGGCTATATCCTTAACTAGGGTCTCCTTACGTCTCGAGGCTGGAACCTTGGATACATCATCGAAAGTCACAATTCCGATGAGCTCATCCTTCTCGTTTAGAACTGGATAGCCCATGTGATGATGCTTGGTCATTATCGTCAGAACATCCTCAACTGTATATTCAGGCCTAACAGTTATTATCTCCCTTGTCATTATCTGCTCAGCCCTAAGACTTGAGAGTAGGCTTATCTCGCGGGGTAGGAGCTCAAGCATGCGAATATATACTGGAGGAACAGGCTCTCCGCATCTCTTTCTCCTCTCTATCTCCTCAGCGGCGTATCTCTTCTTTAGGAGGCCCATCTCTACGAAGTGGGCGTAGACGTCCGGTCTCTCCTCTATCTTCCTAATGCGAATGACATTCGCTTTCACGGCGTCCTCAAATATCTCCTCGCCTACTTCGGTTCTTATGATGACTATTGACCAATCCTTTAGTGGGTGGGCTCCTCCAACTGAGATGTCGGCGAGCTCGGATGTGAAGTCCTCGCACATCTTACAGACGCTGAGCGTGTGCGCTTCAATTTCGGGTATGGAGATTGATATTACCCTTCCATCCTTCATGGAAACCTCATACTTCTTGTCAAGGTCGATCCTTAGGATATCACCGGCATCTACATTATATTCTTCCTTCAGGAATTTTGTGAGTTCAGGAAAGGAGAAACTCCAGAGGCATATTAGGCCTATAACTATCTTTAGGCTATTCATGATCTTATGCTCCCAAGCCTCAAGCTTTCTGATCGCCCTGACGTGGCACGGCGTTCCAACAAAGGCTATCTTCGTCTTGCCGTATTCGTGAACTGCCCTTCCGAAGGCCCTAGCGACTGATGATGGAAAGTATTCGAAGTCAACTGCCGATAATAGATCGTCTGGAACGAGACTCAGTAATGGCTTAACCCTTATTGGGGTCTCCTTCTCGCTCTCTGATGTTATTGCGCCATCTATAAATCCAGTCTTAATCGCATGCATGAGGAGAGCCGTGATGACCCCTCCGCTATGACTTATCTCCCTCAATCTCTCATCGACTGCCTGTGCCAAGATAATCTTCCGATAGTATCCTATGCTCTCAGTCCTGTTCGGAGCTCCAGCGACGAATCCTAAAGTCTCGAGTAGAAGCGCCTCTGTGAATGGACATATGTCATAGCATATTGGACAGAACTCCATGAAGTTTGTGCAGTCATGTGTGTATTTGAGGCTTCTACCCTCGATCTTTAGGGCATGCACGGGACAAGCGGCTTCGCATGCACCGCAGAGATTACAAAAACCCGGCTCGATTATCATCTTTTTTAGGTCATTATATGCGATTAGATCCCTAGAAGCCTTCATGATCTCCACTCAGACTTAACTTTCTCTCCCATACTCATAAATCATTTTCTCACGGTCATAACCAGCATACTCAAATTCGTCGGTCAGCGTTATGGCGTTTCTTGGGCAGCTCTCAGAGCATTGCCCACAGAATATGCATCTGTCAACGTAATGCTTTATCTCGGCTTTTAGGCCCTTCCCTATCATCTCGATCGCGCCCGAGGGGCATACGCGGCTGCATAGTCCGCATCCAACGCATTTCTGCATGTTCCAAACTGGACGTCCCCTGAAATCCTTGGGCACGTTTGCCTTCTCGAATGGATACTTGAGGGTGACTGGAGACTTGAAGATCTGCCTTATCGCCTCCAGTATTATGGACAATTCCTCCTCATCCTCCGGATATTCTCTCTGAGGGAGTTGAAGTCTAGGATCCTCTTTCTTCCAGTGTTTACATCGATGAGGGCGAGCCTGTCCATGCATGCGAAGCATGGGTCTATTCCGGCTAGGACTATCGGTATGTCGGCTACGTGCTGCCCCATCAGCATCCTGCATAGGGCTGGAATATTCGCTAGTGTTGGGCTTCTAACCTTATAGCGTTCAGGCATAGCCGTTCCATTAGACCTTGCATAATGGATTAGCTCGCCTCTTGGAGCTTCAACCCTAGAGACCGCCTCATTTGGTTCTACGGCCATTGGAACCCTAACGCGCAGCATGCCCGTGGGCATGTGATCAAGGGCGTAGCGTATCATATTTATGCTTTCAAGCATCTCCTCGCATCTTACGATTATCCTAGCGAATACGTCGCATCCATCATGGGTTACTACATTGAATGGTATCTCATCGTAGGCTGCATATGGATCATCCATGCGCACGTCATTCTTTACTCCGCTTGCACGTAGGGTTGGGCCTACGGCGCAGAGTTCAATCGCGTCCTTAGGCTTTAAAATACCGACATCCACGGTTCTCTTTTGGATCGTCCTATCCGAACTTATAATCTTCATGTAATATTTGATTCTCTTCTCCAAGAAGTTCAGGCCGTCCTTTATCTTTGGTGTCATCTCCGATGGTATGTCCCTTCTAACCCCTCCTATAGTATTCATTGCGTAGTGAACTCGATTTCCAGATATGAATTCAAGCATGTCCATTACGGTCTCCCTGTCACGCCATAGATACATGAAGAGCGTATCGAAGCCTATCTCGTGAGCGGCTATTCCAAGCCATAATGAATGACTGTGGATCCTCTCGAGCTCGGCTATTATCACACGTATATACTTCGCTCTCGGCGGAGCCTCGATGCCCAGAAGATCCTCTATTGCCTGCGTGTAGCATGTTGTATGGGCATCTGAGCATATTCCGCAGATACGTTCAGCCAAATAAATATTCTGAATGTATGTTCTCCTCTCGAATGCCTTCTCTATCCCCCTATGATTGTAGCCTATTCTGGGCTTGACGTTAACGATTATGTCCCCATCAACCTCGAATGTGAAGTGCTCCGGCTCCTTAAGGGCTGGATGCTGAGGGCCGAATGGAACCTTAACTATTGATCCGTAACCCGCCTTTCATCCCTCCCAGCCTTGAGTATTGAGCCGCGGAGATCTTCTAGGCTGTATTCCTTTCTGAGCGGATAGATGCCCCTCGGCCAATTCTCGGGTAGAACCAGCGGGATCAAGTCTGGATGCCCAATGAAGTCTATCCCGAATAGGTCGTGGACTTCACGCTCATATAATATCGCTCCTGGAATGATATCTGTTATCGTGGGGACGCTGGGGTTCTCCTTTGGAACGTTGAATCTTAGGGATAATTCTATGGAGCCTTTATATGCGAGGTGATAGATAATCTCAAAGTTCTCTTTGAGGTCCACTGCCGTTATCGTGGATAAATGCTTGAACCCCATATCTTTCAGGCTTCTAATCGCATCCTTAAAGGCTTCACTCCTAATCCAAACAAAGATCCTGCGTTTCCTCGGAACCTTCACGTCTATAATACCCTCTTTAAGTTTTCTCCTCAACTCGGATACTATCTCATCCTCTTCCATTAGCATCGCCACGCTTGATCTTTTGAATGAGCTTTACTACGCCGTCGATGATGGCTTCAGGCTTAGGCGGACATCCTGGAACATAAACGTCTACTGGGAGAACCTCGTCGACCCCTCCTAGGACATTATAGCAATCCTTGAATGGTGCTCCGCTGCATGCGCATGCTCCTATAGCCAAAACGTATTTTGGCTCAGGCATCTGCTCATAGATCCTTACAAGTCTATCCCTAACCTGAAGTGTTACGGGACCTGTGACTGCGAGTATATCAGCATGCCTCGGGCTTCCCTTAAGGAGAATGCCGAAGCGTTCAACATCGAATCTTGGAGTGAAGGCAGCTACAACTTCTATGTCGCATCCGTTACATCCGCCAGTGTTAAAATGTATGATCCAGGGCGATCTCGTTTGAGCCCACCTAAGCAACCCCATGACTATTCCTTCTTAGGAGGTATTCCTCAATCCTCTTTATAGAAAGAGGAGAGTATGGTTTAAAGGTTTCTAAGCTCAGGAATCTATGAACCCTCGAGATAATCGTTCATCTCTAGGATCTCCCTGATCTTCTCAGCGAATACTGTCTTAGAGAATCTATTTGGGTCTCCGATGGCTTCTTCGAGTGCATGATCGAATGGTATCTCCCCAAGATATTTCAGGCCGATCTCTTTTATTCGCTCTCGTATAAACGTGGATTCTCCCATCTTCATATTCTCGATCACTCCTACTATCGGAACATCCAATTCGAGGAGTAGATCAATCAGCTTTTTAACGGTCTCAAATGCCAACCTAGATGGCGTCACCACCAAGAGGAACCTAACCCTCTTTATGAGCTTGATTACGTCTAGGGTTGCATCGCCAATTCCCGGAGGCATATCGACTATTAAATAGTCAAGTTGACCCCACCGAGTTATTGCTAGCAATTCTATCAGGGCATTTGACGCTTCCAATCCCCTTAATGGCATGGCCTTATTGCCGGAAAAGTAGATTATGGACATGTATTTTATGCTGTGGATCTCAGGCGGGATTATGCCCTTCCACTCGATCGGATGGGCCTCTTCTATATTTAAGATGATATGTGTCGATGGGCTTGTGAAGTCCAAGTCTAAGAGTCCAACTTTATACTTCTTCTCCGCTAGGGCTAGGGCTATTGCGGATGCTATTAGGCTTTTGCCGACTCCTCCCTTCCCGCTTGAAACGGCGATTATATCGCTTATATCCTTTAGTCTCTCATCTATGATGGATAATCTTGGATCTGACATTTTCACTTCACGCCCTTCAGGTCCTCGATCCAAACTCCACGTCCACCGGTAACCTCAAAGTCTGGACTGCCACATTTTGGGCATCTGATAAATGCGTGGATGACCTCCGGGATGAAGTGTATTGCCTCAGCTACATCACCTTTTATCTTCTCCTTTTCGAGGGACCATCTGAATCCGCAGTTTCTACATTTAATCTCGGCGTTAACGACCTCTATGTTGAACCTCGCATTCCTTAAGAGGCTTGAGTCTCTAAGTTGAGTTAAGGCGAACTTGAATACTTCAAGTTCTATTTGCTGGAGCTCCCCGATCTTCAATTTTACCTCCTTGATCTCCCTAAGTCCTTCACTCTCAGCTAGTCTAGAAATAGTTGAGATGACGGCTTCGGCTAAGGCCCATTCATGCATGGGAAAGCCTAGACTACAACAATATTTAAAGGTAATGCTGAGTGGAGATCCGTGGTGAGCCCCAGAGTGGTGCATGATAGATGAGGAGTAGAGATGGGCATATTACTATGCTTCACGGCGCTGGCGGAACGGCCATGCACAGCCTAATCAAGGATTATATTTTGAAGTATTTTGGGGGGAATCTCGAAGCGGATGTTCCGCTTGAGGCCTTGGATGACGCGGCGGTTATTGGCGATATCGTATTGAAGAGCGACTCGCATGCATTGAAGAGCGACTCGCATGCCGTTAAGCCCCTATTCTTTCCGGGAGGGAATATTGGCTGCATAGCGGTTGCCGGCACCGTAAATGATATTGCGGTTTTAGGCGCTGAACCCCACGCCTTAGCGTGTGGCTTCATCTTAGAGGAGGGATTATCCCTAAGCGACTTCGAAAGGATCTTAATGAGCATGAGGCGGATGTGTCGCATGTCAGGAGTGAACATCGTTACTGGAGATACGAAGGTTGTTGAGAAGGGAAGTTTAGGGGGCTGTGTTATAAACACTTCTGGGATAGGCGGGAGGACTGATGCCCTAGAGAGAAACCTTAGGGTTGTGAGGAAGTTTAGGGGCGACTTCAAGGCGCGGTGGATTTTAGATTCGAATCTGAGGAAGGGCGATAAGATAATATTGTCAGGCACAATTGGGGATCACGGCATAGCCGTTCTATCAGCGCAGGAAGGATTGAATTTTGGTGGAGATATAAAATCTGATGTTAAGCCTTTAAACCGGATGATACAGGGCCTTTTAGGCGAGGTTGGCGGCGTAGTCGCAATGAAGGATCCAACTCGCGGGGGATTAGCTGACGCATTAAACGAGATCAGCGAGAAGTCTAATGTCGGCATACTAATCTATGAGGATAAGATTCCAGTTAGGGATTCCGTGCAGGCTGCATGTGAAATGCTGGGCCTCGATCCCCTTGAGATAGGAAATGAGGGCAAGGTGGTTATAGGCGTCGTTAAAGACGTAGCGGAGGATGCCCTAGAATTTTTAAGGTCTACTGAGGAGGGTAGGGATGCTGAGATAATTGGAGAGGCAACCGATGAGTTTATGGGTGTGGCCATGCAGACCATGATAGGCGGGAAGAGAATAATTAATAGGCCGGTTGGAGATCCGGTTCCTAGGATATGCTAATCTCCGCTGAAATTCATGTTCTTCGCCCATATCCTGCATGTTCCCTCCATGCTCACCATGCATGGCCCCACTGGATTCTGCGGAGTGCATGCCTTCATGAATAGTGGGCATTCAGTCGGCCTTATCCTTCCAACTATTATGAGGTGACATTTGCATCCAGTCGGAATGTCAACTCCACGTTCAACCTTTACGTTATGCTTCAGCCTTGAATCGTAGTCTTCGTATTTGCCGCGGATCTTTAGTGCTGAGTCCCTGATCCTGCCGAGGCCTCTCCATCCGCCATCTACGACCTCGAAGACATCTTCCATCAGCCTCTGAGCACGCACATTCCCCTCGGGTAGAACAGCCCGCACATACTCATTCTCCAAACGGGGCTTTCCCATTCTCAGTTGCCTGAGAATCATGTATATAGCGAATAAAACGTCCAGCGGCTCAAATCCTGCGATGACTGTTGGGATGCGATAATATTCCGGGAAGATCCTGTATGGTTTGAGTCCAATGATAGTGCTGACGTGACCCGGAGCAATGAATCCGTTCAAGTTTAGTTCTTCCATCTCGGCTAGGAGCCTCATTGCAGGAGGGATTAGCCGATGGGAGATGAGGAAACTCACGTTTCTAGGAGGGCCCTTTATGATCTCTACGGCTGTCGATGGAGCCGTAGTCTCGAATCCTATGGCGAAGAATGCGAATTGCCTGTCCGGTTCCCTCTCCGCCATCTTCACGGCGTCTGAGACGCTGTAGACTACACGGACATCTGCGCCTTCAGCCTTCGCATCTAGAAGGGACATGCTTGATCCCGGAACTCGCAGAACATCCCCGAAACATGTGATTACAACACCATTTAATGCCAGTTGGATTGCCTCATCAATCTCTGATGCTGGTGTGATGCAGACTGGACATCCAGGCCCAGCGATGACCTCAACATTCGATGGTAGGAGACTTCGTATTCCATAATGTGTTATTGTCCACTCGTGTGTTCCGCAGACATGGCATATCTTTATCATGTCCTGATCTGATGCGAGCCTATGGATCCTCTCTACTATTCGCCTCGCTAATCCGGCGTCTCTAAACTTTAAGTTTCCGATCATTAGGCATCAGCACGCTGAGCCTCATCTGCTTCTAGGATCTCATTCCATAATCGAATTGTCTCTTCAGCCTGCTCTCTACTTAGGACTTGAATTGCATAGCCCGCGTGGACCAGAACGTATTCTCCAGCCTTAACGTCCACCAGCGTTACGTCTATCTCCTTTATGATTCCCCCTCCGAAGTCCACTTTAGCCCTATTCTCACGGATGCATAGGACCTTAGCTGGAACAGCCAGACACATGATCATCCAAGCATAAATGAATTGGAGAGATAAATCAGTTATGTTTGGTTTGAGAAGGCCGCTATGGTTGCTTGGCCTAGGGATAATCCGCCATCACCCGGAGGGATCGCGTTATGAACTAGGAATTTTAATCCTGAGTCTTCGATGATCCTCCTCATGATCGTGGTTAGGATCTGGTTGCATGCCACTCCGCCTGAAAATCCTATTACCTTAACATTCTCTTCCATGGCTTTCTCTATGGCTAATTCCGCGAGTCCCCTAGCGAGATATGAATGCAGCGAGTATGCGAGATCAGCCTTTGAGTATCTGCTTTTATTCTCGAAGATCTCAATTAGGGGATCGGTTGTATCTAGGATATCATTCGCTATTATGGGTTTAAGTTCGAGAATGTCCCTCCCGCCGATCGCTAAGGATTCCAGTTTCATGGCCGGCTCCCCCTCATAGGTGCGTTCGTAGCATACGTCTAGAATCGCAGCTGCGGCGTCTAGGATCCTCCCGCAGCTCGTCGTCCTTATGCCTCTTCCCCGCTTAATCTGTTTGAGGATAATCTCTATTTCCCTCTCGCCGTGTGGGAATGACTTCCTATGCTGTAGGAGCCACTCTTCAACGTCAATCTTTCCATGTAATATTCCGGCTGCCATTCTCAGCGGGTAGCGTGTGGCTAGATCCCCGCCTATCAGAGGCTGCCGTTCTAGATGTGCTAGACGCTTGAAATCCATACTCTCCCTTATGCAGAGGAGTATCTCGCCTCCCCAAGCTTCACCGTCCAAGCCGTATCCGTATCCGTCGCATGCTATGCCTATGATCTCGTCTATGCCATGCTCAGCCATTAAAGCCGCGATGTGCGCATGATGATGCTGAATCTGGATCATCTGCCAATCATTCTCCTCTGAGAGTTCCTCTGCAAGGCTTGTCGTTACGAATTTCGGATGGAGATCGCAGGCTACCACCTCAACCTTTCCATTCGTCAAATGGATTAGATGCCTAATGGAGCTCTCCAAGAAGTCTCTAGTTTCAATGTTCTCTACGTCGCCTATATGCTGGGTCAGAAAGGCCTTCCTCCCAATTAGGATACAGCCAGTATTATTTAGCTCTCCGCCTAGGCCTACCGCGCAACGTTTGGCCGCATATCGCAGCATTATCGGCGCCGGAGCGTAGCCGCGTGAACGTCTAAGAAAGACTGTGCTCTCACCGTGGACGCGTATGACTGAATCGTCGCATCTCTGGGCGATCCGTCTATTGTGGAAGAGAATATAGTCGGCTATGTCACCTAGCCTCTTCAGGGCCTCCTCATCATCCTTCACTATCGGCTGATTCGGCGGGTTAGCGCTCGTCATTACGAATGCGGGATCATCGGTCAAATCGAAGAGCATGTAATGTAGGCCTGTATATGGGAGCATAACCCCAATATTATGTAGGCCAGGCGCGATCAGATCCGAGAGGTAATAATTCTCGGATTTTTTCAGGAGGACTATGGGGCGTGCATAGGATGTTAGAAGTTCACGCTCCCTCTGATTTACTTCAGCGAATGATCTAGCTGCATCTAGGCTTCGAGCCATGATCGCGAATGGCTTCTGCCTCCTATGCTTTGCCCTCCTAAGCCTGAGGAGCGGCTCATCCATCAGTGTTGAGGCGGCTAGGTGGAATCCTCCGTAACCCTTAATCGCAACGATGTGGCCCTCCGATATTAGCTGGCCGGCCATACGGATTGGGTCATTACTCTCTATCTGTTCGCCCCTATTATCAGTCAGATAAACTTTTGGACCGCACTTCGGGCATGCAATGGTCTGAGCGTGGAATCGCCTATTCAATGGGTCAGAATACTCATCCATGCAGAATTGGCACATGGGAAAGTCCCGCATCGTGGTGTTCTCTCTATCATAGGGTAGGCTCTCAATCACTGTGTATCTTGGGCCGCAGTTTGTGCATGTAATGAAGAAGTAATCGTATCTTGGATCCTTGGGATCTCTCAGTTCCTTTAGGCAATCATCGCAGATCGCTATGTCGGGGGGTATTATTGAGCCTGTGAGCTCAGCTTCCCTTGAACTCTTTTGGATCGTGAATTCTTTAAATCTATATTTTCGTCTTTATCTCATGGATTACGGCGAGTGGAGGTTTTTTCGCTCTTAATTCCTTGAGGAAATCGTCTATCTTCTTCTCGTCTCCTTCAAGCAGTATCTCTACGCCAGCGTCCCCCCTATTTCTGACATAGCCATTCAAGCCCTTCCCGACTGCCAGGCGGTATATGAATGGGCGGAAGCCTACCCCCTGAACTATTCCCGTAACTCTAACCTTCAAGCGCGCCATTACCATTCCCTATTGGCATCAGGCAAATTATGGAATCGTGTTGAACCGCGATTAGTTAGGTATATTCATCTACATAAAAGATCCTAAGTTTTAACGGCGTTAAAGATATATCCTTCGCATCAAACTATATTTGAGGAGAAGCCTATGAAGCCTCCCTGTATAATAGTCGTGAATTATCTTCTGCCTGCAATCAGGATTCTGATCGCTAAGGAGCTGATTGAGAAGCATGGCTTAAGCAGGATCGAGGCGGCTAAGAGGATGGGATTAACTCCAGCCGCGATCACGCAATACTTTAAGAGAGCCAGGGG
>Ga0209410_1001709_pt1 | contig 10670 bp, 8 predicted proteins | sample Mar14436cmmetaG_FD_184135 | JGI IMG/M metagenome (GOLD analysis project Ga0209410, IMG submission 184135) | Marine hydrothermal vent microbial communities from Guaymas Basin, Gulf of California to study Microbial Dark Matter (Phase II) - Marker... ... | reverse complement strand
CCCACGCCGCGGCCATTGCGCTTTCCGCGCTTCTCCTTCCAGCCCAGGCGCTTCCCCACCTCCTCGATGCACTCCTTCAACGCGCAGGAGGAGACCTTGAAGCCCTGAGGGGTCGTCTCCCCGGGTTCGTTGGCGTTTATCAGCCTGAACTCCATCGGGTCGATCCCCGCGGCTTCGGCCAGCTGATCCATGGAGCACTCTATGGCGAAGGTCGCCTGAGGGTTGCCGTAGCCGCGCATGGCCTGGCAGTAAGTGTTATTGGTGTAGACGCACTTGGCCGTGTAAAGCACATTGGGCACTTTGTAAAGCGACGATATGGGCATCATCATCACCGAGGGGGTCGTCGCCCCCCAGGAGGTGTGAGCGCCGTTGTCCAGGATCATGTGCACCTCCCTGAAGGTGAGCCTCCCCTCCCGGTCACACCCCTGGGAGATGCGGATGATGGCCGGCTGCCGCGGCGATGTGTACTTGAACTCCTCCTCGCGGGTGAAGACGATCTTCACGGGCCTTCGGGTCTTCCAGGCGAGAAGTATGGCGATGTATTCATAGGCGTGGGTGTCGAGCTTGGAACCGAAGCCACCTCCTATGGTCGTCTGGACGATACGGACCTTTTTGCCACCCAAACCTAAGGCCTTCAGGGCCTCCTGAAAGTCCCTCTGGGCCAGATAGGGTATCTGGGTGATGGAGTAGAAGGTGAGGTTCCCCTGGGGGTCGAAGTGGGCGATACAGCCGCTGGTGCCCATGCAGCAGTGGGTTACCCAGGTGACGCGGAACTGGTCCTCCACGATGTGGGCCGAGCCCTTCTTGGCCTCCTCCACATCTCCACAGACCAGCTTCCAGGGCAGCTTCAGCACGTTGGTCCCGTGCTCCTCATGAATCAGCGGCGCCCCCTCCTTCATGGCCTCTTCGGGGTCGAAGACCGCGGGCAGCGGTTCGTACTCGACCTCGATGAGGTTTATGGCCTCTTCGGCTATCTCGGGGTCTGTGGCGGCCACGGCGGCCACCTCATCCCTCATGGCGTAGACCTTCCCCTTCTTCAGAGGGGTGTTGTCCTTGTAAAAGCCGAAGCGGATCTCCGGGATGTTGTAGCCCGTGAGCACCGCCTTCACCCCGGGTAGGCGCTCTGCCTTGCTGGTGTCTATTTTGACTATCCTGGCATGGGGATAACGGCTCCAGAGGATCTTTCCGTAAAGCATCCCCGGAAGCTTCAGGTCGTGGATGTAGATAGCACGCCCCGTGGCCTTTTCGTAGGCGTCCTTTTTGGGTACCGGTTTACCTACTACTCTCAACTCCTCCATCTTCGCCTCCTTCGGCTGCGGCTTTTATGGCCCGGATGATCTGCACATAACCCGTGCAGCGACAGATGTTCCCCGAGATGGCCGTCTTTATCTCCTCCTCTGTAGGGTGGGGGTTTTCGTCGAGAAGGGCCTTTGCCGACATGATCATCCCCGGCGTGCAGAAACCGCACTGGACAGCCCCCTTTTCAACAAAGGCCCGCTGGATGGGGTGAAGCCCCTCGGGCGACCGTTCGGCCAGCCCCTCCACCGTCCAGACCTCACGGCCCTCCACCTCCATTACGGGGAAGAGGCAAGAGACGACGGCCTTCCCATCCACTACGACCGTACAGGCCCCGCACTCCCCCATCCCACAGCCTTCCTTGGCCCCAGTGAGCTCAAAGACATCCCTCAGCAGCTTAAGGAGCGTCCAGTGGGGCTCCACGTCCGCCTCGACGCGATCGCCATTCAACACAAAACTTATCCGCTTCTTCATCCCTCTTCCCTCCTGAAGATCCTCTCGAGGCACCTCAAGGCGAGCCTTTTGGGCAGCACCCTGATCATCTCACGCCTGTACCAGGCCGCCCCGCGGATGGTGTCCCTCGGTTGGGCTTCCTCGGAGGCCACCCGGCCGAGTTCGATAAGTCCCTCCTTGGTGAGCCTTTGGCCCTTGAGGACCTCCTCTGCCCGTTTCGTCCGTATGGGAGTCGGAGCCGCCACTCCCAGGGCGAGGCGTATCTCACGGCAAAGGATGTCGCTTTCACCGAGGGCCTCGAGCTGTGCCTCTACAGATGCCCCCTCTTTTTGGGCCCTCTTCAGTGGGTCAGGATCCCTCAGTTCCACCTCCAGATACATGGCCACCCCGAGGATGGGCAGGTCCATGGCCTGGCGTCTCGAGTGCTTCCAGTAGGCGCTGGCCGCATGCTCCGGAGGCCAGGGCAGGGAGAAACCGAGGAGCACCTCTTCCGGGCTAAGGGCGGTTTTGCCGGGTCCGAGGAAGAAATTCTCAAGGGGCATCCTCCGCTCGCCCCCTGGGCCCTTTATCTCGACCTCCGCATCGTGTACCAGAAGGGGTGGGGCGGTGTCAGCAGAGGGGGCGGCGTTACAGATATTGCCGCCGATGGTGGCCACGTTGCGGATCTGCACCGAGCCGAGGTTATCCACGGCGTCCTTCAACGCCCCGAAGCGCTCTGCGATCACCGCCGAACGCTCGAGTTCCCTGTGGGTGGTGAGGGCCCCGATTTTCAGGCTTCCCTGATCGGCCTTGATGTAATTGAGCCCTTCTATCTCCCGCAATGAGATGAGGACCTCGGGAGAGAACTTCCCCTGTTTGACCCCCACCATCACATCCGTGCCGCCGGCAATGAGCATCGCCCGGGGGCCGTATTCCTTGAGGAGGCCTATGGCCTCGTCCACCGATCTGGCCTTTATATAGTCGTACCTCTTCATCTCCCTACTCCCTGTAGTCGAAGACCCGCTTGGACTTGCGTTCCGTGCGGGGCAGGCTTCCGTAATCCACCACCTGGACCTGACAGCTCACAAGGACCCGTTTCTTCACCTCCGAGGCAATCCGCCCGGCGATTTCGGGATCGCGGGCCGCATCTATCCCCTTTTCCCTCTCCACCTTCAGGGTCATGTAGTCCTTTCCGTCTTTACCCCGCTCGAGGATGATTTGGTATTCACTTCCCACCTCTCGGATTTCCGAGAGGATCTCGTCGATGTGGCTCGGGTAGACGTTGACCCCCCGGATGATGAACATATCGTCGGAGCGCCCCAAGATCCTGTCGTGCATGGGGAAGATGCTCCCGCAGGAGCAACGATGGGGGATGAGCCTGGTGAGATCCCTGGTCCGGTAGCGGATGAGGGGAGCCCCCTCCTTTCTGAGGGTCGTGACCACCATCTCCCCCACCTCCCCGAGGGGCACAGGCTCCAGTGTCTCGGGGTCGAGCAGCTCCAGGATGTAATAATCGGCCCAGTAGTGGATCCCTTCGTGTTTGGGGCAGTCTATGCCAGCACCGGGGCCGTAGAGCTCAGTAAGGCCGGTGATGTCGAAGATGTCCTCGACGCCCAGGAGTTCCTTGATCTTTCGACGCATGGCGTCAGAGGACCGCTCGGAGCCGAGGATCACCTTTTTGAGGTTGATCTTATCCCGGAGGCCCCGTCTGTCCACCTCCTCGGCCATAAGCAGCGCCATCGATGCGGTGCAGCACAGGACCGTGGACTGGAAGTCCTGGAGGAACTGGCACTGCATATCGATGTTGCCCGGCCCTATGGGTATGGCCATGGCGCCAAAGCGCTCGCAGCCGAGCTGAAAGCCTACCCCTGCGGTCCACACTCCGTAACCGACGGCGATCTGCACGCGGTCAAGAGGGGTTAGCCCCACCATCTCATAGCAGCGGGCGAACATCACCGCCCAGTCGTCGATGTCCTTCTGGGTGTAGCAGAGCACTTTGCGTTTCCCGGTGGTACCGGAGGAAGCATGGATCCGGACGATCTTCTCGAAGGGCACCGCCCTAAGGGGGAAAGGATAGCCGTCCCTCAGGTCCTGGGCGGTGGTGAAGGGGAGTTTGCGGATGTCCTCCAGGGTCTTGATGTCATCGGGGGTGACCCCAGCTTCTTCAAACCGTTGTCTGTAAAACTCAGATCCTTCGTAGGCGTGCTTGACGGTCCACTTCAACCCCTGGAGTTGGATCTCTCGGAGTTCCTCTTCGGACTTTATGTCCGGCATGAAGGTTCGCCGTTGCATCTTCTAACCCTCCTCTATAGCTTTGGCCTTCCGGAGGGCCTCTCTGAAAGCCTCGAGGAAATCCCTCCTCCCTAAGGCCTGGCAGAATTTTTCTAGCCACTCCTCAACATATTTGATGTCCAGCTTCTCCCCCTGTCGGATCAACACCCCCTCTATATCCTCCCAGTCCCGTGGCCGGCCACTGATGGCCTTATGGATGATTAAGTCCTCCGCACTGCATATTTTGATGGCTTTACCTTCCCCTAAATCGTACGGCACAGCCCGCCGGATGGCCGCTTCTTCATAGCCAGGTAACCCAAAGGAGATGTCCACCTCCCATCCCCTGACCTTTACCAACAACACCCGGTGCTTCAGGGCAAACTCCTTGGCATCGGTCATACGAGGTGGAAACCGTGAGAGGACCTTCTCGATTACCCTTTCTTCCTCTCCAAGAGGGACGAGAACGGTCACGTCCAGATCCCTTGTAAAGCGAGGTTCTCCCCATACCCCTACTGCAATCCCCCCAGTTATGACATAAGGTATACCCTCGTCCGTAAGAAACCGATGGAGCTCCCATGCTGCTTCAAATAAGGGGTTCATCTTCTCGTTGCAGATGTCGCCAGATGCGCTTCAATCTCCTTCTCCTCTCCAAGAGGTGGACCAATTTCCGCCTCTCGAGCCGCTCCAATCCCTCTTTCGGGGTTTTCTGCCACACTTCCCAAAGGAGGTCGCAAATGTGATGGACCTCCCTTTTTGAAAAGTCCCTTTTTTTCTCCTTCTTGACCCTCTCGTGTGCCCTCTTCTGCCCCTCGAGGAGGCGCAGGACCTCCCCTCGGCTAAGTTCGCCCATGCCTCAACCTCTCGGTGGCCTGATAGTCTATCTCGTAGGTCTCGGGGTCTATCACTACGCCGTAATCCTCTCTGGCTCGTTCCACGCTGACGTATCCGTAGATCACGTCGCGCCTCACCATTTCCGGATCCCGCTCGAAGGGATTGCCGTAGCCGCCACCGCCAGCGCTGTGGAAGGCGATCACATCCCCTGGTTTACAGAAGGTAAGGCCGCTCGGATCCCCTGGCTCCCCGTTCACCAGGAACTGGGCCCTGGCGCCGGGTTTTCCGCCGAAGAGCCCTTCAGGGGGGTACTTGTAGCGGCCCGCCTGGATGGCCACTGTCACCGGAGGCTGGGGGGCGTACTCGTCGTCGGGCACTTTGATGACCATGGTCCTTCCGAGCCCCCCGCGCATCTTACCGGGACCTCCGGAGTCGGTGATGAGCTTCCGTTCAAGGACCAGAAGCGGTGTATCGCTCTCGAAGATCTCCACCGGGGTGTTGGCCCCGTTGGCGGGAAAGATCGCGCAGTGGTGGCCGTCCTGCTTGCTGCTGGCGCCCATGCCACCGCCCCGGATGATCATGGTGAGCCAGGGGCTGCCGTCGTGTCTCCGGCCGTAAAAGATGTTGGTCTGGGCCGGGGTCCCGCCGCAGGGGGCGATGACCCTGTCGGGGATCGCCTCTGCCAAGGCCCGGAAGACCATCTCCGTCATGAAGTGGCCCACCTGCATCCTGGCCGCCACCGCCGCAGGGAACTTGCAGTTGACCACGCAGCCCTCAGGGGCGGTTACCCTTACGGGGCGTGTCGATCCTTCGTTGATGGGGATGTCCGGGTCCATGGCGCTCTTTATGGCCATGAAGCAGTAAGCGTAGGTGAAGTTGTAGACGACGTTTCCACCCCACTCCACCTGAGGGGATGTGCCGGTGAAATCGATGTTGACCTCCGATCCCTTGACCTCTACCTTCAACTTTATGGTGATGTCCTCCCGTCCTCCTGCCCCCTCGATTACCCCCTCAAAGGGGTAGACCCCGTCGGGGATCTTGGAGATGGCGCGGCGCATGCTCTGCTCTGTGCGGCCGATGATCTCTTCAGCCAGGTCGTCCAGATCGTCGAGCCCTTCCTCCTTCATCATCTCGATGATCTTCTGGGCGCAGACGTGGTTGGCCGCCACCTGGCTGCGGATGTCCCCCACCACCTGTTCGGGAGTGCGGACGTTCCACCGGATCATGTCGAGCACCCCCTCGTTCAGTTTTCCCGCCTCGTAGAGTTTGATGGGGGGGATGAAGAGCCCCTCTTCATAAACTTCGCGGTTGTCAGAGGCCACCCTCCCGCCGATGTCCGAGTGGTGAAAGACACAGGCGGTGAAGGCCACCAGCTCCCCCTTGTAGAAAATGGGACTCAACACGCAGATGTCGTTGAGATGTCCTGCCAGGAGCCAGGGGTCGTTCACGATCACCACGTCCCCGGGCTTGTAGTCCTCCAGGGGGAAGTGGTGGATGATCTTCTTCACCCCCAGGGACATGGCTCCGGCCTGGCCCGGGGTGCAGAAGGTGCCTTGGGCGAGCTCCCGGCCGTGGCGATCGGTGAACATACAGGTGTAGTCGTGGGCATCCCGCAGAAGGCTCGAGAAGGCGGTCCTCGCCACCGAGGCGTCCGCTTCGTCCACGATGGATATCAACCTCCTCCAGAGGATCTCAAGCGTTATCGGATCGAACTTCCTGCCCATCTCAAACCCCCTTGAACTCGATCCAGACGAACCCGTACTCGTCCACCCGAGCCCGGGCGTCCTCGCCTACGATGATGGTCGACTCCCTCTCCTCGATGATGGCCGGTCCCTCTATTTCGGCCCCGGGGAAGAGCTTGTAGCGGTCGTAAACCGTGAAGGGGATGAAGTCCCTCTTGAGCAGGGAGAAGGCCTGACGCTGGCCCTTCTTGGCCTCATCGAGGGACCTGCCTTCCACCTCGAGCTTCGGCAGCTTGAAGGGGCGGTCAGGAAGCCTGGCCCTGAGCCTGAAGGTCACGAACTCCACAGGGGTTTCGGGGTAGGTCCGTCCGTAGAGGCGCTGGTAGTGCTCGTCGAAGAGCCTGCGGATCTCCCCCTTTTCCCATTCCGTAAAGGGCCGGTTGTCGATGGGGATGTTGGTCTCCGCCCCCTGTCCCACAAACCTCATGTCCAGGGACCGCTCGAAGATCACCTCCTCGCCCTCACGGGCCCCCTTGAGAGTGGCGGCCCCCTCGGCCTGAAGCTGCTGGAAGATCTCCTCGATGGCGGCGAAGTCGGCTTCGTCGAGCGTTACCTTGTGGCTCCTTGCCAGATCGAAGGACATGGGTGCGGTGAAAAATCCGAGGGCGGACCCAACTCCTGCTAAGGGCGGTACGATGATCCGAGGGGCACCTATCTTTTTGGCCAGGCCGTAGGCGTGAACTGGCCCTGCCCCTCCGAACGCGACGATGGTCACTATGCTGGGGTTCCCGCCCTTCTCTGCGATGTGGGTCTTGGCCGCCGCCCCCATGGTTTCGTTGATCAAGTCGTGTATCCCGAAGGCGGCCTCAACGAGACTTGTGCCAAGGGGCTTGGCAACCCGCTCCTCGATGGCCCGTTCTGCTGCGGTCTTGTTGAGCTTCATCGCCCCGCCTAGGAAATAGTTGGGGTCGAGGTACCCGAGCACCAGGTCGGCGTCGGTCACCGTGGGCTCCGTGCCCCCGAGGCCGTAACAGACCGGTCCCGGATCGGCCCCTGCGCTCTCGGGGCCGACCTGCAACAGCCCCATCTTGCTTATGCGGGCTATGCTACCGCCACCGGCCCCTATCTCCATCAGATCCACCACCGGGACCTGAATGGGGAGGCCAGAGCCCTTTTTGAAACGCTGGACCCTGCCCACCTCAAAGGTGGAGACCAGCCCCGCTTGTCCCTTCTGGATAAGGCAGCTCTTGGCAGTGGTCCCACCCATGTCAAAGCAGAAGATGTCGGGGATCCCGAACATCTTGCCGTAATACTGGGCGGCGATGACCGCCGCTGTGGGCCCTGACTCGATGATCCTTACAGGGTACTCCCTGGCGGTTTCGGCGGAGGTGATGCCTCCCGAAGAGAGCATGATGAAGAGACGGCCCTTGAAGCCCAAGGAGCGGAGGCGGTCCTCAAGCCTTTTCAGGTACCGGGCGGTTATGGGCTTCACATAGGCGTTGGCCACAGTGGTCGATGTCCGCTCGTACTCGCGGATCTGGGGCAGCACATCGTAGGAGATGGAGAGGAAGAGCTCCGGGGCCTCGCGGGTGACGATCTCCTTTATCTTGAGCTCATGAACAGGGTTTTCGAAGGAGTTGATCAGACAGACTGCCAGCGACTGAATGCCCTCCTCGAGTAGCGCCCCGAGGACTTCCCTTACCTCCTCTTCCTTCAGGGGCTTTAGCACGCGGCCATCACTGTAGACCCGTTCGTCCACCTCCATCCTTAGGGGCCTCGGCACCAAGGGCTCCGGGTATTCGGCGAAGATGTCGTAAGCGTCGTAGCGGAGCTCCCTGCCCAGCTCCAGCACATCCTTGAACCCCTTGGTGGTGATGAGGCCGGTTTTGGCCCCTTTGCGCTCGATGATGGCGTTGATCACCAAGGTGGTTCCATGGATGATCTCAGTGAGGTCGGGCATGAAATCAGGCCCCTGCCCCAGCAACTGCCTTATCCCCGTCTCCACCGCTTCGGAGGGATCCCGTGGGGTGGTCAGACACTTGTTGATCCGTATTTCGCCAGTGGTGTCGTCCACCAGGACGAAGTCGGTGAAGGTACCGCCGATGTCGCAACCAAGCCTGTACGATGCCATCGATCTTCCCCTCCTGGAATTAGAAGATAGAAGGTTCCTGGAACTCGCCGTAGACCTCTTTGAAGACCTTGGTCATCTCCCCCACCGTGGCATAGGCCTTTACCGCCTCCACGAGGTAGGGCATGACGTTTTTGCCCTGCCGGGCTGCTACCTCCAGGTCCTTCAGGCGCTGAAGCACTTCGCGGTTGTTCCGCGCGCGCTTCACCTCCCTTAAGGCCTTTATCTGCTCCTCGGCGGTCCGGGGGTCGTACTTGTGGAGTTCCACTTCCCCTTCCTCCCCTAAGGGACCGGGGTCTGTATATTTGTTGACTCCGATCTTTATGTACTCGCCCTTCTCCAGGCCCCTCTGCCATTCATAGGCCTGCTGAGCTACCTTCCGCTGCACATAACCCGTCTCCACCGCCCGCTTCATTCCCCCTACGCGGTCGATTTCGGCCATCTCCTCCAGGATCTTTTCCTCCATCTGCTTGGTGAGGGTCTCGATGAAGTAGGAGCCAGCTAAAGGGTCCACCGTATCCCTGAGCCCCACCTCGTCCATCAGGAGCTGAAGGGTCCTCAGGGATATGAGGGCCGAATATGGGGTCGGGATGGTGTAGGCCTCATCGTAGGAGCAGAGCGCCGTGGTCTGCGCACCGCCCAACGCGGCGGCCAGCGCGTAGTAGGCGCTGCGGACCACATTGATGATGGGTTGCTCCTTGGTGAGTCCGGAGCCCCCTCCGCCGAAGAGCCCGCGAAGGAACATGGTCCTCTTCTCCTTCGCCCCCCACTTCTCCTTCAGGATCTTGGCCCAGAGCTTCCTCGCGGCGCGGAACTTGGCCACCTGCTCCCAGAGGTTTCCGAAGATGTTGAAGTTAAAGGTGATCCCCCGGGCAAACTGATCTACGTGGTAACCCCGCTTCGCCACCTCCTCGATGTAGGTGTTGGCGATCTGGAAGGCGTATCCGATCTCCTGGGCCGGGGTGGCGCCGGATTCACGGATGTGGTATCCGCAGACAGACACCGGGTTGGTCCTGGGCATCACCTTCATGGAGTATTCGATGGTGTCACCGATCAGCTTCACCGACGGCTCCACCGGGAAGATCCACATTCCCCGTCCTATCATCTCTTTGAGGATGTCGTTCTGGGGGGTAGCGCTGATCTGTTCGGGCCGGTAGCCAAACTTCTCCGCCACCGCCTGGTACATGGCCAGCATTATCGACGCCACGGCGTTGATGGTGAGGCCGGTCCCTATGCGGTCAAGCGCTATCCCCTCGAAGGCGATCTCGAAATCCCTCAGGGTATCGACGGCCATCCCCACGCGGCCGACCTCCCCCTCTGCCAGGGGGTCGTCGGAGTCCAGGCCCATCTGGGTCGGCAGGTCGAAGGCGACGTTGAGCCCCGTCTGCCCTTGGGAGATCATCAGCTTGAACCGCTCGTTGGTCTCCTTCGGGGTGCCGAAGCCCGTGTACTGCCTGGTGGTCCAGGCCCGGGTCCGATATCCCTGGGGGTGGATCGACCGGGTGAAGGGGTACTCCCCTGGCTCCCCCAGGTCACGTTCGTAGTCGAACCCGATTTCCTCCAGGTCCTTGGGGCCGTAGACTGGCTTCACCTTGATCCCCGACTGCAAGATGACCTCGAGGATCCTGTCCCTTTCATCCTTTATGTATTTCGCCACACCCATCTCTCATCCCCTCTTGGGAGCGTTTTCGCGGATGAAGCGGACGATCTCATCGAGGGGCGTCCCCCCGGGGAAGACCCCTTTGACCCCCAAGGCCTTCAGCTTGGGGATGTCGTCTTTCGGGATGACCCCGCCCACCACTACCAGGCGGTCCTCCAGCCCCTCCTCCTCCACCCGCTTCATAAGCTTTTCACAAATGGGCAGATGGGCCCCGGACATGATGCTCAGGCCGATCACATCCACATCCTCCTGCACGGCCGTGGAGATGATCTGGTCTATGGTCTGATGGAGCCCCGTGTAGATCACCTCCATCCCTGCGTCCCTGAGGGCGTAAGCCACGACCTTTGCCCCTCGGTCGTGACCGTCGAGC
>Ga0209410_1001706_pt1 | contig 10674 bp, 6 predicted proteins | sample Mar14436cmmetaG_FD_184135 | JGI IMG/M metagenome (GOLD analysis project Ga0209410, IMG submission 184135) | Marine hydrothermal vent microbial communities from Guaymas Basin, Gulf of California to study Microbial Dark Matter (Phase II) - Marker... ... | reverse complement strand
GCATAATCTCTAAATTTCCTTCCAAGAGATGAAACAGGAACTATACCAAGTCCTACTTCATTCGCCACACAGATTATATAAATATCAGGTCTATTTTTAAAAGTTTTTAATTCCTGAAGAAATCTTTTAAAACTTTTTTCTAAAGAATAGTTTTTCATCAGAAGATTAGTGACCCAAAGAGTAAGGCAGTCTATTAGTGCTACTGAATTTTTTTTTAATTTTTTTAAAATTTCACAAAGATCTAAGGGTTCTTCAATTAATTTCCATTTATCTCCTCTTTCTTTTTTGTGTCTTTCTATACGCTTTTTCATTTCTTCATCCATAGCTTGAGCAGTTGCTATATAATAAAAATTAGAAAAATTGGATAGGCTTTCTGCATATTTTATAGCATATTTACTCTTTCCACTTCTTGCTCCTCCCAGAACTAAAATAATCATATTTTAAAAATTTTAACAAATACTTTAAAATTTTATATTACCATTTTTTTACCACTTTTAAGTATTGTATTTTTTGGATTTTATATAAACTATACATAAAATAATAAAATTAAAAGAAGAAAAATTAAAATGAAAAAAGTTTTAGTCGTATTTATATTATTAATTTCTCTTTCCTTATCAGAACTAAGTAATGCCAAAAAGGTTCATGAGGTAGAAGAAATAGTAGTTACTGCAACTCGTTCTCCAAGATCTCCTGAAAAGGTTGTTGCTGATGTGGATATTGTTAAAGAGGAGGATATTAAAAATTCTTCTGCAACTAACATAGATGATATCTTAAGAAGGCTGGGCGGAGTTGATATCAGGAGATATTCTGATGTGGGATTTGGTCCACCTATAAGTGTTTACATCCGTGGTATTGGTGGAGCCAAAAGGGTGATGCTCATGATGGATGGAGTGCCTCTTAACTCACCCATTACAGGTTTTCTTAATTTCAACCAATTTCAATTATCTTCTATTGAGCGCGTAGAGGTTGTTAAAGGTCCTTTTTCCTCACTTTACGGAAGTAATGCAATGGGAGGGGTAATCAATATTATATCAAAGAAAAGGAAAAAAGAAGGTGTTGATATCGTTCCAATATTTAAACTTGGAAATTATGATTTTAGAGAAGGTGGTATCAGTGTCCTTGGACGAAAAGGAAAATTTTCATATTCTTTGAATGGAGATTATCGGACTATAGACAATCACTACCGCAGGGATGAACAAATAGACTACATCTATAATCCTGCAACAGGTGGTTTTAATAAAAGATATAAAGATGTGAGTGAATATTCAGAATATGACGATAAAAGAATTTTTGCACGCTTTGATTATGATTTTTCTGATGTCACTAGCATAACATTTACAGGAAACTATATGAAAGCTGACACAGAGATGGGTCCAACTGTATTTCTCCCAGTGAAACGTAAAAAAGATCAAGACAAAACTTCATATTTTTTGAATCTCAATGGACATACTATGCTTTTTAACAATTTAGACATTGAGGCAAGGATCTTCACCAATTATGATAAGGTTGAAGGAAAATGGGAACATATTATTGATAATCCTGCTCCTTTTGGACCTCCCTTTTTATTCGTGTATGGAGATCGGGATTATTGGGGAAGGAATATTGGTGTTCAAGTTAAAGCGTCTATGCCAGTTATGAACTTTAGTTATTTAACTTTTGGTATAGATTCCAATTTTATAAAAGCACATTGGAAAAATACCAAAGAAGACGGAAGTGTAATTGGTGATGTTATGGATGAAACTATGAATACTTATGCCATTTACCTTCAGGACGAAATGGAGTTTTTTTCTCGTCTTTTAATTACCTTAGGTGCAAGGTATGATATTAATTCAGAAACAGAAGATTCTTTTTCTCCAAAACTTGGAATTTTATACAAACTGAATGATAACATAAGTTTTAGAGCCTCTGTTGGCCGAGCATTTCGTGCTCCTAATCTTCAGGAGCTTTACTCACCAACATGGATGATGATTCCCGGAATACCTTTTAAATCTAACCCTGACCTTGATCCAGAAACCATTTGGTCTTATGAGCTAGGAACGTCAATTAGATTTGCTGATAGATTTAAGTTTAATCTCACTGGATTTTACTCAAAGGCTGAAGATCTTATATCTGCTCCTATAAGGAGTGGGATTCAGCGTTATGAAAATTTAAATGAAGTTGAAACTGATGGATTTGAAGTGGCAATGGAAGGCAAGATATTTCCTTGGCTCAGCGGTTATATCAACTATACCTATACCCATTCAGTGGAGGAAGAAGAAGGACGGCTTGATGATATGCCACTTCATCAGGTAAATGGTGGAATTCGATTTACTTATAAACTCAGTCCTAAAAATCATTTTACTGCATCCCTTGATATTAGATATTATGGAAGCAGATTTTTCAAAGACAGGAAGACTCATAAAAAGATAGATTTAGATTCATTTACAGTCTCAGATTTTAACATGCGGTTTGATCTTTTTAATCGTCTTAGAATTCAAATGGCAATTACTAACATCACTGATGAAGAGTATGAAATTCATGGATCTGTTTTAGGTCCAGAACGCTGCTGGTGGGCGAAAGTTGAATATAAATTTTAAAAGAGGGACAAAAGATGCCTTTTTTAATAACCTTTGTCTCTATTTCTGATGCAGGACTTCGTTTACTTTCTGAAGTAATAGATAATTTCATTTCCAGAGAGGAATTTGGCCATCTTTTTGAAAGAAAAATAAAAATAGATGCATATTTTGTAGGTGAACAAAGGGATTATTCGGAAAAAATTTCAGCTATAAGAAAATCAATTTTGTCTTCAGATATTGTGTTACTTGACTTAATGGGTGCAGAAAGATCTATCTATCAGGCTGTTAAAGAGTCAATTAAAAAGTATGAAAAAGACCTTGTTCTTATTGGATATGCAGGTGAATATCTAAGATCTCGTGAAAAGCTCAGTTCTTTCTCTATGCAAAAATTAACAAAAATTATGGAAAAAATGGCAGACAAAAAGAGCAGAACCGCTTTTAACTTTGACATGGAAAAGATACTCAAACGAATAGAAGCTCTTGGGAAACTTATACCATTTGGTTTTCTTAAAGATATGCGTAATTCTATCTATCTTAAAAATTATTGGAGAAACGCATCTAAAGAAAACATCAAAAATATGCTTTTTCTTTTGTGTCGCGACTACGGTAAAATTAAAGAACTTCCAAAACCTAAAAAACCAGTAGATTTTTCAAAATATGTGCTTTTTGATCCTGAAAATATGCGCGGGTTTGAATGTTTTTCTGAGCTTAAAAAAGAATGGGGATGGAAGGAAGATCAAAGAACAATTGGGCTTCTTTTTCACAACTTTAATTATCCAAACTACTCCTTTGGCATTATCTCAGAAATCATAAAACTCCTCAGAAAAAAATATAATGTTGTTCCTTTTGGGATATCTTTGGGGTCAGACAAATACGAAAAAATAAACAAAGTGCTAGATGAAGGATTAAAACTTGATCTTATATGGAACTTTCTTCCTTTTCGATTTGGAGTAGGACCTATGGGTGGAAACCCTGAAGCAGGTCTTAATATATTTCGCAGAATGAATGTTCCAATTATGCATCCGTTTTTTTTGGGAAAACGAAAGATAAGAGATTGGGAGAATTTAATTAAAGGACTTAGTCCAATGGAAGTCATTATTCACATTATGCTTCCCGAATTAGATGGTGTAGTGGATGCCATTCCTATTGCGGGTTTGGAGGAAAGTCAAAACAATAGGATTTCAGATTTAAAGGAGTTAAAGCTTATTGAAGGTCGTTTAAAAAAATTGATAGCTCGGTCTGAAAGCTGGATAAATCTTCGTGCTAAAGCAAATAAAGATAAACGCGTTGCTTTTATTCTCTATAACTATCCACCTGGAGAAGAAAATGTTGGAAGTGCATCTTTTCTGGATACTTTTAAATCTATTGAACGGATTATTTCAAAGATGAGAGAAGCAGGATATTGTTGCAGAGAAATATCAGCCTCTGAGCTGGAAAAAATATTTATGTATAATGGTGTTTGCAACTCAGCTAACTGGTCTGAACCAGAAGCTATTAAAATTCGCTATCCTCTTGAGAAATATACAACAGGAGATACTCTACATCAAATTATGATTGAACAGGTATCAAAAGAATGGGGAGAGCCCCCTGGGGATATTATGGCAGACAACAATTCATTTCTTATTCCAGGTATTATAAATGGAAATATATTTATTGGATTGCAACCATCGAGAGGTTCCTTTGAAGATTCATCAAAACTTTATCATGATAAAGACCTTCCACCTCACCATCAATATATGGCTTTTTATCGCTGGCTGGAAGAGGAGTTTAAAGCTGATGTTGTGATTCATGTAGGCACCCATGGAACACTTGAACTTTTACCCGGCAAAGAAGCTGCTCTTTCAGATAAGTGTTTTCCAGATTACCTTATTGGGAAAATGACGCATCTTTATATTTATTACATTGGAAATCCATCAGAGGCAATAGTTGCTAAAAGACGCACTTATGGATGTTTGATAAGTTATTCGGGTCCGCCTTTTAAACGTTCTGGCTCTTATGGTGATTTAGTAGAGCTTGAAGATATGATTAATGAATATATCGAAGCCGAGAGACTCCACCCCCAAAAACAGGCAGATCTTTTAAGGAAAATTAAAGAAAAAGTTTCAGAAATGAAACTAATTATAGAAGGAGAGCTTACAGTAGATAATATTTCAAAAGAACTGATTCGATTAAAAAATTCTTTGATACCTCTTGGCTTGCATGAATTTGGTAAGCCTTTTAGCAAGGAAGAAGAAATTTGTTTTCTCAGTGCGGTATTGTGTTGGAATAGGGGTAAGATTCGATCACTTAAGAAAATTATTGAAGATGAGCTTGAAAACATAAAATCATTATCACTAAGTGAAAACAAAATAGCTCTTGATAACCAAATAAACCATCTCATTGACGAGCTTGTGAGAGATTATTTCTTTGGAGAAAAAAGACTTTACAGCGAAATATATAAACAGCTTTCTTCCTCAGGTAAGAAAAAGCTTGAAGCAACTATGAAGTATGGGGAAAAATGCCTTGAGCGCTTAAGGAAAAGTGATGAAATTAAAGGATTGCTAAATGCGTTGGAAGGCAATTATATTGAAGCGCGCCTTGGAGGAGATATAATCCGTGATCCAGAGATCTTGCCAACTGGATACAATATTTATCAGTTTGATCCAAGAATTGTCCCTTCCGAAGTAGCTATGGAGAGAGGGAATGAAATAGCAAAAAACACAATTAATTATTATCTTAAAAAATATAAAAAATATCCAGAAACAGTAGGTCTTGTTTTATGGGGTTTTGAAACTGCAAAAACACATGGAGAAACCATTGGGCAGATACTTTCATATCTTGGTGTAAGGATTAAGAGAGACTACGATATATGGGAGCCTAAATTCGAGATTATTCCTTTGTCCGAATTAAAACGTCCTCGTATTGATTGTGTAATAACGATCTGCGGATTTTTTAGAGACATGTTTCCAAACCTTATTGATCTTTTAGATGAAATTTTTGAAGCTGTTGCTTCTCTTGATGAACCCTTAGAGATGAACTTCGTTAAGAAACATAGCCTATCCATTTATAGTGAAATGATGAAAGAGATGGATGAATCACAGGCTAAAGAGCTTTCCACAGCAAGGATCTTTGGACCACCTGAAGGGCAATATGGCACAGGCATAACAACCATGATAGAAAGTGGAAACTGGAAAGATGAGGTTGAAATAGCCAATGCCTATATTTCTGCTCAAAAACATATATATACCAGAAATCGTAGGGGAGAAGCACAGAAAAATTTATTCGAGCATAATTTAAGAAATATAGATCTTGTCTCACAAGTGCAGAGTTCAGCAGACTACTCATTTTCAGACCTTGACCACTACTATGAATACTTTGGCGGTCTTGCTAAATCTGTTGAAACAGTGAAGGGAAGAAAACCAGTGATGTTATTCACTGATAGCTCAACAAGCACTATTTACACGGATGAAGCTAAAAAAGCTATAGAAGTAAGCGTTCGCACACGGCTTTTAAATCCTATGTATATAAAGGAAATGTTAAAACATAAAGTTCATGGTGCGCAGCAGATTGCTAAACGCATAGAAAATCTTATTGGATTGGCTGCGACCACAGGTAGGGTTGATAGTTGGATATTTGATGAAATCAAAAAAACATATTTGGATAATCCAAAAATTTTCAACAAATTAAAAGAAAATAACTTATTTGTTACTACAGAGATCATAAAGAAACTTTTTGAAGCAGAAAAAAGAGGATATTGGAAAGCTCAAGAAGAAGATATTAAAGATCTCACAAAAAAATACTTAGAATTAGAAGGAAATATAGAAGAAATTGCGGATAAAACTAAATAAGGAATAAAGATTGTTAAAAAGACTAAAATAGAGAGAATGTGAAATGAAGAGACTGATTCTGTTTTTTTTATTGATATTATCAATTTTAGTGGCTGGATGTTTAAATGAGAAAAAGAGCAAAAAAGAAACTAAGATAAAAATTATTGATCAAATGGGAAGAAAAGTAGAAGTCTCGGGTAAGGTTGAAAGAATTGTTAGTTTATGGCCAGAAGCAACGAGGGTTTTGTTGGCATTGAGTGTGAAGGATAAAATTGTAAGTTTAGATAGCTATAGCAGAACATGCCCTATTTTAACAAGGGTCTTTCCGAAAATAAAAAACATACCAGATGTTGGTAGTTCTATAAGTGGGACATTAAGCGTTGAAAAAATTGCTCAGCTTAAGCCAGATATTATTTTTATGTGGGCTTATGATCCTAAACTTGCTGACAAGCTTCAAAAAAACTTAAATGTGCCAGTTATATGCGTTAGAATGCATCCTCCAAAAAAGATGATAAGCTTTGATATGCTCACAATTATAGGTAAGTGTGTTGAAAAAGAAAGCAGGGCTGAGGAAATTAAACATTATCTTGAACAGAAATTATTTAAAATAACTTCTGTAACTTCAAAGATCCCAGATTCAAAAAAGCCTAAGGTTTATCCAGTTGATCCCCGGGATTTGTTAAAAGTTCTGGCACGAAGTGAATATGTGGATCTTGCTGGTGGCAAAAACTTGGCAGATGTTAGCAGAAAAGGTATGGGATATACTGTAAGTCTTGAAGACTTACTTTACTGGAATCCGGATGTGATTATATTGTCTGGATTTGCAAAGCTTAAACCAGAGGATATTTTAAAAAATTCACGCTGGCAGAAAATCAAGGCAGTAAAACAGGAAAAAGTTTACAAATTGATGCTTGGTTGGGTTGGTTATGGTCCAGCTATGTCCGTGATAAATGTTATGAGTGCTGCAAAAGTTTTTTATTCAGATAAATTTAATTTTGATCTTGAAAAAGAGGCTAATGAGATATTTAAGTTTGTTTATGGTGTTGATAACTTATATACAAAACTTAAAAATACTTATGAGCTGTCAAATATACCTTCAAATTAAAAAAAATAATTTGAATAGTTTGCTTTTTATTTTAATGCCTATTTTATTATTTATTATATATTTAAGTATAGGTAAATATTACATCTCACCTTTATCTATATTTAATGAAAATTCAATAGAACATACAATTGTTTTTAATATCAGACTCCCACGAGCAATTGAAGCAATGCTTTTTGGAGCTTGTATGGGAATATCAGGTGCATCGCTTCAAACAATTTTAAGAAATCCACTTGTAAGTCCATACATATTAGGTATATCTTCAGGCGCAGCCTTTGGAGCAGCTTTATCAATAGCTTTTTTTGGAACAGGATACTTTTTCTTTGCACAACCATCAGCAATCATTTGGTCACTGATTGCAATTTTTCTTACTTTCTCTTTATCACGATTTAGAGGACAGTATTCATCAATCTCTTTAGTTTTGGCTGGCATAATAGTTTCTGCTCTGTTTTCAGGACTTTTGGCTTTAATTCAGATACTTATAGAACCTGAAAAGACACATACAATAGTTGCTTGGACAATTGGTAGACTTCATACAGTAACTTGGAAGGATGTTGCTACTTCTACTCCATTAGCAATTCTGGGAATTTTTGGACTTTTTATCTTTAGGTGGAGGATATTTTTGCTTTCAATGGGGGATGAGGAAGCAAAATCTCTTGGTATTGATGTTGAGAAGGAAAGGATCCTTGTGGTTTTCTTTGCATCAATTGCTACTGCTTCAGTTGTTTCTGTAGTTGGAATAATAGGGTGGGTTTGTCTGATCTCTCCTCATATAACAAGATTTATAGTTGGTTCTGCTCCCCAAATTCTCTTACCAGTCTCGATTTCAGTTGGGGCTTCATTTATGCTTATTGCTGATCTGATTTCAAGAACAATTTGGACCTTTGAAATACCAGTTGGAATAATTACTACACTGGTTGGTGCACCACTTTTTTTGTATTTGATGAGGAGAGCAATGTATGAGTGGAGTTAAAGTAAAAGAATTGACATTTAGATATGATAAGGAGGTAGTTTTAGATCATCTATCCTTTGAAGTTAATAAAGGTGAAATTTTAGCAATACTTGGTCCAAATGGCAGTGGTAAGACCACGCTACTCAAATGTTTAAATATGCTTTTAAAACCTAAAGGCAGCTTTTTTATTGATTCTTTCGATATTTCAAAATTTAATGAAAAGGAAATTGCGAAATTTGTGGGTTATGTTCCTCAGATACATTCACTAGTTTTCCCTTATAAAGTTATAGATGTAGTTGTTAGTGGAAGAACCCCTTATTTAGGATTTTCAACACCAACGAAAAAAGATTATGATCATGCCTACAATGTTTTAAATAAGCTGGGTTTGACACATTTAGCAGACAAACCATATACTCAGTTAAGCGGTGGACAGCTAAGGCTGGTGCTTATAGCAAGAGCTTTGGTTCAACAACCTAAGATTTTACTCCTTGACGAACCTACTTCTCATCTGGATCTAAAAAATAGAGTGCTTGTTTTAAAGATCTTAAGAGAAATCACAAGTGAAGGTACTACTATAATAATGAGCGAGCATGATCCAAGCTTAGTTTCTATTTTTTCAGATAAAATTTTACTTATGTGTAATGGCAAAATTGTTAGCTATGGAAAAGCTAAGGATGTTTTAAACAGAGAGAATATTGCAAAAGTTTACGAGGTAAATGTGGAAATTTTCGAAAGAAATGGAAATCGATATGTGTTTCCAATTGTTATATAAGGAGGAGGTATGAGATGTGTAAAAATTTAATTTGGGTTGCAAAGGTTATAATATGTATTTTTCTTTTAGTCCAATTTTATGTAGAAAGAGGAGAAGCAATGAAAATTGAATCAAATGATTTAGACAAAAAAGCAATCTTAGTGGTAGCTTTTGGAACAAGGTATCCCTCTGGTCAAAAAGCTTTAAATAATATTCAAACTATTCTTAAAAACGAGTTCCCTGATACTCCTATTTATTGGGCTTATACTTCTAAAATTATTAGACAAATTTTGATAAAAAAAGGAGTTTCTATTCCTTCTCCAGAAATGGCTTTGACAAAACTTATAGATGAAGGTTACAAAAAAGTATATGTTCTTTCTCTACATATTATTCCCGGAGAAGAGTATCATTTACTTTATTCCAATATAAAACTTTTTTCATTTATGAAAAATGAAATAAAAGAAATTAAAATTTCAAAACCCCTTATTGCTACTTATGAAGATATGGAAAAAGTAGCAGAAGTAGTCCTGAAGAATATTTATTTAAAAGAAGATGAAGCAATTATTTTTATGGGACACGGCACAGAACATCCTGCTGGAGCTATTTATATCTCTTTAAATAATATTATTAATAATAAAAATCCAAAAGCTTTTCTTGCTACAGTAGAAGGGCATCCCACTCTTGATGAAATTATTCCCAAACTTAAAAAGCAAGGAATAAAAACAGTTTATCTTATGCCCTTTATGGTAGTAGCGGGAGACCATGTAATTAATGATATGGCCGGAGATGAACCCGATAGCTGGAAGTCTATTCTTACTAAAGAAGGTTTTATTTGTAAGCCTATTATTAAAGGTTTAGGTGAAAATCCTAAAATTGTAAAAATTTATATAGAACATTTAAAAGAGATTATGAAAAAGTAAATAAGGGGGCAAATTGTGAAAAGAAAAGTAAGTATTTTAGTAAGATTAATGATTTTAAATTTAATTTTATTTATAAATAATGTTTTAGCAAAGGAATTAATAAAAACTGATAACAAAATTTTTACTAAAATTCCAGAAGTAGTAGTTACAGCAAGTAAAATTAAAGAAAATCCTTTAGATGTAAGTTCTTTCGTAGAAATAATTCCTGAAGAAAAAATTAAAAAAAGTCCTGCAAAAAATTTAGGGGATATATTTCCAGAGCTTGGACTTGGACACACTCATAAATATCCAGGTGCTTTGACAAGTAGAATAAGTATACGAGGTATATCCTCAGATTTATTTGATCCTTTAAAAGGCGGAGTTCTTATTTTAATTGATGGTCAAAGAGCAAGCATTGCCAATCTTGCAAAAATTCCTTTAGAAAATGTAGAAAGAATTGAAGTTGTAAAAGGACCTTTTTCAGTTCTTTATGGCACACAAGCAATGGGAGGAGTTATAAATATTATAACCAAAAAAGTTAAAAAGAAAGGTATACATTTCAAAATAAAAAGTAAAATAGGATCCTGGAATTATTGGAAAGGAACAGGT
>Ga0209410_1001703_pt1 | contig 10679 bp, 14 predicted proteins | sample Mar14436cmmetaG_FD_184135 | JGI IMG/M metagenome (GOLD analysis project Ga0209410, IMG submission 184135) | Marine hydrothermal vent microbial communities from Guaymas Basin, Gulf of California to study Microbial Dark Matter (Phase II) - Marker... ... | reverse complement strand
GGTTGTGGTTGTTAAGGATGCGTGAACAAACCGCATCGACAGCCCCAGTCTCAGCCGCGCCACACCCGGTTAAAGAGGCTGTCATGCCTTATGGTGTTACTGGAGACTCTGCCAATGAACTCCATCTGGCCAGCGCACAACAGCAACCACCACTTATTGTACGTCCGACCAGAACAACTCGCCGAGCAGAATCGCAACAGGGAGCCCTGATGTCTTTGCAAGTGTCCATGCGCCCGTAATTATCTTATCCACATCCACCGGCATGGGCGAGTACCGTGGTATCCCGAGAGAATCAAGCAATCCCGGTGTCAGCTGCCCCATCGGCACCTGCGCGGATATCCGTTCCCCGAGATCGCCTCGATGACTGAGGATCATGAGCAGCGGTATTCTGTACAGCAGGTCCAGTGATGCGAGTGCATTGATGCTGTTTCCGAGACCTGAGTTCTGCATTACAATCGCAGGATTCGCTCCGCCAAGATAGGCACCAGCGCATATCCCGATGCCCTCTTCCTCTCTTGTCACCGGGATGTGTGTAATCTCACCGTCGGATTCGATCAGATCGAGCAATTCCTCCAGATTAACGCATGGAACGCTCGTTACGAGATCAATTCCTGCCTTTTTCAATGCATGATAGATGCTCATCGAATTCTCGTAATCTCGCATGCGACCTTGATCAGCCTGAGCCATGTGTTCAGTGCAGCACGCAGCGCAGCGATATCCTCAGCATCCACAATGAGATGCAATACCCCATCTTCCACTGAGAGTGCTGCCCTGCTTCTCGGAAATGCTGCCGCGATCTCTGGCAGCAGTGCACGATATATCGTGCATGCATCGCTGCCAAAATCGAATCTGAATTCTGCTTTGCCCATTCTCCTGTTTACTTAATTTTTTAAAAATTACTCGGCACGAACTCGCTTTATCCGGACAGGTCGTTCCTTCAGAAGGATGCGGTATCCACAGTACGGGCACCGGATACCGCGATATTCGTAATCGATCTCAACGGGCTGCTTACAACGGACGCAACGGTACCCTCCCATCATACCTCCATCATCGTATCCTGCTCTTTCTGTTCGATGGCGCGTTTCACTGATCGCGCAACCGTCTTTCCGATCGATGTATCAGGAAGATACGTGCCGCCTGCAAAGGTGTATCCGCATTTGGTGCATTTCCAGATTCCCGTGCCGATGCGGCGTACAGAGGGGAAACCGCACTGGATGCATTTATGCTTCTGATGCATCTTCTCTTCGATGTCTGCAACTCTCTTCCTGATGTTACGACCATATCGCACACCGAATCTACCTGCTGACCTCGTTTTCCATCCTTTTTTATGTTTGACCATTTATACCTCCAAGATTGTTGTTAGTCCGACTGGAGCGCAGCGGAATGCCGGACAATTTTACTCGATTTTTTCTTAAAAAAATCGTTTTATACCTCCAGGAATTTCTTCCGGATCTCGGCTGCTGCCGTCTTCGCCATATCAACCACTCTTATGACCTGATCAACTGTGAGTGGTTCTGCTCCGCTCTTCTGCATACCTGATATGCTGCCATCGGTATTGGTGATGACAGTGAGTGATGTGCCTGCGATCTGTTCCTCATCGAGTGATGGATCAAGCAGCAGTTCTCCACCGAACTCGATTGCAGTGACTGCAACAGGAATATCCCGCATAGGAATCTGCGAATCCTCACCCAGATCATATCTTGCCGCTGGTAGTGTTGCAGTGAGGAGCGCTGCAATGCTGCCTGCAGATGCTGCATCAATGATGTTACCGCCATTGTTCAGTACATGGATATCGATGAATATGATCCAGACCTTTTCACCTTCGGTTATGCAGAGTTTTTTGAGATCGATCGATTTTGACTCACGAATACCGCGATCAACGACTCTCGCAATCTCTATCGCGCCCTCTCTCGGAGGACCTGCTTCGAATTCAGGGGATGCCATCGGGATCAGTTCGGCATTGGTGATGATTACACCTACATCCGGCGTGTCTGGAAACGGCTCGCCTGGCTGAGTCTTTATGCCGACCAGTACCTGTGTATCTCCTAGTTTTACAAGGGCTGAACCCTCTGCCGCTCCGATTACGTTGGTCTCGATGGACATCTCTCGAAATTCATCGAAAGCACGTCCATCTGCACGCTCGCCTTTCAGTACCAGATTGAAGAGGTAATCACGCTGAATCTCTGCCATCACATCATTGCTCATCCGTATCACCTTCTAGCGAGACGTCTTCCGCATCCACTGGATGTTCATCGCCATATTTCTCGAGTAATGCCTGACGCTGCAATTCATATACCTTATCGCATCCGGTCTTTGCCAGTTTGAGTGCTTCATAAAATTCCTCTGTGGTCAGGCGTCCATCCATCTGGAGAAGTGTAATTCGCCCGCCAGCGATCATCGCGACCGGCATGTCGGCTTCTCCATAATTATCCTCCTCCTTCATCAGATCGAGCACGATCCGACCGTCCACCTTTCCAACGGCACATGCACTGACGAGTCCCCGCATCGGGATGCCGGCATCAGCCAGTGCCAGCGATGCTGCATTGATGCCTGCGGTTCTGGTGCCGGCGTCTGCCTGCAGCACTTCTATGAATACATCAATCGCAGTTCTTGGAAAGAATTTTGTGAAAACTACAGGTTCGAATGCCTCTCTACTCACCTTTGAGATTTCTACACTTCTTCTGCTCGGACCAGGTCTTATCCGCTCATCCACCGAGAATGAAGCCATATTATACCTGTACTGTACAACCGATCTCGTCATGTTCTGCCTGTGTCGTGGATGAAGCTCTCTTGGACCGTACACTGCTGCCATAATCTTATTGTTGCCCCATTCCAGGTAACACGACCCGTCAGCCCGGTCAAGCGGACTCATTTCGATTTTAATCGGTCGCAACTCATCAAGATTTCGTCCATCGAGTCTCTTTCCATCGATGATAAAATGTTCTGGTTTATCACTCATTACCATTCCTCGCTGTTTCTACTTTCATGTATTCTGCTATACCTTGTTTTTTCCTTTGCTTTCAGAAATGCCTGTACACGATCTGTCAATCCTTGCGTGTGCGCATAAGCTTCGATGTACCGGATCGCCTGAATCGCCAGTTCGATGCGATCCTCGCTACCATTGATCCATATCCGTCCGTTCTGCCCGACAAACATGCCACAACCAATCTCACTCTTCAAGAGCCTGACCATCGAGCCGTTACGACCGATTACCCGCGGCATCTTTGTCGGACTGATCGTAACAATGCGCCCGTCATACAGACGCCTGAGTTCCTTCTCCTTTAATGTGAGTTCCACTTTCATACCAGCATCCACATCCTTAACCATCGTCAGTATACAGTCTCCAACCTTCAGATACCTGCTCATATCTTCGGTCTCGATCCGGCGTGGATACTGGGATATATGCAGCAGTCCTTCGTAAGGCGAGTTGATATCAACAATCCAGTTTGAATACGCAGTCTCGGTCACAATCCCTATCACCCGGTCGCTTGCCTGTGGAATGTACTTGCCTGCAAGCGGGATCACGCTGATGTACCGTTCTCCTTTATTCACGAGCCCGTATACCGAAGCGCACACCTTACCCTCATGAATGTATGTGCCGCTGCCTGATGCTCTTATATTATCAGATAATACATCGCCTGGAACAGCAATATTCCTTTCCATATTATTACCTTTATCTTAAAAATTTGGTTTCCGCACTTCCCTTGGATATGCGATTCACAAGACCGTAAAAATCGAGTTGCATGCCTGCAGGAATCTTTACAACGCCAATCCACGACCCGTCAGCCTGCCATTCCTCTTTTAACACTTCGCCAAAACCTACAACCTCACCATAAGATTTTGCAGCATAATCTGCCGGAATTTTGACAGCGATCTCAACAGTATCGAACCTGATCGGAATGATCGGACGAATCGCTTTCATCGTCGTTTTCACCAGTTCGTCGATGCTCTTCATCGGATCAATATGAACGCCAGCCTCCTCCATCGCCTTCTCGATTCTTGAAGGGGGGTGCGGCGCCTTTGTCTGTGGATTGAACGCACCCGATGCAATAACGCTCACGACCTGTCTGCGCTTATCCTCGATCAACTGCTTACGCTGCTCCTTTGTGAGATGCAGTTCTCCATGCTTCACGATGTGCTCGGCGATCGCATGGATATCGGTCGTCTCAAAGGTTTTTTCCACATCCTCCTTGCTCGGATGATCGCCACGACTCGCATTCTCAAACACATCCTCGACCGCAAGCATAGCAGATATATCCACATCATCCCCTTTACGGGAGCGTAATGCAAGTTCTGGGTCAACAAGCACCTCAAAGTGCTTGCCGCTGTGTTTCAATCGTGCTGTGATCGCGTTATCGAGCGTAACCATAACTAATCACTATCGTCCTTCGTCTCCTTCTCCCTAAACTCCTCGACGATCTCCTCGACGTATCTGGCAAGTTCATCCTTCCCTAGTTTTTTGAACTGCCGCTCAGCGAGTGTCACAATCCCGATCTCAAGCGTATCCACATCGAACTTGGCATCTGAAACCTGATACAGTGCCCGGAGTCCGAGACGGATTGCACCTCCCATATCGATATCATCTGCATACTCACGCTCAAATATCTCCATCACCTTCGCCCTGCCAGCACCGATTGCAGTCGCCTTGTATTCGAGCAGCGCACCGCTCGGATCGGTTTCGAATAGTCTTGGTCGGTGATCCTCCACGCCAGCGATCAGAAGAGCAGTGCCATAAGGACGGACGCCGCCAAACTGGGTATATGTCTGCTTGTGGTCACATATCCTCTTTGCAAGGGTTTCTATCCCGATTGCCTCATCATAATAGACCCGGTTGATCTGTGCCTCCACACGCGCACGATCGATCAGCGCACGTGCATCCGCAACCAGTCCTGATGTTGCTGCGCCGATGTGCTGATCGATCTGAAAAATCTTCTCGATTGATTCAGTCTCCAATAAATGGCTTGTGACTCGTTTATCAACCAGCAGTACAACGCAATCTTTTGTTTTCATCCCTATTGCAGTTGTGCCCCGTTTCACTGCCTCTCTGGCATATTCTACCTGAAAAAGCCTTCCATCCGGACTAAATACAGTTATCGCCCGATCATACCCCATCTGGGGTGCCATTTGCATTACTAATCATCTCCTATCGATCTTATTACATGATGAATTATGCGTGTGCGTATAAAAGGTTTTTCTGATATCTGTGAAAAACGATTTTTTCACAAAAAATCGAGTGAGCAATGCCCATCGGGAGGGGTTACCTGGAAAGGCTCAACACAATCGCGTACACTTTTCAAGTGCTCGATAGGCTCAACCTGTCGCTACTGACATCTCGTGCACCTCAGATGTTTCTGCCAGAATGCGCAGCAGAAAGGCTCACAGTTTTGATCAAACTTTTGTGAAAAGTTTGCAGATATCATCCCGTCTGCATCTTCGCAATGATATCCCTTCTGGTGATGAACCCGACCAGGTCATCATCAAGATTGAGCACTGGAATCCCTCCATACCCGTATCTGATCATGAGATTCACAACCTCTGTTATGTTGGAATTCGTACGCACGGTCTTGACACCGCGGCTCATGATATCCACGGTCAGAAGATTCTTGACCCTGTTATCCTGCTGATTGGCAGTAACCAGATCACGGATCGCACGCATTGCTTTTGCTATATCCTTCTCAGTGATGATACCAACCAGTTGATAATCCTCTACCACAGGAAGCCGTCCGATATCATAGTCCATCATCATCCTCCGCACATGCACGACGCGATCACCAGGCGCGGCAGTGATCGGCCTGCTCATAAATTCCGCAGCAAATCCAAAGACGGTCTGGGTTTGCAGAACCTCTTCTGGCGTGATCCAGCCAAGAATCTTGTCACCATCCAGTGCAAAAAGTATACCGCTTCGCTCCTGTAAAATTGATATGGCATCGTCAACGCTCATATCCGGGGGAACCACGGTGTAGGCATCACTGACCGCAGTAGCGACATGCAGCGAGGATGCTGGCAGACCGGACTTTCTGCTTGTACCGAGTGTGCGCGCAATATCCCGCATGGTCAGCACACCCCGGAGTTTACCATTACTCGTAACCATCAGCCGTCTGGTATCGTGCTTCTCCATAAGATCCAGTGCGTGGGATAGGTTTTCTGATTTTTCGATACGCACCGGTTTCACCATAATATCGCATACGTTCATAGTTGTTCTCCTATCGTGATTGTCGCCTGTAGTATACTTTCCTGATTCAGGATTCCAACCACCGCCTCATCTTCATCAACAACAATGATGCTGGTGATCATCTCCTCGACCATCAGACGTGCCGCATCAACTACAAGCCCGTCCTGTCGTATCGTTATGAGTGGCGTGGACATGATATCCTCGGCAAGAATCGGAAGTTCAAGCATCTTCCGCTTTCTGCTGGGAGCACCTGACATACACGCAAACGTCAGGTTTGAGTTGGTGATCATGCCTACCGGTCTTCCGCCGTATTCGAGAACCACTACCCGATCCACATCCTCTGCCTCCATCGTTTGCAGGATGTGGCTGAGCGAATGGCGTCTGTGCACAACCGCAACAAAGTCGGACATGATTTCACTGACGCGGATGTTAGTTGTGCTCTGCGAAAAATATTTGATCACATCCCATTTGGTGATGATCCCGTACAGATCCTCACCGCTTACGGCAAGTCCGCCGATATCATTCTCAAGCAGCAGTTCACAAGCCTGTGAGAGGGTAGCGTCAGGATATATGCTGATCAATGACTTTGTCATGACCAGCTGCACAGGGATCTGATCGATCGGACGCCTCCGCCACTGTGGTTCTGCCTGATCGAGCCTGCGCCCGATATCGGATTTGGTGAGCATACCGACAGGCTCATCATGCAGTATCACAAGCAGCCTGCTGATCCTGTGCCGGAGCATCAGATTGCGCGCCCGCGAAATTGGCTCTCCTGGTGTAATCGCATACACAGGAGTGTTCATTATATCCTTAACTCGCATGTCTCATTATTTTAATGTAGTTAATGCCCAGACAATATCATTTTCTGTCAATATTCCAGTGAGAACTCCATCGTCGATGATTGGAAGCGAGCCTACACCATTCGTGATCATCATCCTGGCAGCCTCGCCGAGATCCTGATCCGATGTTGTCCAGACAACGTCCCGTTTGATCAGCAATTTGATAGGTACCTTCAACGCATCCTCAATATCGCCTGCTCCTTTTGTAAGCGCTTCGCCGCTGCCAAGAAATCGTAGTATATCAAAAGCGGTGATGATTCCGAGCAGGATTTCATTCTTGACGACTGGAAGGCGTCTGAATCCGTTATCAACCATCAGTTTGCCAGCAGTTCCGATGTCAACATCCGGTTCGACAGTCGTCACATCTGTTGACATGTAATCGGTCAGATCAACGCCAATTTTGACGTCAGCAATAAGACGCATAAAATCCTGTTCGGTTACGATCGCCGTTACGCGCTCATCCGTATCCAGGATCGGAAGGCATCCGACACCCTCTTCCTTCATCATATTCAGAGCATCAGTAATCGAGGAGTTTGTGTACAGATACGGAACATCCGTCTCCATGATCTCACGTATCTCCTCGTTGACCGCAGCGAGTATGTTGCCACCGAATCGGTTGGTGACGAGATTATGTCTTGGTCCGCCACACAGAAAATCAACGATGTCCCTGCATACGATGAGTCCTCTTAATTGCTGTGTGCCTGCGTCAGTGATCGGTATTCGTCTGAATTCGTGATTCAGCATCGTTCTTACAGTGCTCATGATCGTTGTTGTGGGTGGAACTGCCACAACCGTCTGCGCTGCGATCGCGAGTACATCACCATGGTGTACTGAAGCGTGCGAGTCGATTCCATTACCACCCCGATCCAGTGCGCCCCAGACCATCATCGTACGCGGTTTCGATGTTTGTTGCCTTTTCATTTCATCACCATTAATCACATCTGATCATGCATGGTCACGGTACATTTAAACCTTACTGCCTGACACTGCCAATCATTCACTCCCAGAGCCCAACGCTCGTATCCTATGAGATGCAGGATCACTTAAAGTTAATGGGAACAGGTGCGGAACTCTTAAATGCTGCAATGGCCGTATTATAATTCAGGGGTGAAAGAATCTTATGTGCTGCACCTGATATCTGCTCCCGGATCTACCAGAAAACGCAGATTATGGACTGATAATAACTATAGCTGCTCCGATCGCAATTATCTGTATGCTGAGATTTACAATCCAGTTATCAGATCTTATCCACCCTCCAATGATCGGAAATCTCACTCTCTTTGTACTGAATGGTATCCACAGCGGCACACCGTTCGGGGTCAGTGAATCCATCAGTATGTGCAGGATCACACAGAGCGATGCAAGAATGGCATAAAACGATGCGAACTCAAGCGCGAGTACGAGAGCACCAGAGAAGAGTGCGAAGGCAAGCGTATGCGTAATCTCACGGTGCGAAACCGTTGGAATGTAAACATCAAAGTCGCTTATAACAGACCATATCACTGCCCAGCAGAGAATACCAAATGATATTCTGGGCGATACGAGCGTTGCAAGCAGTATCCCGCAGGCGGCATGGGTTCGCAGTTTCATGTATCGGTCATATCAGAATCAGGAATTATCTATCTTCGACCCAAATCTCAATTTTCTGGGATCGACCTTCTTATCAAATTTTATCGGATCTTTAAAGATATAAGGTAATTTTTTAATCATTTCGTCAAAGTCCACTCCATCCTTATCCTGCTTGATCAGCTCGAAACTCACATCCTGGAAAATGGTGCACTGCCCCATTCCAAGTTTTTCCTTTATGACTGGCAGGAAGTCTTCATTTATCTCATATCCAACAGAGTTTCTACTCAGATTTCTGGCAGCAAGAGATGTTGTGCCGCTGCCCAGAAACGGATCAAGAACGGTATCATCAACAAAGCTGAACATCTTGATGAGCCGCATTGGCAGTTCGTAAGGGAACATCGCCAGATGTTTATCCTGCTTTTCACCTGGAAAGTTCCAGTGACCGGTGAAGTATTGATTCCATTCTTCTTTTGTCAATCTTGACTGCTCCTTGATCTCTTTGCTCACCTTTGGAGGATTTCCGTATCTCTTGAATATTAAGATGAATTCATAATCTAATTTGATGATCCCGTTTCTCGGATAGGGAAAGGACCCCATTATCGTGGCACCACCAGTCGTATGACAGGTCGTAACCTTCTGCCAGATGATCGCACCCATATAATCAAAGCCAGCGCTCTCGCAGAATTTGATTATCTCAGTTCTTATCGGAATAACCTTGTATCTTCCATAATAAACGGAGCGGGCAAACTGATCGCCGATGTTGATGCACAAACGGCAGCCCCTGTGCAGAATTCTGTGACATTCGTTCCAGACGAGATTAAGATTGTTGATGTATTCTTCATAAGAGTCATTGAAACCTATCTGCTTACCATTTCCATAATCCTTCAGCTGCCAGTAAGGTGGAGAGGTAATAACAAGATGAACGGATTCATCCGGGAGTTCTTTCATCCATCTCGAATCACCGATGATGATCTTGTGCGTTGTTCTCGTCATCTCCTGCGCATAGCCTCTGGAATGCACTCGATGACATCGGTTGCAAGGAGTCCGTATCCGGATTTCAGAAACGCAAGATCGCCTGCAGTTCCTGTTATGAACGCGCCTGCTGAAGCAGCAGCGAGCGCATCATTCCTTGCAAATAGCGCACCAACCACACCTGCAAGCACATCACCAGTGCCTCCGACCGTCATTCCTGCATTTCCTGTGCGGTTGATCCTTATCTGTTCTCCGTCTGATATGATGTCGATATTCCCTTTGAGCAGGGTAACAACATGGTTTCTTGCAGAAAAATCAAGAACCAGTTCAGATCGTTCATCAATATCTGATGGTACCTTTCCACCAAGCTTCTGAAATTCACCGGCATGTGGTGTTATAATCGGTATTGCTGTCTGCTGCACCGGCATTCGCAGTGCACACAATGCATCGGCGTCGATCACGAACTGTGCGCCAGGATTGGACAAAATGACCTCAGAGACCGTTTCCATCGTCTCGCTCTCACGTCCGAGCCCCATACCGATCACAACAGAATTATGTCTCCGGATCAGTGCATTGATCGTATCGAGATCATCACCCATCAGATATCTGCCTGATAATGGATGCACGATCAGGTTCGGCGAAAAACCAGCGATCGCTTCCGCAACACTCCGCGGCGCTGCAACCGTCACCCAGTCGGTGCCTGTTCGCAGTGCTGCAAGTGCAGTAAGTGCAGGCGCACCTGTGAACGCACCGCCACCGATCACAAGCACTCTGCCGTTATCTCCTTTGTGTGATGTTGCAGATCTGGCTGGCGGAAGATCTCCTGTACCAACGAACCGTTCAACCAGTGCAGGGATGCCTATACTAGCAACTTCGATCTCGCCTGTGATCTCAGGATGCCCGGAAAGTCCTTGCTTCATCCGGTGGAATGTGATCGTCAGGTCTGCATGAACCGACTGTTCAGGATGATCTGGACTGAATCCAGACGGAACATCCACCGAGACGACAAACGCGGAAGATGCATTAACGAGCCTGATTGCACTGGATACCGGTTCACGAATGCTTCCCCGCACACCTGTGCCGAGCATGGCATCGATGATGATATCCGCATCCAATCCGCGTAGTTC
>Ga0209410_1001701_pt1 | contig 10680 bp, 5 predicted proteins | sample Mar14436cmmetaG_FD_184135 | JGI IMG/M metagenome (GOLD analysis project Ga0209410, IMG submission 184135) | Marine hydrothermal vent microbial communities from Guaymas Basin, Gulf of California to study Microbial Dark Matter (Phase II) - Marker... ... | reverse complement strand
GAATATGGGAATTTATTGGGACAAAAAGTCAGTGTAATAGAAAGGTTGGGAGTATATTGTCCAGGAGGTAAGGCTATTTATCCTTCAACTGTACTTATGAATGTTATACCTGCAAAAGTAGCTCAAGTAAAAGAGATTTTTATGTGTGTACCTACACCAAGTGGTAAAATTTCATCTATTGTATTAGCTGCTGCTAAAATAGCAGGAGTAAATAAAATATTTCGGATTGGTGGAGCACAGGCTATTGCTGCTTTAGCGTATGGTACAGAAACAATACCAAAAGTAGATTTTATTTGCGGCCCAGGAAATATTTATGTGGCAGCAGCTAAAAAGCTAGTATTTGGTGATGTTGGTATTGATATGGTGGCTGGACCAAGTGAAATTGCTGTTATTGCTGATGGAAAAGTTCCCCCTACTTGGACAGCAGCAGATTTAATCTCTCAGGCAGAACATGATGAGATGGCTAGCGCTATCTTAATTACTAATTCAGAAGAATATGCTCAAGCTGTATTAAAAGAAATAGAAAGACGTTTAAATGAAATTCCTCGAAAATCTATTGCTAAAAAAGCAATTAAAAATCAAGGTTATATATTTATAGTGCCTGATTTAGAAATAGCTGCAGAAGTAGCAAATACTATTGCTCCTGAGCATCTTGAACTTTTGATAGAAAATCCTTTTTCCCTTTTAACAAAAATAAAACATGCTGGTGCTATTTTTTTAGGTGAATATGCTGTAGAGGCTATTGGTGATTATATGGCTGGCCCAAATCATACCTTACCTACAGGAGGAACAGCTCGATTTTCTTCAGTGCTTTCTACTGAGCATTTTTTAAAACGCTCTAGTATTCTTTTTATTTCTAAAGAAGGGACAAAAGCCCTTGGGCCAAAAGTTATAGCTTTAGCTCATTTAGAAGGGCTTATGGCTCATGCTTTGAGTGTGGAGGAGAGGTTAAAGGAAAATAGAGAGTAAAAGTAGTTCCTTTATTTAATTCACTCTTTACTTCAATTTTTCCTTCATGCTCACTTACAATCTTATGGACAATGGCTAAGCCAAGACCACTGCCATGAGCTTTAGTAGTAAAAAAAGGTTCAAAAATGCGATCCTTCATATCCGCAGGGATGCCTTTACCTGTGTCTTCAACATCTACTTTTACCATATTAAAGGAACTATTTTCCATACTAACAATAAGTTTTCCTCCTTCAGGCATTGCTTCATAGGCATTTACAAAAAGATTCCAGAAAATACGTCTTATTTCTTCCTTATTCCCTAAAATATAAATCTCTGGTAAGAGTTTTGTTTCAATAAAAATCTTTTTGTTTTCTAGACCACCTTTAAATAAAGCAACTGTTTCTTCAATCAATTTAGCTAAATTCACTTTTTCTTTTTGCCAAACAGGACGAGCAAAGGTGAGATAATCTGAAATAAGACTATTAAGTCTTTTTATCTCTTGAAGAGAGAGTTCAATTAATGTTTTGCTTTGAAAAGAGACATTATCTTCTTTGCGTAACATTTGTAAACATCCACTAATAGAAGTAAGTGGAGTTCTAATTTCATGTGCCATATGAGAAGTTAATTTATTTAAAAGACTTAATTTCTCCGCCTGCTTAATATGGGTTAAATCTTGAAAAATAATTACTTTACCTACATATTCTCCTGTCTCATTTCTTAAAGAAGAAACACTTATTCCCAAATAAACTACCTTACCATCTGGTTTGACAAAGGAAAATTCCATCCTTTGTCCTGGAATAAGTTTTTGATATGGAAAAACTTTTTTTAATGGCTGATGTAATAAAAATTGACTCTGATAACCAGTGAGGAATTCTGCAGTTTTGTTCATATAAAGAATGCGATCTTTTTCATTAACTGTAATAACACCACTAGGGATGCTTTCAAGGACATGTTTATGTAAGAGCTCTAAAAAATGGATTTTTTTTCGTGATTTCTCAAGTTGTTCCAATAATAAACTTATGAGGAAGGCAATGGTAAAAAAAGCACTAAAATTGATTAAAAGTGTAAAAAATACATCCTCTTCTGCCTTTTCACCTAAAGGGGTAATAATGCCAAAATATTGTAAATCTATAAGACCACCATATAAAATACAGCTTAAAGCAGCCATTAAGAAGGCACCACGTTTTTGAAATATCTGAGCAGCTAGGATGATAACAAAGATATATAAAATGGAAAAAAAGCTATTTGCTCCACCTGTGATATAAATAAGGGCTGTGATTAAAAATGGGTCAAGAGAAAGCAAAAAAGAAGACAATATACGATATTCTTTTTTATACCAAAAGAGCCAAGATAAAAAGCTAGTGAAAAAAACAACCCCTGTCCATTCTAAAAAATAAATAAAATAAGATGATGGATATGGCCATTTTCCTTTAAAATATAGGAAAATAGCAAGAAGAGAAATGATAAAAACAAATGTAATCCTAAAAAATAAATAGACTTTTAGACGTTGACTATTTGTTTCATTCCTTGGATGAGTCAAGACCATATTTTTGCAATTTATAACGAAAACTTCTAAAACTTAAATTTAAAAGTTTTGCTGCTTCTGTTTTCACTCCTTTTGCTTTTTTTAATGCCTCAATTAATAATTGTTTTTCTATACTAGCTAATTTTTCCTCTAAATCTATACCTTCTAAAGGCAATTCTGCTTTTTCTTCACTCAGTGTTTTTTTCTTTTTAAAAGTAGAGATAATCAAACTTTCAGGCAATATAATATTGCTTGTTTCAAGCGCTACACATCTTTCAATAATATTTTCAAGTTCTCTTACATTACCTGGAAAATCATACTCCATAAGCAAAGAAAGGGCTGAAGCAGAAATATGTCGTACTTCTTTACCTAATTCCTTTGAATACTTTTCAAGAAAATATTCAATTAAAACTGGTATATCTTCTTTTCTTTCCCTTAAAGGAGGTACCCTAATAGGGATAACATTAAGCCGATAATACAAATCTTCACGAAAACGGCCAGAAATTACTTCCTGTTCTAAATTTCTATTAGTAGCAGAGATAATGCGAACATCTACTTGTACTTCTTGATTACTACCTAAAGGTTTAAAACATTTTTCTTCTACCACTCTTAACAATTTTACTTGAAGTGTGGGGGATAGATCGCCAATTTCATCTAAAAATATTGTTCCCTGATCAGCACTTTGGAAAAGTCCAATTCTATCCATCATTGCCCCAGTAAATGCCCCTTTTCTGTAACCAAATAATTCACTTTCTAAAAGAGTTTCTGGAATACCAGCACAATTTACTGCTACAAATGGCTTATTTCTTCTTGGACTTAAATTATGAATAGCCCTTGCAATTAATTCTTTTCCTGTTCCACTTTCTCCCATTATTAAAACATTTGCCTTGGTAGCAGCAATTCTAGGCAATTTTTCAAGGAGTCTAAGCATAACTGGACTACGGGCAACAATATTGCCATAATGGATAACCTTTTCTGCTGAAATAGATTTTTCTTTTTTTAAAGCACGTTCAATCAATTTTTTTAATTCATCTAAATCAATAGGTTTTATAACATAATCAAATGCCTCTTCCTTCATTGCTTCAACTGCTGTTTCAATTGAAGGATAGGCTGTAATCATAATAATCTTTATTCTTGGATTTTTATTTCTAAAATGCTTTAATAACTCAATCCCATTTATATCGGGCATCTTAATATCAAGTAAAATTAAATCAAAAGGTTGTTTTTCAAACAATTTTAAAGCCTCTTTACCAGTAGCAACATAATAAGGCTCAAATCCTTCCTTTTTGAGGAAGGTTTCTAAAAGAAAACCAATATTTTTTTCATCATCTACAATAAGGATTTTGTGTGCCATTGATTTTTAAATACCTTAAAAGCTCGTCTCTGTCTAGCTTTTTTGTTATATAATAAAATTATGTCATACATTAGCCTACGTGGTGGTCGGGAGCATAATTTAAAAAACATAAATTTAAATATCCCCCGTGATAAACTTATCGTCATTACGGGGGTGAGTGGTTCAGGAAAAACTACCCTTGCTTTTGATATTCTTTTTGCTGAAGGGCAGCGTCGTTATATAGAGAGTTTACCTGCTTATGTCCGTCAATATATTCAAGTATTGGCTAAGCCTGATATAGATATGTTAAAAGGCATACCCCCTACTGTAGCTATTAGTCAGCGAACAAGTCTTTTTACACGTCGTTCTACTGTAGCAACTATTACTGAGATTGGACATTATTTAAGGCTTTTTTACGCTAAGGCAGGGAAATCATATTGTCCTCAATGTGGAAGGGCTGTTCAGGGAATGAATGAAACAGAAATATTAGAATCTATTTTAAATCGTTGGCAAGAGAAAGAAATAATTATTCTTGCTCCTAAGGTTATAAGAAAAAAAGGATGGCATAAAGAAATATTTAAAGAAGCGATTAAAAAAGGGTATGAAAAGGTAAGGGTAGATGGAAAAATTATCTCTCTTTCAGAAATTCCTACACTTTCTCGTTATCAAGAACATAGTATTGAATTTATTATTGGAAAAATTAAGCCAAAATCTAATAAAATTTCAAAATTACAAAAACTAATAAATCTTGCTTTAAAAGAAGGAAAAGGAATAATTATTGTTACAGATAAAGAAAATGAACAAATTTATAGTGAAAAGCTTTTTTGCCCATTTTGCCAAATAGGTTTGCCCAATCCAGATCCACGCCTTTTTTCTTTTAATAGTGTTTTAGGCGCTTGTCCTACATGTGATGGATTAGGAGTAGTAAATGGACATATCTGTTACAGATGTCAAGGAACAAGACTTAATCAATTAGCCCTTTCTGTTAAAGTAGATAATTACAATATTGCTGAAATACAGAAAAAAAGTGTTGATGAACTTATTTATACTTTAAATCATCTTTCTTTAGATGAAAAACAAAAAGCACTTGCTAAAATTATTTTCCCAGAAATCATTACTCGTCTTAAATTTTTAAAAGAAGTAGGACTTGGTTACCTTACTTTAGATAGAAGTGGGGATAGTCTTTCTGGAGGAGAAGCTCAGCGTCTTAGACTTGCTGCTCAATTGGGTTCAAACTTACGTGGAGTATGTTATATTTTAGATGAACCTACAATCGGACTTCATCCTCGTGATAATAAGCTTTTATTAAAAGTATTAAGAAGTTTGCAAAAACGTGGCAATACAGTTATTGTTGTTGAACATGATACTGCCACTATTGAAGAAGCAGATATTGTCATTGATTTAGGCCCAGGTGCAGGCAAAAAAGGTGGTGAAGTAATTGCTATTGGTAGTCCAAAGGAAATAATAAAAAACCCTTTTTCTATTACTGGACAATATTTAAAAAGACCTATTACTCTTTATCCAACACAGGAACTTAAAGATAAAGATTGGCTTATTATAAAAGAAGCAAAGGCATTTAACTTAAAAAATATTGATGTAAAAATTCCCTTAGCTACCCTTACCTGTGTTACTGGTGTTTCTGGTTCAGGGAAAAGCAGTTTAGTAATGGAAGTCATCTATAAAGGGCTTAAGGCTCGCCTGCGCAAGAAAAATCCACCAGATAATCATAAAGAGATGATAGGTTGGGAGAGATTGAATAGAGTATTGGTAGTGGATCATAGCCCAATAGGCCGCACACCTCGTTCTACACCAGCTACATATGTAGGGGTCTGGGATGAAATTCGTCGTCTTTTTGCCCATTTACCAGAAGCTAGGGCAAGAGGATATACTCCAAGCCGCTTCTCTTTTAATGTACCAGGAGGTCGATGTGAACACTGTGGTGGTCATGGGAAAATTAAAGTAGAGATGAGCTTTTTACCAGAAGTTTATGTAGATTGCGAAATTTGTAATGGCAATCGTTTTAATGAAGAAACTTTAAGTATCACTTATAAAGGGAAAAACATTGCTGAAATTCTCAAAATGACTATTGCCGAGGCTGCTGAATTTTTTTCTGCTATTCCTCATATTGTTAAACCACTTAAAATCCTTAAAGAAATAGGGCTTGATTACCTCACATTGGGACAGCCAAGCCATACCCTTTCTGGTGGAGAGGCACAACGTTTAAAATTGGCTACAGAGCTATGGAAAACTAGCCAAGGAAAAACTTTATATCTCTTAGATGAACCTTCAACTGGTTTACATCGAGCAGACATTGAAAAACTAATTAAAGTATTTAAAAAGCTTGTTGAGGCAGGAAACACCATTATTGTCATTGAACATAATTTAGATATTATTGCTGCTGCTGATTATATCATTGACCTAGGTCCTGAAGGAGGAGAAAAGGGAGGTTATCTTGTTGCCTCAGGCACTCCATTAGAAATCATGAAATGCAAAAACTCATATACAGGAAAGTGGTTAAAGCGTGCAGTGGATAAATAGTAAGCTTAAATAAAACGAAACCTTAACAAGAAGCGTTTTTGAGCTTCATCTAAACGGGTAATCCCTGCTTTAATGGCTGCCTTAAGTGCTTCTTCATATTCTTCTAATGTAAGAGAGCGATTTAAATAAGAGTCTTTATAAGCTTCTCCACAAGGACGATATTGCGCCATAACATTTACATAAGTATTTGGAGAGATTTCATTAGCAATAAATTCCATAATTTCTTTTGTATTAGCCAAACCATGAGGAAGTACTAAATGTCTTACAAGTAAACCTTCTTCAGCTATACCTTGTTCATTAATACGTAAATCTCCTACTTGACGATGCATCTCTTTTAATGCCTTTCTTGCTACTTCTGGATAATCTGGTGCTTTTGAATAGCGTTTTGCTACTTTAGGATCCCAATATTTAAAATCTGGCATATAAATATCTACAATACCATCTAAAATCTTTAAAGTTTCAACTTTATCATAACCACTTGTGTTATAAACCAAAGGAATAGAAAGTCCTCTTTCTACAGCAATTTTTAATGCTCCTAAAAGCTGAGGTACTACATGAGTAGGAGTAACAATATTTATATTATGACATCCCTGTTCTTGTAAAGAAAGCATTATTTGAGCAAAAATATCTAAAGTGACTTCTCTTCCTTCACCAAGATGGCTGATTTCATAATTTTGACAATACATACAAAGTAGATTGCAATAAGAGATAAAAATTGTGCCAGAACCATGTTTCCCTACAAGTGGGTCTTCTTCACCAAAGTGGGCAAAGAAGCTTGAAACAATAGGCAATTCTCCTGTTTTACATATCCCCTTTTCTCCTTTAAGTCTATTTACCTTGCATTCCCTTGGACATAAAGTGCATTTTTCTAAAATCTTATATGCTTCTTCAATCTTTTTCTCTAAAGAACCATCCTCATATGCCCTTACATATCTGGGAATATATTTTCCCATTTATTACTCCTTCTTTGATTTTATGCTTTAATAACATATTTAGAAGGTAAGACCAAGTTTTAAAGGATTGCATCAATAAGCTTCAAAACAATGTCTAAAAAATTAAATAATAAACAGGGAATATTAATATTCCTTTATTTTTCTCTCCAACCACTCTTTAGCTTCTTCTTTTGTCTTAATTTTACCAGCTAATTGTGCCTCTTCTATTTCTTGTAATAATTTCCCAATAATTGGGCCTGGTTTTAATTTAAACCAATTAATAATATCATGACCAGTAACTAAGCGATGTCTTTCTTTTATAGAAAGGAATTCTTTCCTTATCTTCATTATTTCTTTAAATAAATTAATAAATTCTTGATCATAATCTTTTGGTTTACCTGGACCATTTGCTGCAAAATTATCGGCAAGAGCAAGTAAAAATAAGCCAATTGTATGTGGTTCACTCTTTCGGATGATGCGATGCATTGCTTTTAATGTCAATTGATTTTTTTGATAAAGAGAAAGCAAATGGAATGGCCAAAGATGATGGATAATAAGAAAAGAGATTAAATCTTTTTCTTTATTAGAGAAATGCAATCTTGAAGCAATATTTAAAAAAAGTTCAGCCCCTACCTTATTATGTCCATAAAAAGTAAAACGATTTCCTTTTTTTTCTTGAGTACTTGGTTTTCCTAAATCATGGCATAAAGCTGCCCATTTTAAACAAAATATATGAAATGGTTCTTTGACATATTCCTTAATTTCTTTTTTAAAATCTAAAATTATATTTTCAGGCTGCAAGATTAAAGATTCTATATGTTTTAAAGTAAGCAATGAATGTCCATAAACATCTAAATGATGAAAGCCATTTTGTAATACACCTTTTAATGCATCTAACTCTGGCAAGATAGAAGAAAATATACCTGAATTTCCCATTTCTTTTATCCAGTAAGAGGCATTCTTTGTAAGAAATAATCTTTTTAATTCTTGATAAATCCTTTCTCCAGCAATATTTTTTAAAAGGGGGGCATAACGTTTTATAGTAAAATATGTCTCTTTTTCTAAATCAAAGTTTAATTCAGCACAGATTCTAAAACCACGAAGTATCCTTAAGGGATCTTCCCATAATGCCTTTTTATTAACCATACGTAAGATACAATTTTTTAAATCTATCTTTCCTTTAAATGGATCAATAATCTTTTCTGGCTGAAAGATATTTATAGCTAAAGCATTAATAGTATAGTCTCTGGCAGAAAGGTCAGAGATTATATCTTTTCCTCTAAAAGGTGTGAAATCAAAATAAAGATTGTCTTTTACTACTCTATATGTCTCCCACTCTTCATCTAAAATAACAAAATGTCCATTTATCTTTTTAGCAAAAAGAAAGGCAATATCTTTTGGTCTTTTTTCTACAGTAATATCAAAATCTTGTATTGGTCTTTTTAATAATAAATCCCTTACTACGCCACCAACAAGATAAACCTCTTTAAGATTTAATTTTAAAGCAACATGTTTTAAAATATCAATCCATTCTTGCATTTTTATTTTTAAGATAATTTTTTATTTCTTTTAATAACTCATTTAAATACTTTTTTCTTTTATCATCCATTTTCTCTTTTCCATAACGTACTTCATAATAATTTAAAGCAAAATCTTTTATCATTTGAGAGAGTTTTGGGTCTATTTTTTCTATATGTTTAGCCCATTCAAGCCCACCTTCTGAAGATGGACATCTAAAACCATAATTTTTTAAAATTGATTGAAGTTGTAAAAGAGGTGTCTTTTTATTTTTTCTCTTTAAAAAGTAAAAGAAAGTTGAGATTAAAAATGGTATTAAAGATAAAAATATAATTTTTTTAGACCATTTAAATTGTGGATATTTTACTTGCCAATTATTTTTTGGTGTAAAAATACGTTTTAATTCAGAGAATAATCTTCTTTGTTTAGAAAAATCATAATTTATGACATAGGCATACCAACGTAATTTTAAATAATCAATCCATTTTGAAAGGAATAAAAATTTATGTTTTTTTATAAAATGGGCAGGAGTAGGATCAATCCTTTTCCATGTTTTTCCATCCCAATATTCTACCCAAGTATGGGCATCTTTTTGCAATACAAGATAATAATTGCCCATTTCATTCCATGTTCCACCATAATAACCACCTATTAATCTGGCAGGGATACCAGCAGTCCTTAAAAGTAAGGTTAAGGCAGAAGAGAAATGTTCACACCAACCTTGATGAGTAGAAAAGAGAAAATCGATTATAGGGTCTCCTTTTGATTCATTTACTTTTAAAGAATAACGAAAGGGAGATTGATTTAAAAAATGTTTAATTTTTTCAGCAATAATAGAAGGAGAATCTTCTTTTTTTATTAAATTTTTAACAATTTCTTTTAATCTTTCTTTAATATTTTCTGGCACTTGTAAATAAATATTTTTTTCTTCTGGATTAATTGAAGAGGCTGGAAAGGATGGACAAGAAAATGCCTTGTATTCTATTCGCATTGAGACATTCCTTGGTAATGAAATGCTGAAATTTTTTAGCATAAAGATAAAAATCCTTTTTGGAGCAACGGGTTTTATAAGAATAGGATATTCCATAGCAAAGAGTGTTTTTCCTTGATATGGTTCTAAAAAAATTGTCTGTTTATAAGTAGATGGACAGGTAAAATCTTTTCTTTTAATTTTTTCTTTAAAATGCATTTGCCAACTGCCATTTTCATAAGTATCATAGACAATGCCACGCCAATAAGGGATAAAAGGAAGTTTTTTTGACAAAATAACTCTAAATGCTACACTTTTATCTTTTCTAATTTCTTGAATCTTTTTTAAATTTATTTTTTCTCTAAAACCTGTTTTTGCCTTTGGGTTGAAGCCAAAACCAAATAAAAATGTATAAGGAGAACGAGGAAGACATATAAAAAAGATAATGGCAAAAAGAATGACAAATAAAGTAAAAAATGAAGAAAAATAAAATAATGGTCTCTTAATAATATTTATCTCACCTGTTTTTTGAGCAGTTAAAAAACAAAGTCCTGTTAGGCTAATATAAAGAAATGCTAAAAGTAAAAAACCAAATCCTAAATCCAAGCGAGTAATAGATGCCATACAGAATAAAAATAAATTTAAAGTGTAAATTTGCCATAAATCACGATTTTTTAATGGACTTAAGAATTTTATAAGACTTAAAATAAACAATATCCTTAAAAGTATTTCAAAAGCACCTGTTGAAGGAGTAAAGAATGCAAATAAAATCAAAGAGATGGCTAAAAGATTTAGAGTAATACCAGAAAGATAAAAATGCCATTTAAGATGATTTAAATAAGTAAGAAGGATAATTAAAACAACAATTGACCACCAAATAAAAGAAATTTCTTCTAAAAGGCTCACAGCCCCTAAG
>Ga0209410_1001698_pt1 | contig 10691 bp, 12 predicted proteins | sample Mar14436cmmetaG_FD_184135 | JGI IMG/M metagenome (GOLD analysis project Ga0209410, IMG submission 184135) | Marine hydrothermal vent microbial communities from Guaymas Basin, Gulf of California to study Microbial Dark Matter (Phase II) - Marker... ... | reverse complement strand
GTTTGTTTTTGAATATGGAGTTGAAATGTAGGTTTGTTTTTGATTTGGAGATACAACACTTGCTTTAGGGAGCTGCATCTTCTGCAGTACAATATCTTCTGTAACACCAGATGGCGTGACAGCCTCCCATGATACCCTCGCACCGCCACAATCGCCACCGCAGCCACCAGCGAGCCGGGCGGGTCATGCTGCCCCGCGTCGCCTACTATTAAGACAAATCACACGGATATGAGAGTAATGGCACACACGAAGTACTTGATCCTCCTCGGCGACGGGATGGCAGATATACCGCTCCCTGAACTCGGTGGAAAGACCCCCCTCGAGCACGCAAACATCCCGAACATGGATTACATTGCAAAACACGGTAGATGCGGGCTCGCGCGGACGGTTCCGGATGGGATGCCCGCGGGAAGTGAGATCGCGAACATGTCGATTCTTGGATATCCTCCAGAGAGATACTACACAGGCAGAGGACCGCTTGAGGCTGCAAGCATGGGAGTCTCGCTCGCAGAGGATGAGATTGCATTCAGATGCAATCTGATCACGGTAAAGGACGGCACGATCGCCGACTACAGCGCAGGGCACATCTCGAGTGAGGAGGCATCTGAGTTGATATCCTCGATCAATGATTCGCTCTCATCCGATCGCATCAGATTTTATGCAGGAATCAGTTACCGCCATCTCATGGTAACAGATGGTATCGGCGCATCCGCGATATGCACACCTCCGCATGATGTGATAGGCGAACTGATGGAGTCATCCATGCCACGTGGCATGGACAGTGGAATGCTCTCTGATCTGATCCGCAGGTCTGCGGATGTGCTTGGTGAGCATCCAATCAATGAAGAGAGGATCCGCGGTGGAAAAAATCCTGCAACACATATCTGGCTCTGGGGGCAGGGAAAAGCGCCTGATCTACCATCTTTTGAGGAGATATTCGGAATCAAAGGCTCGATGATCTCAGCAGTTGATCTCCTGAAGGGTCTTGCCATATATGCGGAGATGGATGTGATCGATGTCCCTGGTGCGACAGGATATCTCGACACGAATTACGCAGAAAAGGCAGATTATGCAGTGCGAGCACTGGAAGATCATGATTTCGTGTATGTTCATGTCGAGGCGCCTGACGAGGCTGGACATGCCGGCGATATCGATGCGAAGGTTGCTGCGATCGAGAACTTTGACGAGAAGGTTGTGGGAAGAATTCTTGACGATTGTTCTGATTGTGTCATCATGGTGCTTCCGGATCATCCCACGCCGATATCCTTGAGGACGCATACCGCTGATCCAGTGCCATTTGCGATATACGGACATGGGGCTGATTCGGTCCCGGCGTTTGACGAGCGGTCAGCGGCAGAAGGGTCGTACGGGCTGAGGGTGGGGACTGATCTGATCAGGCTGATGATTGACGGTTGAAGGGGTGTGTTTTCCGCGCGGAAGACTTTTAAAAGATGTTTTAGAGAACTGGAGATGTAATCATAGATGACAGAAGCGAAAGAAAGAAGAAAAGACTTTATCAGGTCACAAAACGAGTATTGTTCACATTGGGTCTTCCGTACTTATTTATAAAATCGACAAGAAAAACAACAGAATAGCGCTTTTGAATTTCGAACACCACAATAGGATGTATAAATAATTCGGGATTAAAGAATCGAATCAAACGATATCGCCTCTCTCAGATCATCCCTCGGTATAAACCAGCCGTGTTTCAACCTCTTCGCATTCGGCCGCTTCAATGATCTTGCTGAACGCTCCTCACCCACTCAACCTCATAATCGCATCCGCAAGATCGCCGCCGGCTTCTTTCAGTGCTTCACGTGCCGTGTCCTCGCTCGCTCCGGTCTGTTCGATCACCAGTTTTACATCCTCCTCAGGTATCGAGAGTTCCCGCGCACGCTCATGCGGTGAGCCGGTCAGCTGATATATTTTTGTGCCTGCTGCTTCCATAATTGAAACAGCGGCGTCATCAAATACGATTTCCGAATCAGCGGTTCGGATGATCACCTCTTCCACATTCTCGATCTCGGTTACGCGGATGCCCATCTGTTTCATCATCTGCTGCATCTTTCGTGGGCTCATGCCCTTTCCAAGTCCTGGAAACATTATTTCACCTCTTTGTACATTTTCTATATTCCATCAACGTATATGTACTTTGTTTACTCGTGACCATCATGGGAACTGCCAGCAGGTTATTGTTACTGCAGCGCTTTCACAACCACAGATCAGCAACAATCATGACCAATCACAACTCACTGATGCATCTCGCAGCACAGGATATCAGGTATCTGTTATCGAGAGGCTACCCGCGCACAGGAGCCATACGGTTCGTGTGCGATCATTACAGGCTGGTGAATCGAGATCGGCACATACTGGCGCGGACAGTGATCGAACCAGCGATCGCATCATCCAGAATCAAGAAAAAGATATCATGCAGTGATATCAAAGGAAAAGACCTGGTGGTAGATGGATACAATGTCATAATCGCAACGGAAAGCGTGGTTTCCGGAGAACCAATATTTTTATGCGATGATGGATTCCTGAGAGATGTTAGAGGTATTTTTAGAAACTATAAAAATCCGGAAAGGAATATTTGCAGACAGATTCTTGAAATCATCTCTGAACATCAACCGAATTCTGTTACCTTTCTCTTCGACGCCCAGATCAGCAAGAGTGGAGTGCTTGCACGATATATTCGCGGACTCTTATCCGAATATTCACTTTCCGGAGATGCGAGGATATCAAGACATGTTGACTTTGATCTGAAGCACTGCGGCTTAATTGTTGCAACAGGCGATGGGAATATCATCGATGAGGTGAAATCTGTGGTGGATATTCCAATGTGTGTATGCGAAAAACTGGGTAAACATGCAGATACGATATGAACGATTCTGGTGTGTGCAGGTGCCAAAGCAGAACGGTGAAACGGTGCGTCGTGCGCTGATCGGGATGAACGTTCTCGAGAGAGACGCACTTGTTCAGAGAGACGAGGATTATCTATATTTCCCGATCAAGCATCGAATCGATATAGAGTTTCCAGATGCCAAACTTCTGCACAGGGATTTTGAGTACAGGAAAAGGGAAACATTCGAGGAGATCCTCGGATTTACACCAGGTTATGAGATCATCGGGGATATTGCAATAATCGATGCCAGTGATCCTGATGCAAAAAGAATTGCAGAAGCTATTCTTTTGATGCATAAGAATATAAAGACCGTTCTCGGAGCATTGACCAGGGTACATGGTGAGTTCAGGATCCGCGATTTTGTGTTGCTGGCAGGGGAACCTGGAACAGAGACCGTATACAGGGAGTACGGATGCAGGTATGAGCTCGATCTTGCGCGTGTCTATTTCACGCCGAGGCTCGCAACCGAACGCGCACGTATCGCGGGTCAGGTTGACAGAGAGGATACTGTTGTTGATATGTTTGCCGGTGTTGGACCGTTCAGCATCCTCATCGCAAAATCAGCCGGATATGTGATAGCAATCGATAAAAATCCGGTAGCAATCGAGTATCTGAAAAAGAACGCACGATTGAACAGAATAAATAACATACGAATCATCTGCGGTGACGTGGCAGATGTTGCACACGATCTGTGCCATGTTGCTGACCACGTAATCATGAATCTGCCGCATTCTGCTCATGAATTCCTCGATTGCGCGTTGATGATCGTAAAACCGGATGGCATCATCCATTACTACGGTATCAGAGAGGAGGGCGATCTGTTTGAAGGTGCATACGAAATCATCGAGCATGCTGCTGAGAGGTACGGCATGACCGCACAGGTTCTGGATCGGCGGGTCATCAGATCATATTCGCCGCACCAGTATAACATCGTGATGGATGTGCAGATATGCCAGAGATAAACATTCCTGAATACTACGACAACCTCGCATCAGATTATGATACGAGATTCGTAAATCCACAACTGGATTACATGCGGACTGTTGAGGATTCTGTGCTGTTCGAAAATATAGCAGGCATTCAAGGAATCGTCCTCGATGTAGGTTGCGGAACAGGAAAACAGACACTCGATCTGGCAAAAAATGGTTTTAATGTGATAGGTCTTGACATCTCGTCCAAGATGATCCACATAGCAAAGAAAAAGGCAGAAGATGCTGGTTTATCGATACCATTTATAATCGCAAGCGCAGACGCACTTCCCTTCAAAGATGGCTGCATATCCATGCTGATCTCGATGTTCGGAGCGTACAGCCACATCCCGGAGTACGATCATGCATTTTATGAGATGCACCGGGTGCTTGCGGATGGTGGCAAGGTCGTATTCACCATCGTCAACCGGTGGAATCTCAACTGGTGGTTAAAACATACATTGTCTGGAAACCGGGACTGGATCAGGCATGCTCTCAGGAACAGAGACTTCGTGAGCGATGGGCTCTGGACATACTATTTCTCAAGAGGAGAACTCATAAAAAAGATGCGGGGTGCAGGGTTTCAGGGGGTACGTGTCGGCAGTGTAATGATCTTTTTGTATCCTCATCTGCACCGCATCGAAAAAACCCCCTCGCTCTACCAGCGAATTTTTGGCAGGATCGAGAATATTCTGCGCTGGGTATACCCGTTCAATGCTATCGGCTATTATCTGCTTGCGATCTGCACGAAATGACCTCAGGTCACCCACACGGTGCGCATCAGCGAATAGACAGGAACACCTTCAATCGTGCTCTGCCCGATTTTATCAACGATCACCGCAATCGCAACTGGTTTTGCGCCCATATCAGTGAGCTGCCTGACCGTCTCTGTGAGCGTTCTGCCTGTGGTGATCACATCATCGACGATCGCACAGGTCGATTCCTCGACATCTGCAAAGTTCTGGCTGAAGATGCCTTTTGCGTCCGTGGTCTCGATGCCAAGCAGTTGTTTATTCGGATGAAATATCGCAAGTTTGGCAGCAAGTTCGTTTGCGACGATGCTTGCCAGCGGGATGCCGCTGACTGCGATGCCAATCACCACATCGATGTTTGCCGGATCGCCAACGTCATCGAGGATCATGTCCACCATCGCATCTGATATGCACCGGAGTCGATACGAGCTCTCACCGATGCTGCTCCAGTCGATCGAGAGATCCTTGGGTACACGCAGTTCTTTTCTTTCGCTGGAATGTGCCAAAATCCATGTAACCGTTTCTCTGGACAGATTGAGCTCATCAGCGATCTGTCCTAAATGCATTCCGTTCGATTTCATCTCAGTTGCTCGATGAATCAGGTTGTTGATGTCCTTCATGTTGATCACCTTGTACGACGGGCTCGCCGCGATTCGAACACGGGTCATTGGGTCCGAAGCCCAATAGGATATCCGCTACCCTACGAGCCCATGCATCCAACTGTTCATGTTCTGTGAGATTGTAAAGTTATCGATCATCGACATTCTTAAGTCAATGTACAAAAAATCACCATAAACGATAGAAGAGGAATTAACATCACAGACAGCATTCGATTTCTGGATACCACACTGCGTGATGGTGAGCAGACCCCTGGCGTATCGCTTTCGCCAGAGGAGAAAGTATGGATCGCACGAAAACTCGATTCAATGGGGATCGATGTGATCGAGGCTGGCAGCGCAATCACATCAGAGGGTGAACGAGATAGCATTCGATCGGTTGTGCGCGAGAATCTGGATGCAGAGATATGCAGCTACTGCCGGATCCGTGAGATCGATGTTGAAAAGGCGATCGAATGTGATGTGGATTCGATTCATCTTGTTCTTCCGGTTTCAGATCTTCATATCGAAAAAAAACTTAAGAAAACTCGTGAAACAGTAAGAAATGATGCGATACGCGTCTGCGAGTTCGCAAAGGATCACGGACTCATCGTTGAGTGGAGCGCCGAGGATGCCTCGCGGGCTGATATCGAGTTCTTAAAATCGATATACGCAGACGGTATCGATGCTGGCGCGGATCGGCTATGCTTCTGCGATACCGTTGGAATTCTGACGCCAGAACGTACCACTGATATATTCAGGGAACTGGGCAGTCTCAATGCTCAGATAAGCGTCCACTGTCATGACGATTTCGGGCTTGCAACATCGAACACAATAGCAGCGATTCTTGCAGGCGCGGCAGAGGCGCATGTGACCGTGAATGGTATCGGCGAGCGGGCTGGGAATACGCCGCTGGAGGAGGTGGTGATGGTACTCGAATCACTGTATCATAAGAAGACCGGAATCGACTGCAAGGAGTTGTACACCACCTCCCGCCTGGTAAGCAGGCTTACAGGCGTTGTTGTCGCTCCGAACAAGTCGATCATCGGCGGAAATGCGTTTACACACGAGGCAGGTATCCATGTACATGGGATTCTTGCAGACACGGCAACGTATGAGCCGATATCGCCAGAGACTGTTGGCAGAGAGCGGAGGATCGTTCTCGGAAAACACACAGGCAGGTCATCAATCGACCTGGCGCTGCGCGAACTCGGACTCGCAGCAACCGATGAACAACTGGACAATATTTTCGCCCGCGTAAAGGAACTCGGAGACAAGGGAATGCGCGTGACCGATGCCGATCTTCAGGCGATCACAGAAACCGTGCTTGGGATATACAAGGAGGCAAAGGTGAAACTTGATGAACTCACTGTGGTATCAGGGAACCGGGTCACGCCAACCGCATCCATCAGACTGACTGTGGATGGAAGATCGGTCGTCGAGGCTGGCATCGGGACAGGCCCAGTGGATGCAGCGATCGATGCACTCAAGAAAGCGATTGCAAATACGCGAGATATAGAGCTTGAGGAGTATCATGTCGATTCGATTACAGGCGGAACCGATGCTCTCGTTGAGGTGCTTGTAAAGATGCGCTCTAACCAAAAAGTGATCACATCACGAGGTGCCAGAACCGATATCATCATGGCATCGGTCGAGGCTGTGCTTGAAGGAATCAACCGGTTGATAGAGTGATCCAGTTGTTTGGATGCTACATCCCAAGCTTCTTCATCATCTTCTGGACATTGAATCTGCCGCCGCGCAACCCCTTCATAGCCTTCTGCATCATCCTGTGATACTTCAATAGTTCCCGTACATCCTCTATACCTGTGCCGGAGCCGCGCGCAATCCTTCTGACGCGTGAGGAATCGATGATCTTCGGATCGAGCAGTTCCGCTTCGGTCATCGAGTCCATGATGACCTTGTACCGCGTCATCTTGCCAGAAGTCTCGTTATACATATCATCCGGTATCTTCGCGCCTCCGATCGGCAGCATCTGCATCACCTGCTTTAAAGGTCCCATCTTGTTCATCGCTTCGAGTTGTTGATACATGTCTTTTAGCGTGAACCTGCCATGCATCATCTTCTCGATGTCGATCTCATCGGTGAGCACTTCCTCAGCGCGTTCTATGAGCGTCTTGATGTCACCCATTCCGAGTAGTTTTGAGATGAATCTGTCGGTTTCAAACTTTTCCAGATCCTCGATATTCTCACCGACACCGATAAACGCGATCGGTGCTTTTGTCTCAGAAACAGCAGATAGAGCACCACCTCCCTTTGCTGTGCCATCGAGTTTGGTGATGATGACACCGGTCACTCCAACCGAGTCATGAAACGTGCGTGCCTGATCCCTTGCCTGCTGCCCGATCGCACCGTCCAGCACAAGCAGTTTCTGATCCGGCTCTGCTATCGTATTGATCCTCTCCATCTGTTCGATCAGATCGTGTTCAAGGGAATGCCTGCCAGCAGTATCGATGATCCTGACATCATAAGCCTTGAATCTGTCAATCCCTCTTTTTACGATTCCAACCGGATCATCGGTACGCTCCCCATAGAATGCAATGTTCAGACGATCGCATAAGGTTTGCAATTGATCATAAGCACCTGGACGATCGGTATCCGCACAGATCACAGCAGGCTTGAGTCCCTTTCGCTGGAAGTACCGTGCCAGTTTCGCCGTGGTCGTGGTCTTGCCGCTGCCCTGGAGTCCGATCATCATGATCGTCTGCTCTGTCAGTGCCAGAGGCATGCTTTTCCCGATGAGATGGATGAGCTCGTCATACACGATCCTTATTACGTGTTCCCGTGCACTCATCCCTGCGTGCGGTTTCTCCGCGAGCGCTCTCTCGCGTATCCGTGTCGATAGTTCCATCACCTGCTTCACATTGACATCCGATTGCAGGAGCGCGCGCTGGATATCTTTTACCATCTCATCCACTGCGCGCTTATCAACACGTCCTGCGCCCGCGATCTTCTTGATCGCGCCCTGAAGCGAATCGCCAAGTTTATCAAGCACCATCAATACCATATCTGGATGGTGCCTATATAAGGATACGCAAACAACAGAGTTTAAATACCTGCGATAACCATAATATGATGGGTGCAATGTTGGAGGTTTCATTATGAAGGTTATGGTCGTGGATGACGAGCCAGATATCGTGGATCTGCTGAAACTGATGCTTGGAAGTCAAGGTTACGATGTCCTAACAGCATGCGGGGGCAGCGAATGTCTTGAAAAACTGCAGCAGGATATGCCTGATCTGATTCTACTGGATATTATCATGTCAGATATCGATGGCTGGACGGTGTTGAGCAGAATACGACAGGATGAGCGATTGAAATCGATTCCTGTGATTATTCTTACAGCAAAACAACTGACAGCAGAGGTTGCACAGAAAAAAGCACCCTATATAACTGAATATCTTGTCAAGCCAATCACAAAAGAAGGGTTACTATCGGTGATAGAGAATATCATATCCTCTTCAAAAAAAATTGAGGATTTTATCGCTGCTGCAAGAAAAGCTGGCGTTGATCAGGATATCATCGATAAATATGTCCAGCTCAATCAGCAAACAGGTGCATATAAACGACTGCATACCTCATTGACGCAGATATACACAAAAAAGAAACTCGAAAGAGAGAAATCGATAAAGAACACGATGGACAGTATCAAACGATTGATCGATCTACGGGAAAGAGATCTCACAAAGCTTCATGCGAGGATTGAGGAGATGATCGCTGCCAGCGGATAGTGTGCAAGGATTTATATGCTACAGTATTCGAATGATGAATCATGGATGAACTGGAAGCGATCCGGAAGAGAAAAATGGAGAGATTGCAAACAATGGCATCAAAGACATCTGGCGAAGTACTGATACTGGACGATAATAATCTCACGGAAACCGTGCATGAACACCCGTTTGTTGTGGTGGATTGTTGGGCTGAATGGTGCGGACCATGCAAGATGATTGCACCGATCATAGCAGAACTGGCAAAGGATTACGCAGGCAGGATAACATTCGGCAAACTGAACATCGATGAGAATATGGGCGTTGCCATGACCTACAAGATCAATGCGATACCAACGATGCTGGTATTCAGAAATGGTGCATTGGTCGGACAGATCGTTGGCGCGCTCCCAAAGAATCACATCGAGCAGAAACTGCAGGAATATATGTGATCAGATCATATATCTATCTCTTTCAGTATCTGCGTGATCCGTTCACCCCGGTCAGGGAGCTGTTCTTTAGAGTTCAAGGCTGCTTTGAACTCCCGTATGGCTTCTCCCTGACGCCCTGATCTCTTGCACAGGAAACCAAGATTGGCGTGTGCTCTCGCAAAATCAGGTCTGTAGCTTATTGCCTCTCTGTACTCCTTTTCTGCCTCATCGAATTGTTTTGATCGATACAGCAGGTTTCCGAGATCATGGTGGATCATAGCCATATCGTTCTCTATACCAGCCACCCGGCACGCTTCCTCTCTTCGTTCAGTCAGTGCATACAGCAGCGCCATCTCTGTCTGTTGAGCAGACATTCCCTCTTCGGATGGTTCTCTCTCCTCGTGCTCTTCGAATGATGAACGATCCACTGTATCTGAAGAATCCTGCGAACCCCATGACATAGTCGTCGTGTCGTTTCGCCATTCATTGACCTCTCTTCTCCACCTGTCCAACTCGCCCTTCCATCTGGCGATCTTCCAGATGATCAGAAGCGATATGATCGATACAGCCGCAATTCCAGCGATTATGATCAGATCAATTCCAAGAAGATTCATCACAACACCGTTTCATGATGTGTTGCTGCCTGTTCATAAGCTTTCCTGTACGATGTTTTGAGGTATTCCCACACGGATTCATCCTCAAGAATCGCACGCAATATCTGCTGCCGCTTCTTTTGATCAGGGATTCTGTCCTTCAGAAAACAACGCATCTCGCTCTGCAATCTCGCCATCTCTGCATATTCTGGTGTGATCACCTCCTCGATCCGTTCCCTGATGTAGCGTGACAGTGCAGGGCTATGTGCGAGCGTGGATATACCGATGACAATGTCGCCGCGGGTGATAACAGACGGGATGATCACGCAGCCGAGATCGTCCACTCGATTGACCAGTATTCCGCGCTGGCTCGCAATATCTGCGAGATACTTGTTGTAAGAAGGGTCGTCTGTTGCTGGTATCACCAGAAAAGCATCGCGTATCAGATCAGTGAACTCTTCATCGTCGAGTTCCCTGTCAATGGTTATCCGTTCGATTTCTTCTGACTTAAGCAGTTTTTCGGTGAATTCAAGACTCACAACAACCGTTTTCGCATACCTGCAGAACAGTTCTGCCTTGCGCTCACCAACCGATCCGCCACCGATGATCACCACCTTCCGGTCGTGGAGGTCGATTATGAGCGGAAGGAATCCGGACATCATGATGATCATTCGAATCTTTATCTATTAGAGTGTTATCACTCCACCTGGTCAGCCTTGCAGAA
>Ga0209410_1001696_pt1 | contig 10693 bp, 13 predicted proteins | sample Mar14436cmmetaG_FD_184135 | JGI IMG/M metagenome (GOLD analysis project Ga0209410, IMG submission 184135) | Marine hydrothermal vent microbial communities from Guaymas Basin, Gulf of California to study Microbial Dark Matter (Phase II) - Marker... ... | reverse complement strand
TCTTCAAGAATTACAAGGACAAGATTCCCACAGAGAAGTGGTGGATTACCGCCATTGGAGCGGTTGGGGATATGGAGCCCTATTCAATTCCTTCAGAAGTGTGGGATACTTGTCCTCTCTTGAAGACGAGACACACGAAGTTTTACGGCTATAAGAACGTTCCATTTCATTTGCGACTGTATCACCTTTTGTCATCTGGCGTAAATGCTCTTTGCAGATTAGGACATGAATTTGATGCCTGGGATGTTCTTGAGGAAGCACAGTCTCCGATTGATGTCATTAACGACCCAAGATGCCTGGAAGCTAAACAACTATTGAAACAAAGGGTCAATTCAATCCTTCAGGAGTTAGAACTCGTTGAGTGGAATGACGTATTGATAGGTCAGATATCCTCTGATATTGCAGTGGAAGGAAGAATAGCCACTCAATTATCAAGGAACATGCAAGAGACTATTCTCATTCAGAATACCGAGACGGGAGCATTCTCTATTCGAGGAGATCTCTCTACTTGGTTAGAGGAGAAACTCAGAGCCAAAGCCGAAGAAAAGAAAATTGAATTGGTAGTTGGAGGACATGCAGAGGCAAAGGGAGGAACTATAACTCCTCCCACTCTTTCTATTTTATCTTTGCTGGAGTAGTGGAAATGCTTAGATTTGATTCAAAAGTGGTTGACGAATTAGTTGACGGAGGGTTGACGCAAAATGAAATGCTCTTCCTCTTTGGAGGTCCCAACTCAGGCAAGTCATTATTAGCGTATCAATTAGCGTGCCAGCAGAATAGCGTGATAATCAATACCGAGATAGGAGACCCTAAAGCATTTACCACTTTCCTCCAGCCTCGATTTGGTAACAAATTCCATCAGCCATTTCAGTTAAATTGTCGCTCTCTCTATTCTTTAGGAAATGCACTGGGCTTAAATATTCAGCTGATAACGAAGGGAAGTGAGGGTAAAGCAGGTAAAGTTGAGAGTAATATTTCTGCCACAGAGAGATTTCCCGTCCTTGAATATATCAAACAGCACAAGTCTCAAGTTTTAGTGCTTGATTCAATAACCACACCAATCAAAGGAGCAATAGGAAGCGCACGTCAGAACTTCGGTGCCAGAGCTGATGTTATCTCACGAATACTCGGTCAACTCTCCCTAATTCTTGATGAGACAGACGTTGCTATCATAGTAGTCTCGCATCAGTCTCAGGATAAAGCGAATAGATTTGACGAAGGGAGAATCTGGGGAGGAGATACTTTGGCTTACAATGCCAAGTATGTCCTCCAAATGCGAACTCCCTCATTTAAGGTTGAGACAGACGAGAAGACTCTCTATAAACAGATAAGAAGACGACGATATTTAGGCAAGCTGGAGAGTAAATGGCATCAACTACCTCTAAAGAAGGATTATGGCTTTGTATAATTCGAGTGATGAACGATGTGAGGTAATTGGAATGAAAATTGATTTAGAAAAGGTGAGTGCTGCCATCGGCACAGTCATTACTTCTAAAGAAAAGACAAGCTCAGCTAAGAAGTTAGCAGAGTCTATTCTTTCGAGATTGAAGAAAACTAATCCCACAATTGCAAGAGCAGCATTACTTCTCTGTTTGGAAGAACTCACAAATGACCTTGATATAGAAACGAAAAATAATGCGATTGATAATTTCTTAGAGGAACTAATAGAAGAGTTGTTTGAGGAGGATGGGGCATTAGACGAGCTATTCACTTTTGATGATATTCCTAATGTGACTTCTCCCTCTAATTCTACTCCTAAACCAGACCCGATGTATAGATGAGTGAGGTTATAGTTGATACAAGAGAGCCCAAGCATGTATATGAAATAGCAGTTCAAACACTAAAGGACATTAGGGTCAGGCGAAGCAAACTTGAAGTAGGGGACATTCAATACGAGGACATCATAATTGAGAGGAAGACTCCATCTGATTTCATCACCTCAGCAAGACGTCCTTCTTTTTGGACAAATTTATATGTGATGAAAACTAATTATGCTCATCCCTTTTTACTTCTTGATGGTGATGAATTCAGTTGGAGAGAGGTAATCTCACGACGGGGCATAACAAATTCAATGGTAGAAGGCTCTAAGATTTCAGTTATGATGATGGGTATTCCTATCGTTGAGTTCGCAAAGCTGAATAGTGCATTCAAATATCTCGCTATGATGATAGAAAAGAAACAGAAAGTCTCACCGCCGAGAACAGCGGATTTGAAGGTATCCAAAAGCAATGCTAATCTTCATTCATTACGCGTTGCATGTTTGATGTGTGTTCCTCGTATTGGTAATGTTACAGCTGAGAACCTCCTAAAGGAATCCAAGACCCTCATAAAAGTCATAGAAGAGTCAAAAGAGGCGGATACTCCTGTCAAGAAACGCATCCGTGATTTCTTTTATGAGGAAGATGATAGAGCTGGAATTCTCAAAAGATAAAATCAGACATTATGTCATTCACGGAGATTGTCGTAAGATACTTCCTTTATTGCCTAATGACTTTGTAGATTTGATTCTTACCGATCCGCCCTTTAACATTTCTCAAGAAACAACTCTCAATATGCATAATCGGAAGTATTCATTAGATTTTGGTCAATGGGATAAGAATGAGATATTCCCAGAGGATTGGATTCCTCTCGCTTTACCGATATTGAAGGAAGAAAGTGGTGTCCTCATAACATTCACGGGCAAGCGATTAGCTGAGCGAACAATGCAAGTGATAGAGAAGGAAGGAAGCCATATTCGTAATATCGGTGTGTGGATATCTCCTATTTATGTTCCTATGTTTAGGAGCAACGTTTGGAGTAGTGCGTCTATGTGTTTCGTAATCGCAACCCGTCAGAAAGGAAATAAACATCACTTCAATAACCTACTAAAGGAACATCCTGATTATATTATCGCACCTCATGCTACCGGAAGTGAGCGTAAACGGTATAATCATCCCACTCTCAAGCCCCGCAAAGTGATAAGAGAACTCATGGAATATTGGAGCTTTCCTGGTGATATAGTGTTAGACCCGTTTGCGGGAATGTTCACTACGAATGTGGTAGCAGAGTCTCTTGGAAGGAACTCAATAGCAATAGAGAAAGATTTGACTTATTATGAATTGGGATTGAAAAGATTAAAGGAAGAGGTGAAGAAAGGAAAGTTATTTATAAATCCGGGAGAGGTGAGAGAAATTAAATGCTAAAGAGAGTGTTTTCATTCACAAAGTATTTCGTGCCAAGAAGAACAGAAATGTATCTTCAATCAATTCAAGATTTAGTTGTAATAATTGAGAAAAGTATAGACGCTTTGAAGCGTTTGGGAGAGGATGAACATCCACTAAAAACAGCGGAGAGGATTAAGGTGTTAGAAGAAGAAGCAGACAAGAAAATTCATGATTTAAATGTAACACTTCTCTGCGATCACACAAGAGTAACGGAAGAAAAAGGAGACATTCGAATGTTCTTACACAATCTCGATAACATCATTGATAATGTAGAGGGCTCTGCATGGAGGATAGCGAATATAGAGCCGAATTCTCTCGCTTTATTGATGAAGAATGAGTTTGTGCCCGTTTTTGAATTGACTATCTTAGATATTTATACTTCGGTTGTCCTCCTTTCTGATGTCGTGAAAAATCAAGAGGAACTTGAGAAGCGTATTGAAGGCATCAATTATTGCGAAAATAGAGGCGATGAGCTATACAGAGACTGGCTTCTTCGTTTAGTCAGACGAGACTTCAGAGACGAAGGTGAGCGATTGCTTCTTTTAGAGATACTTGAAAGATTAGAACAAGTCTTAGACTCAGCTGAGGATGTCGCTGATAATTTAGGAACATTCGTTGTAAAGGGTGGAATATAACTGTTCAAGGAAGAAATTTTAAGAGGAAAAGAATATGATAAGAATGAATGAGGAGCATATAGAAATAAAATTAATGGACATAAAAACAGCAAAAGATTTAGACGAACTAAAAGAGGCTATTGTTTCACTTATTCACGCCATTATCACAGAAATAAAATATGCAGACGTCGAATTCCCGCTTATCAAATAAGCAGGAAGTCAAGTTTAAGCTGAGGAATGAATTACGGATTGTTCTATTACATTCCTCACGGCTATTATCGTAGGATAGCAAAAGCAGACCTCAAACAATTCCCAGTTTATTCGTCTTCCGAAATCACGAAATATCTAATGAAAAAAGAGCCTCTTTATGGAAGCATCAGTATGTTTCAAGATAGGCGAGCGTTCCCCTTGTATCTCTTTTATGATTTCGATTGTGAAAAGAATACAGCAGAACGGGAGATAAAGAAACTTGAGGATTTTGCTAAATATCATAATCTCTCTTTTACCATAGCAGAACCGAAACGAGGCTATCATTTCTATATTCATCTTTCACCTGTTGCGATAGATTCTAACGCATTTCGATGCATTTCCGATTATGTTATAGATTCTGTTGGCATTGAGCATTATGACGATATCACCGATGGCGTAGTTAATGGCTTGGCACGTCTTCCAGGTAGTTACTATCCAGAATTGAATCGCCGAGTAAGAATCATAAAACAGAAAATAACCAAGTTTGTGAATCCGTTTGAATTGCTCAATGGAGAAGAGATTCACGTGTTTCATTCTATTCCTCAAGATATTCCTCAAGAACTCTATCGTCCTTGCATTGAATATTTCATTAGGGAGAGACACCCTTCACAGTTCATAAGGTTCGCGTGGGCTTCTTTAAGAATTGCACAGGGCAAAACTGATGCAGAATTGATTGAGGAAGCTAAAGGTTATGGTTGGGAAGACTGGGATGAAGAAGTAACAGCATATCAAATCAATCAAATACGTAGCAAAAATTACAAAATCCCTTCATGCGGCACTATTAGGAAACAGGGATATTGCATTCCTAAATTATGTAAGTGGAGGAAACACAAATGTTAGAGTGTCCAGTTTGTGGTTCGGAATTGGTAAGATTGGACTGTGGCTATTTTTATTGTCCATTTTGTTATAGTCTTTACTTCATTAAGCTTCCTGAACAGAAATGAAGCACACGATAATTTGTGGACACGTATTGGATGTCCTGAAGACACTACCTGATGAAAGTGTGGATACAGTTATTACCTCACCTCCCTACTGGTCTCTGCGCTCGTATTTGCCTGATGATCACCCAGATAAAGCTAAGGAGATAGGATTGGAACCCACACTGGATTTATATATTGAGCATTTATTAGATGTAATGAGAGAATTGAAGCGAATTCTGAAAAAGACGGGAGTTATATTTTGGAACCATGGAGATTGTTATGGTGGAACGGGAACAGGACACAAATCAGAACACTATCCCAAAGGACATAAATTAAGATATAAAGGCAAGAGTGCCGCTGAATTTTATGCTGACACTACAAAGGAAGGCGTAAAATCTAAATGCATGGCTCTTCAAAACGAGAGATTTATTATTAGATGTATAGACGAGTTAGGATTTATTCTCAGGGATCGTGTAATTTGGACGAAGAGGTTGTGGATTTCTAAGACCAATTCAACTATTGGCTCAAGTATGCCAACATCTGCAAAAGATAGATGTTCCTTTTCTTACGAACCCGTTTATGTTTTAACAAAGAGTCCCCGGTATTACTGGGACCAAGATGCAATTAGAACTCCTCTCAAAGCAGCAACAAAAGAACGAGTTAAGCACGCATTCAATCCATCGAAGGGAGATATTCAAGGAGCTGTTAAACACACGGGAGCACAGCATTTCGCAGAGCGAGTTAATCAAGGAGAATTGACTGGCGCTAACCGTCCTAACGTTTGGCAAATCAATCTCGAGCCGACCTCTTTTCCGCACTACGCTCCATTCCCTTCTTCTCTTGTTTCCTCTTGTCTTCTCGCTGGATGTCCTCGATACGTTTGTAAGAAATGTGGAAGACCAAGACAAAGGATTACAGATAAGAATTATTTGCCCATAAGACCTGGATTGAATACTGGCAAAGGTAAGAGTGGAACCGATTCAGATCCGAATAAATCGCTACATCAACGAGACATTTCGAGGTATCGAATGCAAATTCAGTATAAAACACTTGGTTGGTCAGACTGTGGTTGCAACGCTGGATACGATAGTGGAGTCGTAATGGATATTTTCGCAGGAACAGGGACAGTCGGAGTTGTTGCTGAACAAATGGGTTTCAATAGCATTCAAATAGACTTGAACAAGGAGTATTGTGAGATAGCATATCAGAGACTCAAGCCCTTAGTTGCACAGACGAAATTAGGAAGAGAGCCTTCCGTGATAGAAAGGATAGGATTTTAGGAAATCATGTTAAGGCTTTTAAATTCTAAAATTATAAAAATGCTAAAGAGAATTTATGGAAAGATGAATAGAGAGATTATTGATTGGGAACGAAAAGGGAATGTGGTTAAATTTTATCTCGGTAAAAATGGTGAACAGTGGGGTGATGATTGGGATGACGTCCCTTATGAATACAATGCTGGTCGAGTCTATGACGCATACATTGAAGGATATAAAGTTATTGCCTTTCCTTTTGAGTACAATATTTATGAACCTCGACAATTTTGTTCCAAAAAAGACTTAGTCAATAGAACTGTTCCATGTTTAATTGCATCAAAGAATCATTTTAACAGTTTCCAAGAAGCGTTAGGAGATAGAGAAGCAATAAAATTTTATTTTGGAGACAAAATGCCCGAAGAAAGGGTTAAAATAAAAATTGATGAAGATATACTTTGGAAAGAAGTAAGAACAGATAACATTAAAGGTAATATTTATTGTCCGATATGCGGCGAAACTTTGATAGTAATTCCGGCACCCTATGTGTTGTTTGGTTATTGTTCAACTTGTAGGAAATACTATGAGGCTGTGAAAAAAGTGTAGGAGATGTGGAACGCAATATAACGTCGATCAAATCCGTATTTGTGGTAAGTAATTTCTCTCTACGCTGAATGTATGCAGATGAGAGAACTTCAAGATGACTGGAGAAACTGATTGGGATAAATTATATCGAAAGTTAATCAATAGCGAATATCATTATTTTCACACAGATCGAGGAGTGATGCTTCTCGGGGACTGTATTGAAATCATGATGACCCTTCCCGATAAATGTGTAGATTTAATATTGACGGACCCTCCTTACGCATTAGGAAAGCAATACGATAACTATGAAGATACTAAAGAGAACCTCAAGTCTCTCATTCGGGAATTCATACCACAAGCTAAACGAGTAGCAAAGGTTATATTACTTACCTGTGGTCTTACCAACATTTCTCTTTATCCAGAGCCATACTGGATTCTCGCTTGGATATATAAGACAACAAACTCAAGAGGCAAGTGGGGATTTGCTCAATGGCAACCGATACTTGCGTATGGGAAAGACCCATACTTAACTCAAGGACTTGGAGCGAGGAGCGATATTATAGAGGCAACAGGTTTGGAAAACCAATCGTATGACCATCCATGTCCTAAGCCTCTCAAATTTTGGGAGAGGTTATTATTGCGTGGCAGTCCTAAGGAAGGAGAATTAATACTTGACCCGTTTGCGGGTTCGGGTGTAACCGCAGTAATATGTGAAAAGCATAATCGCAGATGGATATGTATTGAGATTTCTGAACATTATTGTGAGATAATTCAGGAGAGAGTATTGGGTCGAGATAAATATCAAAAGAGCTTAGAGGAATTTTAAAATGGAACTCGTGAATGCTTCCTTAATTGGTTCTCGGAAAAGAAGACCTTCTGTTAAGTTAAAATTTAGGGAAGGTCGTAATGTAGCTTATTCAGTGCGAAAGGGAGAGTATCCTTATTTTTATGTAAAGCCAGAGGAGGAAGTAAAGTTTCCTCACGTCTCACGGGAGACTGGTTTTGTTTCCTATGACGATAAGCCATTAGACAAAATTTCTTTCAATTCAATAGAAGACCTTGAAAGGGGAAAACGAAATGTCAGTTTTAGCATGGAATCTGACATTCCATACTTGACCCGTTACCTAATAGATTCAGGTTTAACATTTGGATTGAATAGAAGGATACTCTATTTTGATATCGAAGTGGAGAGGAGAAATGGCTCTCTCGATACTGAGCATGCTCCTCTCCCTATCACTGTAATTGATGCTTATGATAATTTTACTCAGCGGCATTATCCTTTCGTATTACGTGATTACGCAATAGAAGGTGTTAAAGCCTTTGTGTTTGATAATGATGAAGAGCTACTAAAGTCTTTCCTCTCGTTTTGTAAGACATTAGATTTCGATGTGATAATTGGGTGGAATTCATCACGCTTCGATTTAACTTACATGTATAATCGTGCTAAAGATAAAAGCATGTTTCGCAAGTATCATGATGCGTTCACGATAGGAGAGAGTCAGCCTTTAGACCTAATGAGAGCATATCGGGAGTTTGGTGAACGAGGAGGACGGTATTTCCTTGACCACGTTGCTTATCTTGTGCTTGGAAGAAGAAAAGACCCCGCTCTGCCTGAACTCCTTCACTGCATAGAGGACGTAACCCTCACAAAGGAAATAGACGAGAAGCTGAAGCTCTCTCAGTTGGTTTTCTCTTTCCAAAATCTTGTTCCTCTCAATACCATAGACATCATGAATAGGAGTAGCATCATTGAAGCGTATCTTCTAAAGCGATATCACAATAAGTATGTGTTGCCCAATAAAGGACGAGTGAAGCATAAGAAATACAAAGGCGCATTGGTTCGAGAGCCTCAGAAAGGTTTGCATCGAGTCGTCACGGTGTTAGATTTTACCTCGCTCTACCCATCTATTGTTATGCATTTCAATATCTCACCTGATAGAGATATAAGGAATCCAGGCATACTCACAGAGACCATAAAGGAATTATTTGAGAGGAGGCTTGAATATAAGAAGCTATACAAAGAGCGAGGAGACACTCAGAGTCAAATATGGAACACCTCGTATAAGTTCCTGCTCAATGCTTGCATAGGCATACTTGGGTATTCAAAGTCGAGATTTTATAACAGGAAGCTGGCAGCTGAGGTTACCGCTTATGAAAGGAAGCTACTAACCTACATTTGGAAGCGAGTAGAAGACAGAGGCATTCCTATATTAGCTGGGGATACTGATGCCCTAATGATAATTCATCCAGAGCCCATAAAGATTATGAATGAACTAAATGAGGAATTACACAAAACATGGGGAGAAGAGTTTAATCTCGATATAGATAAGGAATTTGACGTTCTATTTCTTTACGATAAAAAGAAGAACTATTTCGGGATTACAAAAGATGGCAAGTTAAAAATAACAGGAACAGTAGTGAATAGAACCTCATGTCCTATGTATATCAGGAATGCTCTCATGTCAGCTTACGAGTATATACTCAAGGACAAATGGGAAGAATTACGAGAGTTAAAGTCTCGAGTGCAGGAAGAGATAAAGAAGCAAAACATAATGGACATAGCCGAGTGGATACGTCTCTCCTCAGTCTCACCCAAAGTGCAAACTTCTCATCTCAAGGCTGCAAAGAATAGACTACGATTGTATCGGATACCCTTTTATGCTGGCGAGAAGCTTCCTATTGTTCCAACTAAAGATAATTCCATTGGCTATTTGGCTATTCATGAAGATATAATTGATGACCTTCCCGAAATAGATTATAAGAGCATCCTAAATAAATGGTTTTATGCTCCTCTAAAGGAAATAGAGGATATATTATCCCAAACTGACTTGAATAGATATATTGGAGGAGAAGAATGAGTCGTGTGGTATTAAATGGAGATTGGCATATAGGTCAAGGCGAAATTACACCAGAGCAAATAAAAGAAATAGCCAAAACGCACTGGCGAGGAGCTAAAGTAATTCTCATGGGTGATTTGATAGATGCTGGTCTTGCTAATGGGATGCAATTCGAGAATGAGCTACAGCCCCAAGCTCAGTTACGCTGGATAAAGACAATCACAAAGGAAATCAATGTTGTCGCTTATTGTTTGGGCAATCATGAATACAGAATATTCAATCAGGTAGGTCTTAATGTCTATGAGGAATACTTAGGAAAGCCTTCACATGAAATAACAATTGATGGAGTAAAATTCTATTTTGCACATGGACGTAGCACGGCAATGGATATCTGGGGTGAACACAGGAAGCTTCTTCAATTTCTTGATGCTGATGTAATAGCGCTGGGACATAATCACGTTCTTGCCAAACTCGATGTATTACGAGAGAATAAACGAGTTACCCTCCTAAGGACTGGTTCGTTGGCAAGGGGATTACAATATGCAATTGAGAGGTCTCTTCCACCAACTCTTCTCGGCTGGGCAGAATACGATACGAGGAGAAAGTCCGCAAGACTGATGATGGTTGATTCAGAGGGTGAAGTGCAGGAGATATAATTCTAATATTTAGATAGGAGGTTTGATATGGAAGAAGGAGAAAAGAAGGAGATGGTCCTTGTCTTCCACAAGGATAACAAAGGTAACGACGTAGCAAGACTTTCCAATGGTAAAATAGTCCTTCATCACAGGCGTGATACCTGTCCCGTCATAGAAGGCATAGAATATAAGTGTTTAGTGGAAGAGAAAGAGCATTGGTGTTTTGCATGGATTGAGGGTCCTGTGTATTATCCACGAATCATAGTGAAAGCAGACAGGACTTGCATAGGCATGGAGAAGAGCAACACAAGGAGGTTATATCCAGATATTTATGCAGCTATTAATGATTTAAAGAATAGAACATCTAAGCCTTACATCCTATTAGTAACTCATGAGG